>Ga0272441_10004539_pt1 | contig 24989 bp, 50 predicted proteins | sample SSMProp6N_FD_193582 | JGI IMG/M metagenome (GOLD analysis project Ga0272441, IMG submission 193582) | Marine sediment archaeal communities from Little Sippewissett salt marsh, Falmouth, MA, United States - SSM-Prop-6N | ecosystem: Environmental > Aquatic > Marine > Wetlands > Sediment ...
AGAACTCAGAAGAACCAAAGATAATACTGACATCTGACTATATCACAGATTCGTTTACCATAGAGGCAGATAAAAAAGTATTGGGGGAAATAGAGTGCATTATAAAGGAACTAGATTTATAGAACTCGATTTGGCACGTTCATTTGCAATAATAGGTATGCTTTTCTATCACATATTATGGGATCTAGACTACTTTGGATATATGCCATTGGACCAGAACCTGTATGCACATCATACATTGGTACCAATAGCATTCTTTCTTATAATAGGCATCTGCCTGTCCATAAGTTATGATAAGGATACTAAGGTGTTCAAACCGTGGCTTACAAGAGGCGGCAAATTGATGGCTGTGGCCTTATTAATATCCCTTTTTACTTATTTGATATTCCCTGGAAAGCCCATTGTATTTGGCGTATTGCACTGCATTGCATTCTCTATAATATTCAGCACCCTGTTTATGAGGTTCAAATACTTCAATATAATAATTGCATCAGTGCTTATTTCAATGGGATTATATCTAAAGACATTGCCATGTACCATGCCGCAAGTACCATATCTTTTGATAGGCGTCTATCCAACAAACATATGGGAATACACAATTGACTATTTCCCCATATTCCCGTGGTTCGGGGTGTGTCTGTTAGGGGTAGGCATAGGCAATATATTGTATTCTGCAGAAGGTAGGAAGTTCAAGATACCACAAATCGTGCTTAACAGTAGAATAGTGTATCACATTTCAAAGGTGGGAAAGCATTCATTGAAGATATATCTGATACATCAGCCTTTGATAGGCGGGACCTTCTTTATCTGGAACTATTTTTCACTTCCAATACCAACAATGCCATTCTAATTTTTTTAGTAATGTCGACACAATATCATTAGTCTACAGTGGAAACTATGCCAGTTCAACTCTGGCAGTAGGCTGTTCTTTCCAGTTTGGAAAGAAAAAATAAATAGGAAAGAGGTAAAAAAATGTTAGGAAACGGAATAGAAGAAAATATAGGCAGTTGTCTAACAAACGACCTGGCAGATTTTATAAATGCCAAATATACCAGTCTCGAAGGTAGACAGGTATCGAAATATGTGGACAGCAAATTCGGCGGAGATGTAGAATCCGCTATAACCTTCTTGGCAACCAAGGGCAATGACAAGGCAAGATCCATCACAAGGGCTTTGGTTACATATCAGTCTGAGAAAGACAAAATAAAGAAAGCACCAAAAGTGGAGATGGAAAATGTTGAACCTATAAAACATGTTAAAGTGGCACCAAAGCGAAAAGAAGAACCGACAGGCTATGCCAAGTTTGAGAGGATGTGTGAGAAGGCAAACGTCTCACTTAAATATGCAAAATGCAGTCCAGAGAATCTGCCAATTGTTAAAATGCCTGTGGAAAGAGGATTTCCACAATTCCCTAACAAAAAAGTAATAATACCAAAGAAATTCCTGAATGAGAGAATAGTAAACTCACTATGGGGGGCAGAATCAGCAGAGTTGAAGATCATAGATTCCACAAAGAACAAGATATTTGCAATCCCTGAAGCAATCCACCAGAAACCAAAACCCAAAAGGGAGACATTCATTGCTGTCGTAAAGGTAGCAGAAAGAGGAATAAGGGTAACTGCACCTGGCAGAAACAAGAGGATAACTGTACCCAGGGAACACATGTCTAAACTGCTTGTAGATGGAGGAGCCTGGAAGATGGAAAAGATACATGAGGGTAGAGACTTCATATATAGCAAGCCAGTGGAGAGAGTCACAAAAGACGAGCCTGATCAATTCGCAAGCAAGATGAATGCCCTAAGAAATGGGGAAAAAGTAACATTGTAAAGGAATGAGGTATAAAAAAACAATAAATACTTGCAAGAGCATAACAATTAATGGGAAATAACTCTCCCATACCACCTTCAGAGAGGGGTGTATGCACCCCTCTCGCAACCTATTAATGAGGAGGAATTATGAAGGCAAAAAAAATAGTTGAAACTAAAAAAGAAGGCGAATACGAGATCAAAAAATTCCATGTAATTGAAATAAAGGAGAATATAAACATCGAGGAGATAGCTGACAGGCTTGGTTTATTTGATGAAGATGGAGAAACAGCATATTTCTCTTATGGTTTGTGTTTTGGCATGGATGGAGAAATATTTTGCATAGAACCAAATAAATTCGTAAAGGGGGTAACTGAAAAACTCAATGATAATGAGAATGAGGAATATTGGAATATTGAAGAAGAAGACCAGAAACGGTTTGAAGAGGATTTGAAAAAACTTGAGAAATATAAAGGATATGATATATATTTATAACCTTTAGAGGGCCAAGGTGGTGAAAGAATGAAAAAATATAAGATTGTATTGACGCTTTTAGGGATAGCAATTTTACTGGCCAATACAATAGTATTGTACATAACATTTCTAGTGGCATACTTTTTCAATGACATGCAGTTCTCTTTTTGTATAAATAAGTATGGTGAGGCAAATTTTGAATTAATGCTCCTATCAATTTCTTTGTTTCTAGGGCTGTTTGTATTTGTAAACACACTAGATTTATTGGCTGAAAGATTAAATAAAATTTATCCGGCCGGGTTATTTAATGGAGCAAGATGAAAAGATTTGGATTGAATGCACTTGCGATTATGAAGGATATGCTGATATGATAAAACCTGATGGTTGGAAATATAAACATCCTTTTTGTCCAGAGTGTAGTGAACTAATTGAAAATATAGAATATCTTTCAAAAGATAAATGGAATTCTAAATTGAAGAGGTGAATAAAATCATAATAAGTTTCTTAGAATGGATTAACAGTTTATCACAAATAGAAGCCTTGTTCTTCGGTATGAGTATTGCAACTATTCTTTTATTGGTATATAAATATGGGGAATTAAGGGGAAAATTAAAAATACAAGGATGAAAAAGATGAATGATGATACTGAAAGAGTTTTAGAATGTAAAATCAAAATATGTTCTGGATGTGGAAAAGAAGTAATGGTTTGTGAATTTTGTGGAAAGCCATTTGAAATCAATGATGAAATAATTTGTGTAGTTGTTGGATTTGATAGGGTAAAACACTATCATAATTATCAAAAATGCTTTCCTAAATTAAAACAATCAAATTCCAAGAACAAACATTAATAAAACAACAGAAGGCAAAAAACAACAAGAAATATAGTATTTATATTAAAAATAGCATTTTAATCAAAAAGATAAGAAAGATTTGAAAAGAATAAAGAACATTGAGAATGTAATAAAACAACAAGGAGGGGAATATGTCAGTATTGGGTATAATTATATTGAGCTTCATGGCAGGATTGGGAACCATGGCAATATTGTCATTCTACAAACACTTTCTGCAATGCATGAAGCGATAGGAGGAATATTTTATGGCTGCGTCCGATGAAATAATAACATTGAATCTAACACTTGACATCTATGGATTCATGAAGGCAATAGATCCAGATGATGCCCCAGTGCAGAAAAAGAAATTAAGAGATGCAACAGTATTGTTGCTGAAATGCCTAGACAATAAAGAGAAAGTCTCCTACGAAGAGATATATGAAAAGTACGATGGCAATTATGGTGACCTCGTGGATGAATTTGTAAAAGTGGTGAATGGGGGATAGGTGGTAAATTACCACCTATCGAAAGACGTGATAAGGGGGCTTATGCCCAATTAAACCTTTTTGGTACCGAGAACATATACTGGTCTGACTTCTTCGATTTCTTGAGCAATGGATTTAGAGCTCAATATCTTGATTAGAAAATATCCTTTGTTCAAGTATTCGTTGACTTCTATTTCATTGGTACTTTCCTTTATCTGTTTTATTTGATCTAAACGTATTGACATTAAAACAGTAATTGTGATTTTTTGTTATTATATTTGAATGCGAGATGATTGAAAGTATTTTGGAGGTAAAAATGAAAGAAATTGAAATTGTATATTTTGTAAAAGCACCAAATGTTAATGCCGTTGAAAAAAACATGAAGAATGGTTGTTCATTGCAAAATCGGAAAGAACGTATGGGGGTAATAAAGATATGAATGAGGTGATAAAATGGAAGGATACTGTTTCAGGTGTGGAAAAAAAATTGATATCTATGAGGTATATACATTAACTCTCGATAACTTACAAAAGGTTGGAGTTTGTAGGGATTGTTATTCTAAACGTGGTTGGGCTAACCGACTACAAGATTGATGGGGTAATATGATGAGTGAAACCATTATTGAAAATGTTAAAAAGCAACTTTGGAAAAAGAAACCACATGTTACAAAGGAATATTTGTTAGCGTGTATTGTTGAGGAATTACAAGAGATGAATAAAACATTAGTTGAAATTAAAAAATGGATGAGGTGATAAAATAGGTAGTAGAGCACAGGATGCATATAAGATGCATCTGAAGGCATTAAGAAGAAAGATAAGAAAAGAGCGGGAAGCAATATCCTGTAATAAATTAGCGCCAGATGGCAAAAATGTAACCATCATGGATGTACTTAATCCTGTTGGGAGAATAGAAACAAAGATATTGAGAAAGAGCAGGACAAGGCCCTCAAAGATAATAAGAGTGGAATGCCCACAATGTCACAAACCAATGGAATGGAACAATAAATGGCAGGCATTTGAATGTACAAGTACATATCATAGAGGTGGAAGAGGATTGTATGAGGTGATACAAAATTGAAAATCGATTGGTTGGAACTTTCAGCAAGATTAGAACTATTTCGAGATTCACCAAATATAACATATTTTTCATATAATCAAATAAAAAAGTTATTTAAGGAATGCAGTAACTTATATTCTTGGGAACACTATTCTTGGAGAAAAAGACCAGATGTAATCGAATTTGAAAAAACCAAATTCGATAAATGGTTTGAAAACCATGGAACATCTGGCATAAGGAAATATTACCGAGAACTATTAGAATTAGTACAACATTGTGAAATTGATAAAATCAACTATAGAAATAAAATAAAAGTGAAGTATAGGGCTGAAGAATATACATTGGATGAAATAAAATACCAAAAGAGTCTAAATACTAAATTTAAATGCCAGATAGACAACCATTTAACGGAAACCAAAAATTATCCTTTGTATGTCCTTGGAGAAAAAGGGTTTGGAAAAACATTTAATGTTTTAAAATCAGCAATAGAGCATAGCAATGCGGACAAGCATCCAAGTATGTTTATGTTCAAACAAAATGAGAAAGTAGAATTATATAGCCCATTTGAAAATAAAATAACAAGCGATTACAAGATCGAGCAAGTCATAAAAAATTCAGACACGATCATATTCGACGACATTCATTATCTTTGCGAATATGTTATTGATGGCAAATTGGAAGTCGATGTTTTGTTAAATGTATTGAAAAATGCCCTCAAAGTATCAAAGGAAAAGAGAAACAACATAATATTAATATCTGAAGATCAACTGGGGGGTTATGCAGAAATAATCAATAATAAGAATCTGTATGAGTTACTTCCTTTCTTTGGCGAATTTCGACAACATGAAAATATTAAGACCTATAAAGATTATTTGACAGAAAAAAACAAAATTAATTATTTAGCACAATTAGTTGTGCCAAAACCAGAGATAGATGAATACAGGCAGATGTTGATAGAATTTGGTTTAACAACGGATGAGTACACTTCAAGATTTCTGTATAGAAACGCCTCAGGTAATTTTAGAGGCATACTAAAATTTATGAAACATTTTAAGTCAAAAAATATTGAAATGCCTGATTTAATAAATGTAGCAGTTACTAAACTTAAAAACCCCAATCTAATCAAATTGTGTATGGAACTTCCTTTAATTGATGTAGAGATCAACTACAACCAACTAGAATCTGTAGGAAGGCATTTTAAAACATTTGGACAATTTGAAAAACACATTTTAAATCAGATTTCATCAATCTCGGAAATAAAAAAACAGATGAGGTCCCTCTCTACGGAATTGAAAGAAAGAAATATGGTCACAAATATAATAAAAACATATCTGGATGGAATAAATAAATCAAAAACTCTGGAGGGAATAATCAGAAAATACAAGGGATTGCATAAAATATTGTCATCAGATAAAGACTTTGACAAACTCCAAAACCTAATGCCCGAATTACTTTTGAAAAAGTACAAATACAGATATTATGGGCTATATGCAAGTCTGAAGGGCATTGAAAAAGCATTGAATATGTCTGATAAAGAATTTACTGATGTAATGAAAAATATACCTAAAAATTATATTGAATTTGACTTAGACAGGCCATTAAGAATGGCATTCAAAGAAGTATTTGAAGAGGTGATGTAAGATTGAAAAGAGAGGAAAAGGAAAGAGAGATATTATTGGATAAGATATTGGAACAGGATAAGACAATAAGCAGACTTGTAGCAGAAAAGGATGCATTGATGCGTGAAGTAAGAGAAAAAAACAGGTCTGCAAAAAAAGCAGTTAATATCCTTACCAGACAATGGAGAATGTGGAGGCCTGATGTCAAAAAAGAGAATCTAAACGACAATATAGAAAAATTAAAGGAAAGATATCCAAATGCAGAATATGAGATTTTCACAAACAAAAACAATAATCTGTCAATAAGATACAGGATGCATGGGGGATAGGAAAATGAAATATGTAATATGTAAAAAGGACGAAATAAAAGAGCAACTCAAAACAATAGAGCAGTTGGAAATAGCGTTGAGAAGCTCACAATCAGAAAACAAAAAACTGAAAGAATCTTTAGAAAAAAATGATTGTGAACTGAAAGAAGAGTTGAAAACAACTGATGAGAAAATTAAAAAATTAACATCTACATTAAACAAAACAACAGATAAATTGAAACGTATTGGGTATGGATATGATACAATAAACGAAGATATAAGAGATATGAACCGCGATCTTAGATCAATCAACAAATGGGTGGGTGCAATATCCAAAGAACTCAAATATTTAGATGATACAATAGCAGATAAAGTACTCAATTTGCTCAACATTATAAAACTGAGCAATGATAAAATAGAAAGAAATACGCTGAAGATATTGAATGACACAAATAACACTTGCAAATGGAAAGGTTCTAAATCTTAATACAAAGAAGATAGAAGAACCAAAACTCGTGGCCGCATCTGGAAAACCCGCTCAAGCAGAATACAGCAGATGGTACTGCCTCAAACAGATATCTGATTTTGGGGCAATGTATCTTTTCAGACCAAGTCAATGGAAAGAGATAACAAAAGAGACGATATTGGATGCAATCGATGAATGTCTAAGAGATGGGAAAACATTTCCCAAATTCAGCAGTCATCCGGGATATTGCATAAAAATTCTTATCGAAGGCCACAACATGCCTAAAGAGCAGATAGCAGACTTTTTACTGTCAGTCAAAGATATACATCTTGAAAGGTACAAAGCATCTGAAGAAAGAGAACTGACACCTGACTACTATATGAGGTATGGTCAGAAATATTTCAGGGAAAAATACAATGAATATAAACAGGCATGTATCCTTTTAGATCAAGAACCAGAACCTATGGATTCCATTATTCAACAGGAAGAATTCCAGGAGCAATATAGATTTTTAAGAGACATCAAGAAACTGGAAAAAGAAATATTTAGAATCAGAAATGAATTTGAAGAATATAAGAAAAAAGGAAGAACTGCAAGAAAGAGAAAAAGAACAATCTCAGAAAAGAGATTGGATAAAATGGCAAAAGAAAGATTGGAAGAATTTGCCCAAAAACATAATATAAAGGAGGAATAAAATGAAATGTATATATTGTGATAAGGAAGCTGATTATTTACTTAGGGGTAATAGTTATTGTAAAGAATGTTTATTAAAATTTCATAGTGAAAATTATCCTTGGTCGATAAGTGGATTTGATACGGAAAAATCTATAAGACAATACAGGGAGGAATTAAAATGAAAAAAGAATTGTTAGTAGTATTTATGCTGTTGATCACAATATTGCCTGTGGCAGTTAGTACTGCAGAAGAACAATATCCTGTTATGATAAGCCAACCTGAAAGGCCGGAAGGCTTTCATATGCGGACACCTAACCAGATGGATAAAACGTCTGGTCCATTACCTTCTCAGTTTACATGGATGGACTGGGTCACGCCTGCTCGTTATCAGGATATGTGTGGCAGTTGTTGGGCATTTGCTGCAATTGCCTGCATTGAAGCCCAATACAACATTGCCTACAACAATCACATGCTGGATCCAGACCTTTCAGAGCAGTATGTTCTGGCATGCCTTCCAGATGCAGGAAGCTGTGATGGCGGCTGGACAGATCTTGCATTGGAATATATAATGAGTGAAGAACCAATAGGCAATGATATAAATGGCATAGTATCCGAAGACTGTATGCCATATCTTGGGCATGGCTCTTACTGCCATGAGAAATGTCCTGATTGGCAGGACCACTTATATCCAATATGGAATTATGGAGTCTATGATGATCTAACGCCAACAGACATCAATTTCATGAAAACCCAATTAAAAGAAAGAGGGCCATTGGCAACATACATAATGGCCACACCAAACTTTATAAGTTACTACAAAGACGGTGCACACGGTAGTCCAACAGACATATATGAAGACGGAACCTGGAGATATGCAATCAATCATGCTATCCTTCTATTGGGGTGGAAGGACGACCCAACTGTATCCGGCGGAGGATACTGGATATGCAAGAACAGTTGGGGGCAAGATTGGGGATACAATGGCTTCTTCAACATAGCATACGGGCAATTGAATGTAGGCGAGACGATACATTGGGTTGAAGTACTTGGCTCATTTGGGGATGCAGATTTTGTTTACATTCCAGAGCAACCATTGTATGATGACACCATACAATTCACAGGTGGTTCAGACCACAATATATCAGAATACTGGTGGGACTTCGGGGATGGTTATTATTCAGACGTTGAAGAACCAGTGCACTGCTACTATGAACCAGGCATTTATGAAGTCACACTTACAATAACTGATACAGGCGGAAACCAGCATTCCACTACAAAGGCAATAAACATATTGGAACAGCCTTTGCCAAACCTTCCACCAACAGCAGATTTCATATATGTGGTGGATTCGAACGTAGTACAGTTTACAGAACAGTCATATGACACAGACGGGTATATAAAAACATATCTGTGGAACTTTGGAGATGGAACATCTTCAAACGATCGAAACCCAAGCCATACATATTCTTCTGGAGCATATACCATAACATTGACAGTATATGATGATGACGGTTCAACTGATTCAATATCGAAGAATGTACAGATACAGATGAATGGAGATGAAGTTCTTGACCAATCGTTGGAAACGTCAGGACTGCCATATCCATCGCCTGTCTGGAACCAGAGATGGCAGGCACAAGAATTCAAGACAACTGTCAACATTCTGACGAAAGTAAAAATGTATCTGAAGAAAAATAATTTCGACGGAGACGTAACCATATATATAAGAAAAACCTTGAGCGGTAATAATCTGGCTGAATGCACTGTGTCAGGAAATGCATTATCAGAACAATACAAATGGATAACATTTGATTTTGAGGACATATCAGTCACAAAGGGAGCCAAATATCACATAATATGTAAGACCGATGAAGGCAATTATAGAAATTGCCTATATTGTGGGGCAATAAAGAACTCAGAATATACAAGAGGAAACTGTGCAATATCTGGAAACTCAGGAGCATCTTGGAGCATATTCACCTACTGGGACTTTGTGTTCAGGACGTATGGGATAAGATAATCTGGGGAAAAATAAATGAAAGAGCGTATGACAGAAATAAAATATATGGAGAAATTTCTAGGACCATTTTGCAAAATATCATTAGATGAATTTGCATGGTATATGTATGTTTGCAATGCAGCAAACTGCGTAGTCAACAACGGTTACCTCATCACATATTCCATAACAGATAACCTGATGGAGGCTGGTGTATTGGTCTTGATAAGGGACATCATATTTACTAAGCACATGCCTAAAAAAGACGATAAGTATCTAGAGCTAAATCTCAAGACGCATAAGGCAAGAACAGTGCCACAAGTACCCGATACAATAAGTGAAAGGGATGAGTGTGATTATCTCCCGTTAATACGCACACCTACCTATTTCAGCAATCTATGTGTGGGTAAAATTGAAAAAAATCTGCAGGAGGAAAAATGATAGATAAATATAATCATGGAGAGATGTATCTGAGATGGTCCAAAGAGGGATTAGAATGGGCCTTTGGAGATGAAGAAAAATGATTGACGAAAAAGAAAAGTTGGAGGGTGTAATTGGATTGTAAAACTCTTTTTTGGATGTGAGGATGAGGAGGAATAAAATGGATTGCATCATAGAACTATACTGCGGTATAGTTGAAGAAGTAATGCTTTTTGATGATGAAACAAGTGGATGGTCATACTATTTCACTTTCCTTTATGAGAAGTTTGGGAAAGATGCAGAAAAATATCCTGAATATGAGAACAAACCGGAAAAAGCATATGAAGATGCAATGGAAAATGCATTGCCAGATAATGAAATAATTTATATGGAAACAACAGAGATGTGAAATGGAGGTAATGGAAATGAGTGAAGATTTGAATAGAGAGATACACGAAATCAAAGTACATCTTAAAAGAATAGCAGATATTTTAGAAGGATATTTTGGTAGATGATGTTTAAAACAAAAGAAGAATTGATGCAGAAAAACAAAGCAGGAATAAAAACTTTTGAAATAAATGAAATATCCTGCTCTTTAAACACCCTTTATAATGATGGGTTAGAAAAAGGAATAGAAGTTGCTTTTCAAGATTTTGCTGAACGTGTTGAGTTCTACAAGAAATATTACAACCATAGAGAATTATTTCAAAGAGATTGCCCAAATGAATGGGATAAATCTATAGACTTTAATTGGTGGCTCTTTGATTACTGCTTTGGGGAACAAAATGAATAGCCATTATTATTTCGTGACCATTCATGGTCATTATACAATAGCACCGCAGGAAGTTGAGGAAGCAATTAAAAAGCAGTTTCCAAGTGCAGATATAAAAGTATCAGATAAAGATTTTGAAAATGTGAGGTGATATACTGACTGGAATTGATACAACAATAGCAAGAAAATATTGGGGTGAAAAGGGAAAAGATGAAAATGATTATCTTGACACAATACAATTTGTTGCCTTGTCAGATGACAAAAAGAACATTTCCCTTCCAACAGATGAGGAAGGAAATGACGAAACAATCCTTACCCCGAAAAGCGCTGTATATGTGGGAAAGTTGTTAATTGCATATGCAAAAGCCATAGAGCCCAATATAGATACACATTATGATGTAATTGTGAAAAGGGGGGAGAAAAACAATGTTTAAATGTCCAAATTGTGAAAATGAAATAGACAGCATAGAGATATTTGGTGCACCATCGGTAGAGATACACAAATATAAAGAAAACGGAGAGGTGGAAACATATAACGAAATCCAGCAAACAATGCCAACAAGTCTTTTTGGAGGCATATATGGCAGATGTACCCATGAAGATTGTGGAGAAGAACTGCAGTTCGATCAATGGACTGACATACCAAAGATTGTAAAAGGCAAGCCATATAAAATAGAGAAAGGTGTGATAATATTGGCATAAACACAACAGGGGAGGCAATGAATCAGAACAATGTTAAGGAGGGGATGGTAGTATATTATCACAACAGCGGAAGTCCAAAGACTGGAGTGATATCCAAAACAGGAAAGAAAAAAAGCAAAGTCAGATTTAGAGATAACTACGAATGGATAGATAACAGATGTTTGAGAATAATAAAGGATAAGATGTGGGAAGAGATGATCAGGACAAGGGTGATGTGAAATGGGGAATGTATTAAAATGCCCTTATTGTAAGGAAGAGGTTATCGTCGGCTATAGGCAAGACAAAGGATATTATATCGTAAAAAGAAAGAAGTTGATACAATGCCTGAATTAAGTTGTGCAGCAATTGTTGAGCAATTAGGTTTTGATGCAAAAGAATTCTGGAATGATATGGAACAGTTGGATGGCCTCATTCTAAACAACTGCACGCTTTCAATGGATTTCTCAAGTGAAACGATACGGGGAAAAGTATATCCTGAACTGAAAAGATTGAAAGAGAAATATAAAATAGATGTACCTATCGGTATTGTTGGGGTCGATGTTGTACGATTGGACAACAAACTGAAAAACAGGCTCTGGGAGATAGAAAATGGGAACATATAATTTATCTTCAGATGAGATGATAGATAGTTTTGAGAAATGGCTTACACTTCAAGAAGGAGATGTGACAGCAGTCGAACTTGCAAAGGCTTGGAATAAACTATCTGATCAGCATGGATGGAATGATTATCTGGCAGTAGATTACACTAAAGAGGAAGAAGCAGAATGGGCTGAGATGTGGAGAGAGCACATGACTATGGATATGCAAGAGGAAGGCGAACCAGATCTCGAACTTCTCACAGACGAAAAAATTCTCGAAAAAATTAGACAAAAGTTACACGATATTGTGTATTATCGTGAAGGCTGGAACCGCATATGTGGAGGTTTTGCAGATGTTGCAAAATTGGCAGTTATTGAAAAGGACGACATCTACCATGTACATGCAGTTGTAAAACATGGAGAAAATGATGGGGAGGGAAGCAAAACATATGAAGGAGAAATGGATTTGGAAATGAACAAAGACTTGGAGGCGATAAAATAGTTACCGCACTTCCAATGTTCAAAGGATATACAGTCGACGAGCGTCTAAAAGAATTTAGAAAAGTTGACTTTGAAAAACCTGATATGGAATTCATACCATTTGACAGTGAGAAAGGAAAGGAACTGCTTCAGCAGTATCTTTCCCTTAACCCAAACTGCAGTGAAGCAACATTCAGGATGGATCTATCAAATCTAACACAATCTGAAATTGATAAAGTGGGTAAAGCGATAGAGGAGATCGAAAGAGAACATACAGAATCAAGCAAAGATGAAGAAAACTGGTGGTATGATACATGGTATGGTATTGAAGACCTGTTCGGCAAACAGATAATGATAATCAAGGGGGAAGTGCCTTATAACTGCTTCGATGAACTTGAGCAGGCACTACTAAAAAAGCTGGACAAAGCACAAATAATCAAAGAAACAAAAGAGTACAATTTGAACAGAAATGGCAACAGGATAGACCTGCTCACAAAAAAGAAAAGAAAGATTACTGTAACTGAAGAGAAAGTGGAACCGTCATTATGGCAGAAGATGGAAACAGACTGGAGTGAATGATATGAAAAATAAGATTATTCTGCAGGGAACCTGCAGTGAAGCAGTATTCAGATTTCACACAGCAAAGCCAGAGGAAATGCAGGAGATTTTGCAAGCCATAAAAAATGAAGTAATATCACATTATTCTTCTGAAGATGCCTGGCTGAATCGGGACAAAATACCGTTGTATGACAAACCAGAAATGTATGATACTGAATGGAACGGGGAACTCACATACCATGGGAAAACAAGAGAAAAATATGATAAGCAGATAAACGACAATTGGAAAGCAAGAGATGAAGGGAAGATAAGCAAAGAGGAAGCACTTGAAAAATACAGTGAAATGCAGGAAAAAATGAGGAAAGAGATATATCCAAAGACCATGATAAATGCATGTGCAGGTTTAGGGGACAATGATTCAGTAATCACAGTTGAAGATAAATCATTCACATTAAACATAGGCAACAACGACATCTCTGAAGACAAAACAGGATGGACAGATGTCGTAGATGTGTTAGGCATGATTGTTGAGGAGGCTGAAACATCTGATGACCTTTCAGCTATTGCAAGGGACTGCACATGCGGCATAAGATTCTTTGGTGACAGCCCAAACCTAAGAAAAGACCCTAATTTTACAGAGCTTTTTGCAAAATACAATATTGACCTGGATCCTCAATACTATATGCTTGATGAAGCAGGAAATAAAATAGAAAGACACCATGGAAATGAAAAGTTTTTGGTAAACCCAAATTATGAAAAAGCTGTAAAAATACAAAAACAATTCAGAGACTGGAGGAAGAAAAGAAAATTGTTTGGTTTTCAGATTGAATCCAAGCACATAGGAGAATTTCTAATGGAGATAGGTGAAATGGAGATGCCACCGCCTATAAACGAACCAAGATATAAAAAATTGGGAAAATGGAGGTGATATTTTGATATCATCGAATGTGATAAAATATGATAAGGTATTCTATATAGAATTAATCGACATGCTGGAAGATACGGAGTATGATGTCATTGAGGAACTGGAAAAAATATCTAAAAGCTATGAGGTATCTAAAATAATTCCATTGAAACGCAATGGGACAACAGTGAAGTTATTGGTATTTGCGCAAAAAATAATCACAGGTGTCAACTAATGAGTGCACTAGATTTTGAAGACCTAAAACGCCACGTTGGGCACAAGATAGTTTGCGTACATTATCACAACCCGCCATGGAACATTGATGACAGCACACCATTATGTGAAAATGTAGCCATAGAATGTGAAACATGCAATGAAGTGTTGATGGATTTTGATAATAAGAAAGAAGGTAGAATCAAGAATTTTCTTGTAGATGCAGTATTTCTTTAGGGTGATAGAAATGACATACACTAAATCAGAAGCAAAGATAATAATAGACATAATCAAAAGAATAGGTTCTGATACAACATTAACAGCAGAAGAGATGGAGGAGATAACAGGCAAGAGGAACGAAGGAGGCTGGACCCAGGATTATGGGGACGGCCAATATGATTACAGATTCCTGGGTGAAAGGTTCAATATCATAGCATCCAACAGAGCTGGAGGAAACCACTTTACGATAAAGTGCATAGAATTCAGAAAACCCCATACATTTGCTATGGATGAAATGGAAAGATTCATAGATGAAGACCTTGAAGGTTGGGTAAAAAATTTTGAAACAAATGTATAAAATGGCAGTCTGGGTATTCATGCTGTGGATAGTTGCAACAATTTTTGCTTTAATGACTCTCATGAGTCTGACTTTCATAAGTCTTCCATATTTGGCACTAAGTTTGGCACTAAGCGTTTTTTGGGTAATCTGTGCCTGCTACGGTATCTTTTTATGCACGAAGCATGTTAAGAGTTGATTAGATGATAGCAAGGTTTGAGACTTGGGAGAACATAACTCTCAATGAATTAAAGGAACTATCAAAAGAGTTTGAGATAGAGATAGATGGCGACAATAAGATCGTCAGAATGGAAAAACCAGTAGAAAGATATAGAATAAGATGAGGAGGAAGAAAAATGAAATTTACAATAGAAATAGACACAGAAAAAGATGTAGATGATTTAACAGAACTGTTTGTAAAAATAATGGAAGAAGTAAAACCCGAACTAAAAGAGTTGTTGAAGGAACTAACAAAATAAGGAGGGGAAAAAATGTTAGCATTTGGAAAAAAGAATATAGAGCAAAATGTAGATGACATACCAATGTATCCTGCAGTATCTGCAGGGGAATCCTATGTAGATAAGAAAATTGAAGAAGCAAAAGATGATCTGAAAGAAAAACAGAGAACTCTTGATTCACTGCAAAATGATATCCAAAGAGATGTACAGGTTGTAGAAGTATTGGAAAGAGTAAAAAAGGGAAAAGCTGTAATGTACATAATAGATATTCTAGAACTGATTAATGACTACCGTGAAAAGAAATTTGATGAGCAACAAGAATTATTGGACGCAATGGAAGAAGAAGTAATAGATTGCGCCATCAAGCAGAAATGAGTTATTCTGAAGAAGCAAAAAAGAGAATAGAGACATCAAAACAGATAGCAGACAGGATACAGGAACTCCTCAAGAGGGAAAAAGAAGAATGGCACATTTTCATCCCTCGAAAGATGAAAAAGAATGAACCAAAACTCTTCACTATTGTGAAGACAACCAAGAGAAGGGCAATAGGTCTATTGCCCAGACTCATTCTTTTTGAAGTGGAATTTACGGACAATAAGACAACAGTTAGAGAATTGAGGATGCAATACAGGATGAGTGACGAGGAACAAAAAACTCTGGAGGATGAATTCAAAGATATAAATCTAGAGGTGATTTAATGGGCAAAGAGATAGAACTTATTAAGAAGAAAAAAGAAGAATTATCTAAAAAACAGGAAGAATTGGATAAAAAGATTGCAGAGATCGAAGAAAAACAAAGACAAAAGGAAAGACAAAAGGAGATGGAAAAAAAGCAAAAAGAAGAGGAAAAAAGATTGGCAGATATAATGAAAGCAGAACAGCGCATGGAAGAACTTAGAAGAAAAGGCATCACTTCAATACACATGTCAAATAATAATGTACTTCTGAAGAAAATATTCAGAACCATTTCCAGCATACAGCATGAAGCACTATTCTCATTTAAAAAGAACCAAATAGAGTATTGTGGTGTGGATCCAGCACATGTTGTTCTATATATGATGAGACTCCCTTCAAAATTAATGGATGGGTATAAATTGAGCAAAGAACAGGATGTGGGCGTAGATGTGGAAAAACTATACAGCATTCTAAAAAGGAGAAAAAAGACACAGATACACTTGGACAAATACAAAAATAACACATTTTTATATGTTTCATGGAAGGCCAATATAGGCCACATGGAGAGAAGATGCAAACTTGTAGATCCTGCATCCCTGCCAGAGCCCAAAATACCAAAACTTTCATTTCCAGTAAAATTCGACATCAAATTACATCCATTCTTGGAATTCTTAAAAGAAGCTGAAGAGATAGCTGATCATATTTCCATCACAAGTAGTGAATCAGGAATAAAACTGGAAGCAAAAGGAGATGAAGATGTAGTTGGCTGGAGAATCGAAGGAAAACATAAATTGTGTAGAAGCCTCTTTTCTATCGATTATCTACTTGAGGCAGTCAAATCAATGAACCTGTTTTTCACAGAAGGTTCTCTAGAGATGGGTACAGATAATCCCTTGATGCTGAAAGGTGAAAATAAAGAAGGATTTAGGATGGAAGTTCTTTTAGCCCCCAGAATAGAATCGGAGTGAGAAGATGGCAAAGAAAAAAGTAAATTGGGAAGATAGAAGAAATGGAAAGAAAGGAAGGCAAAGACTCAAGAAAGTAAAAAGTTCAACTACCACCAGCACAGACCGTGAATCAGAAAAGACGCAGCAGGCGATAGAAGGAACAAAACAATTTAATAGAGCTGTAAAGAACATAAACAAATCATTAAAGTATCTAAAAAAGGCAAGTGTGTGCTTGATGGATGTCAGGGTTTTGGAGACAGAACAATGCAAGACCATATTCAAGATACGTGACGATCTATTCAAAGGCGTTGACAAACTACAGGACGACTTCGACAAACGGATGGGCGTCGATTGGACATGAAGCATTATCTCTTTGTTGAGAAAGAAGGATTTACAGACGATATGCATTTTCATCTGGTGGATTCAGAGCATGAACAAGGATCAGAGGAGTTTGAGGAAATGGTAGAGTCATTTCAAACAAACCACAATTGCATAATATTTGCAGAACTGACTGAAGATAAAGCAAGAGATTTAGCAGATACGGCAGCACAGGCTCTTAGGGTCTGCAACATGCTGCCCCATTCTTTGGATTGAAATGTGCAGTTCCAGAAATTCCAAAAGAACCCCATTCAAAAAAGGAGAGGAGACAGAATGGAAAAAAGTGGATAAATGCCTTTCTAATCTTCTCTGTTTTATCAATGGAAACACCACGTTTAGAACCCTTGGAAGTTGCTGTGGGCATTGTAAATATCCTATGACAATTGTATGCAGATCTCCATTTGGTTTCAATATAGAGATTTGTAGTGGAAAAACAATACCACGTAAGAAGAGATTCTATAAAAAAGATAAAGAAGGATTTTATTACATCCCTGAAGTATCGGGAGGTATCAATATGGAAAAAGAATTGGAAGATATTCCTACAGAAGAGTTGCAGATACAAAAAGATGAACTGTATTCAGAAATCGATGACCAATATGTTACAGACCTTATAACTAAAATAGTGGAGGTAGAATTGGAATTGGAAAAGAGGAGCAACGTATGAAACTGAAAAAGGGAGACAGGATAAAATTAGTCTTGACAACAGACAAATATACAGAACTTGAACCCGGGGCACTTGGAACAGTGTCTTCTGTAAACAAGACTCCTTGGGAGAGACAGATATCTGTCGATTGGGACAGCGGTTCAAAACTAATGCTGTTGGAAGGAATAGACAAATATGAGTTAGTTCAGGAGGAAATAATATGCCAAAAGAAATAGAATTTGATGGAGAGGTAAAGGAAGAGGAAAAAGAGGAAGAAGAAGAGCCAAAAAAGGAAATTACATCATTTCACATAAAGAGCAAGCCATCTGTTCTTAAAGAAACCATCGCCCTATGCAAGCCAATTGCAACAGAGATAAAGATGAAGATAAAACCAACTGGAATAAAGATAGTAGCAGTAGATGCTGCACATGTTTCAATGATAGACATGACCTTGAATAATTCAGCCTTCGAAGAATTCAGTGCAGAAGACGACATCGAGATAGGCATTGATATGGACAAACTGTCAGACCTGCTAAGAATACCTTGTGAGAAAATAATAATTGACTACAATCCAGAAGAGCGCAGGGCTATCGTAAAACTTGACCATATCATCAGAAAGATGGGTTTAATCGATATAAACTCAATGCCTGACCCAAAACTGCCAGCATTGCAATTGCCCGCAAAGATAACCATGTCCAATACTGAAATGTCAAAATCAATAATGGCTTGCGAGCAAATATCTGATCACCTAAAACTGTCAGCATCTAAAGATGAACTCGAAATATCTGCCGAAGGGGATTATGATGAGGTCAACATACCACTTAAAAAAGAGATGTTGATTAATCTGGACTCGCCAGACAAATACAACAGCATGTATTCAATAGAATATATGAAAGACATATCAAAGGGGGCAAAAGACCAGATAAGAATGTCACTTGGAACTGATACACCAATACAAATAGATTACAAATTTGCAGATGACTGCGGTTCTGTAACTTATATATTGGCTCCAAGGATAGAGGAAGAATGACCAGAATAACCAAATGTGAGATATGTGGGAAAAAAGCCCTATGGGGCTTTAAACGTTGTTCAGAACATATGTTTACTAAGGGGGAATAAATATGGATTGGATAGAAGAACTCAAGCTGATGAGACAAACTTTGTTCTCATCAGTAATAATCTGCGAGACAGATGATGTGCGGAGGTTCCAAGCGCTGATAGAAAAGCAGCCAAATCTGATGAATGTCAATGGAAAAGAGAAATGGATGACACTTGAAAACTGGAAGGGGCTTTATGAAGCAAACAAGATGGCAAACGGGGAAGTGAAATGGGACAAGGTCAAGGATGTGAAGCAAGGTGGCGGAGACATAATGTATCTGCTCGACGATGCAAACAAACACATAATGGAAAAGCCAACAGTTCTAGTCGTAAAAAACATTCTCGAGGCAAACCATACACTCAACAACACTTTTCTCAGTTGGGCAACAGATGTGGAGATAATGGATAAAGGCTCGACAATTATTATTTTCCTGGAAGACCGAAGCATCCTGCCCCAATCAGTGTGGTCACATATGAAGATAGTCTCACCGCCAAAATCGACTGAGAGTGAAAGAAAGCGGGATATTGATAATGCAATTGACAGCGGAGCAATAAAAGCTATGGATGGCAAAGAAAAACTAAATGCAACCCAGCTTCTTGCCGGTTGCAACTTAGATCAAATAGATGCCCTGATAACTGAGATTTCCATAAGAAACAGGCATAGGATGGATATGGGGTTATTGGCCCAGATGAAAGTCGATCTGATGTCAAAAGATCCAGCAATTGATGTCGTGAATCCACCAAAATTCGGCTTCGATGCAATAGGCGGCTATAATTCATTGAAGCAACGAATAATTGATGAAGTAATCATACCATTAAAGAATCCAAAGTATGCAAAGATGTACAACATCTCCACACCAAGAGGTCTGCTTTTATATGGTCCGCCAGGTTGTTTCGTCGAAAACACGAATGTAGTAATGCATAATGGTACAATCAGACCAATCGAAGAATTCGGGACACAACATCTACAGCCAATAGATGAAAAAATCAAAACAATAAAAGGGAAAGACACAGCCACGCAATTCCATGTATATGAAGACACATTGTGCTATGAGGTAACTACCAATACTGGCAGGACAGTGGAATGTTCATACAACCAGCCGTTCTGGCTGGAAGAGTTTGGCTGGCTGCGTGCAGACTGCCTGAACGCCGGGGACAAAGTCAGAACAACCAACAAATATGAAAAAATCAAAACCATCAAACAAATAGGAAAAAAGACAGTTTACGACATAACAACACAGAACCATCATGAATTCATTGCAAACGGATTCAGGGTGCACAACACCGGCAAATCGCTTTTCACCAAAGCATTGTCAAAAGAACTGAATATGACACAGATACGAATGCAACCAGAGAAGATATTCCACAAATATGTGGGGGAATCTGAAAAATCATTAAGGAGAATATTCAAAACAGCAGATGCCATGAGCCCATGTATCGTCAGTATTGAAGAATTGGACAGATATGGTCGAAGAAGCACTTCATCAGGAAACGATTCAAGTGGTGGAACACAGGTCAACAGGCAGATATTTTCAATGTTGTTGGAAAAGCTTGGAGATGAAGACAGAAACTGGTTCTTTGTGGCAAATACCAATTTGATAGAAGTAATAGATCCGGCAATGAGAAGAACAGGACGTATAGACAGCATAGTGCCAGTACCTTTTCCCGATAAAGATGCAAGGGTGGAGATACTAAAGATCCACTCAACAATGAAAAGGAATCTGCCACTTGACAAAATAGATTACAATGAACTCGCCAAGGAAACAGAGATGTGGACTGGTTCAGATGTAGAGCAATTGGTAATCAGGACAGCCAACACAAAGATGATAAATTCCGTAAAGAAAGACAAAGCTGAAAAGATAACACAGGATGATTTCTTAGAGGCTGTAAAGACATTCAATGTAGATGTTGACGGCAACAGAAAGATACAGAAAGACATGGAAAACAAAGCAAAACAATATACAAACGACAAACGTCTGATGGATGTATTCAAGGAAGCAGAAAGCTCTTCACAATTCAAAACAAGATATCAGAAGATGGCAGATAAGGAGGAAAAAGAATGAATGAAGAAGCAAAACTAAGCGAGGTAACAATAGAGTATAAGATTGTAGGGATACGTCCGTGTCCCTACAAATCAGGGAATGTTGAAGTGACATTTGAGCCCACAAAGCCTTTGGAACTTGACGACGAATTTGAAAATGGTATCATGGTGGGGCCAAACATACAGATACCACCAGAATTAAAAGCATCAATGAAAGCACTCAAACAGATGATGGTCGGTCAAAGAAGAGACCCAAGAACAATAGTCCAGATATTTGATGAGATAGAATTTGAAAAAGAAGGATGGAAATATGGTGACATAGTAGATATAACCATAGCAAAGAAGGACATGGTGATGGAATGATACACTACATTATGCAGTTCATTGCAGGGGGCCTGATATTTCTCATATTCGGCTCACTTCTCATTCTTTTTCTCGGAAGGTTGATTGTAACAATGAGGGAAAAAGATGTAGAAGATAAGATAAGAGCAATAAAGCAGGAGCATAACCAATCAATTAAAGAGATGCAGGCAGAATACAATGAAAACCGTAGAAAATTTTTGAAGATGTTGGGCAAATACAGGCAAAACATAACAAAGATGAAGGTAAAAGATGTTTAGAACGATAACGAGGATGATGGGTGGGGGGCTTATCGCAATGATGATGGCCCTTTTTCTCATAGCTATGCTCATACTGGGAGCGCTTGCGTTCTTGGTTGCAATAATTGCAATACCCACATTCTTTCTTGGAGCCTTTTTAGGCACATGTGCATCTGGATATTTTTATTCAATGATTGCACCACACATCAAGAAAAAATTCAAGATAGAAATACCAGTACAGTTCAAACTAAACATCTCAGATTTTGTAGATGCATTCAGCCACAGGCAAGGTGATGTGGACGATGCATTAAAGGATGCTGAAATAAAAAGAAAAGAGGCCATGGAAAAGTGCATGAGAATGAAACGGGGTTTGCAGAGCCTGAATGAAACCTACAATTCCCTGATAGACAAATATACAGTGAAAGAATCGTTTTTCAGGCCAAGGGAAATGCTTTCATCAAGAATAAAGAAAGCAGCATTGACAACATTCAAAAACCCATCATTTACCAAACTCACAGAAGAGCTTGAGGAAGAAAAGATAAAATTCGAAGATTTTACATTATAAGAGGTGACACATGAAAAAAACAATTTTTGTATTGGTCCATGAAAGTAAAGATGAACAAGAAGAGTCAGCAGTCAAAAACGATATTGATATGCTTATGCAGAACTATGATCACAAGTTATACTTGGATGACATCTTTGATGTACCTGAGGAAAACAAATAGGAATAGGTGAGGAAGAGAAGATGGTGAGATGAGTGAAAACATGCTATGCAGATGGAATACTATTAGCCCTGATATTCTAGTCTGCAAAACTTCTCTTCCAAATTCTAAATGGGTAAAGAATATAATAATCTTTTGGGGAATTAAGATGTCGTGGTGGAAAGAAAAAACCACAGAGAGAAAAAAGAATTTTAATAACAAGAAGAAATGTAAGACGCCTGGATGCAATTCAACAGCAAGTGCCAAAGGGCTTTGTCGTAATTGCTACAGCAGGCAGTATTACCACAAGAAAAAGAATAAAGGAGGGAATGAAGATGCTTAAAGGAAGATTTGAATGGAACCATCCTGAAGGGTATTTGAACATACCGATAAACATGGAGACAAGCATAGATTCCAGGTATAAGAGCGACATACATGTTGTATGCAACGACTGCAAAGGCAAAGTTAAACAGAAATACATGTGTGAGAAATGCAGTTCCGGTATAGTAAAAATGGAAGATGGATCGGAGAGGGACACAAGGTTCGAGCAGTTCAAAGACATAGTCGGCAAGGAAAAAGACACAGAACAACTATATGAAAAACTATCGCAAATATTCAAGCCAAAATTATACACCATTGGACAGTTGCAATACAAATATGATGAGCTGAACGAAGTCCTCTTTCCAGCAGAGGCAGAAAGGGAATTCTGCAAGGCAAAAGTCAGTCCGACAATAAAGGTGCAGGAAGAAATACCTTTAAAATCGCTTTGGAAAAACATAGAGACAATAAATACACATAAAGAACTTTTCAACAATGAAGATGAGTATAGTCAAGTGATAAAACAGGTTCATCAATATCTTATGAGGCACGAATCGGCACTTGTTGTCACTTATGGTGCACACAATATGGAACGGGCCGCAATCATAACGGCCCAAGATAGAAAACTTTCAATGACTGACCTGCGGGACATACAACTTGTAAGGCAACCAGTCCAGCAAAACCTTGAATCAACCAACAATGAAATATATGAAAAACTTGTCAAATATACTGAAGACCTGACACCTGCCAGATACGATGAGTTCATAGAGAGGATAAAGAACAAAGAACCATTGAAAGTTGAAACCGTAGAGGAAGAAGTAAAGCCTCAGATAGAATGTGCATTTCTAAAATCATAGAGGTGATGCAATGGTCAAAAAAGGAGATATGATTGAATTAGTAGAAACGACAGAGATGAACTTGAAATCGGGAGACAAAGGAAAAGTCAAAAGAATTGAAAGATTGCCCACAGAACAATACATCCTTTGGGTGAATTGGGATAATGGAAATTGTCTTCCATTGATAGAAGGTGAGGACCGGTTTAAAGTGATAAAGAGGGATGCATAGATGGGCTTGGATGCATTTTGCGGTTCTGTATCTGGAAGACTTGGCTCATACGGTTGGTACCATAGTTTCAGGTCAACAGTCTGCATTGAACTTGAGGGGGGCCAGTGGGCCTCCCGCTTCCCCCTGCTTCAAGACCATTCAGATTGCGAAGGAGAATATTCAAAGGCAAATGCTGAAGGCTTGCTTCAGGAAGTAAAAGCAATAGAAAAAGAACTCAGGAAAGTGCAGTATCCTGCAATAGACCACGGCAATCAAAAGTACAGGTACTCATACAAGTATGGGGAATTCGGTGACTTTGCATTCTCAAACGGAAAAAAATTCGGCGTAAATGAAAATGGAATTTTTGTTTTCGCAATTGACAAATATGCAGACAGATTACAAGATTGGGAAAAAGAGATATTTGACAAATACGGGAAAGAAACAACATCAAAAAGTATAATCGGGGGAGACTCTGGAAAAATAATTTATTTCAACGAAGCAACAATGCAGGATGATGGAAGATACAAAATAGTCTTGGGAAAACAGTCAAATCAATCAAAGGCAAGATATGAAAAAATAGAAAAAGATGTCTCAATAGAACTTTCCATATTGCTTGAGTTGCCATGTGAAAACAGCAAGACATTGAAGTTTAGTTATAGGCCTGCATATGAAGTATTCAAGCACACAATAAATCTTTTGAAAAAACTTGCAGAAGAGAGTATGAAGATTGGAGAGCCAATACAATTTTGTTGAGGTGATAATATGATAAAGCCAATGGATTGTAAGGAAGTAAAGGAAATACCAAGAGAAGATAACTTAATATATGAGCGCAAATATGACGGTTTTAGGGCAATTGTGACAGTTGACAAAAATAAGCAGGTAAAGATATGCCATGGAGACAGCCCAAATGTATTAAACTTCAGATATCCTGATCTGGTAAAGGAGTTCCAAGTTCAGCCACCTGGCATATATGATGGCGAGATATGTGCCTTCAATGAAGATGGAATTTCTATAAGGCAGAACGTTGCAAAACGCCAGTGCAAGAACCGTAGAAAGATAAGCATAGTTACAAAGAAGTATCCTGTTTCATTCATGGCCTTCGACCTTTTGAAGGACAAAACAGGCAACAGCATCAAATTAGACCATCTGATAAACAGAAAGATAGCACTACAGCAACAGTTGAAGACAACA
>Ga0272441_10004540_pt1 | contig 24988 bp, 19 predicted proteins | sample SSMProp6N_FD_193582 | JGI IMG/M metagenome (GOLD analysis project Ga0272441, IMG submission 193582) | Marine sediment archaeal communities from Little Sippewissett salt marsh, Falmouth, MA, United States - SSM-Prop-6N | ecosystem: Environmental > Aquatic > Marine > Wetlands > Sediment ...
GACGCGGGCCCTCCCGTCTCCCCGCCTTTCCCTATTATACGCGGGCCGTCGTGGGCACTTCAAGAATGAAGGGGGAAAAATCGCGGGTTGCGGGGGCTACGCCGAGACGTTCTCAGGCCTTGGCGACCTGTCCATCGGGCATGCCGTCCGCCATGCGAGGCGGATTGTCGGCCCCCGCGCTCGAGCCGGTCAGGGAGTCCTTGAGCAGGCGCAGTTCCAGCATTGTCCGCTCCTGGAGCACGCGCTGTCGCACCACCATGTCCGCCAGCAGCGCCAGGATATAGAGCAGCACGGCCAGCGTCACGCCGAGCGCGCTGCCCGTCAGGAACGACGTGTAGGGAATCGTGTTGCCGGTCCGGAGCCAGTGGACGAGCACCCACATGCCGAGGAAGAAGCCTGCGGCGAGGAAGAACGTGCCGATGGCGCCGAAGAAGCGGATGGGATACATGTCGCGCATCGTGAGCATGAGGATGGAGAAGCACCGGGCGCCGTAGGCCAGCACGGAGTTGGCGATGCGGCTCTCCCCGTGCTCGCGCTCGCCGCGGACGGGCAGCGGCACCTCGGCCATCCGCACGTTCGAGCGGGAGAGCAGCATCAGCGTTTCCTGAGCGTAGTCGAACCGGCTGAACAGGTTGAGGCGGTGGGCTGTCTCGCGCGTGTAGGCGCGGAAGCCGCAGGAGGCGTCGGTGAACTGCCCGCCGCTCGCCCAGTTCACCAGGCGAGTGACCACCCCGTTGCCCCAGCGCTTGACCTTGGGCATTTCGGGTTCGAGGTCCTCACGGGCGAAGCGGGTGCAGGTCACGAAATCGGCTTCGTCCCTGAGGATCGGCTCCACCAGCCTGGGGATATCAGCGGGGTCGAACTGCCCGTCGGCATCGATGTGGCAGATGATGTCCGCCCCGAGCTCCACCGCCTTGTAGCGTCCCGTGGCGAAGGCCGCGCCCGAGCCGAGGTTGCTCTTGTGGCTCACCACGGTGGCGCCCGCGTCGGCGGCCACGTGGACGGTGCGGTCGGTCGAGCCGTCGTCGACGACCACCACGTGGGGCACGGCTGCCCCCGGCATCGTGCGCGGGATCGCGCGCACGACGTCGCCCACCGTGGCTTCTTCGTTGAGCGCTGGGATGACCACCACGATGGAACGCTGCAACTGAGAACCGGCCGCGCTCATGCGGCCTTCGGCGTCGGCGTCGCGCATCGCTCATCACCTCCGGCTTGTGCGGGCCAACCGGCTTGCGGTCGGCTGCATGGCGCGGCCAGCGGGACCGGCGGGCACGTCGTCAGCGCACCCCCTGTTGCCCCACGACGCCGCGCGTGATAGAATTCGCTGACAACACCCGAGCCGTCAAAGGCAGGTTGCAGCATGCCATCAATCAAGGACGGGATCAACCCGCTCGGCAAGGGGGTCCGGGACGTCTGGTGGAGCGGCATCGCCACCTCAGGCGACGTCCTCACGGGCTTCATCCTGCTATTGCTCGTTGGAAACGCGCTTGCCATCGACGGGTTGGGCGGATACACGTTGTGCGTCACCATTTACTCCCTGGCGACAGCTCTGTTCGCAGCCGGGATAAACGTCGCCGTGGTCATCTACGGCGCCCGCTGCCATGGTGACCGCCAGGCATTCAGCTCTCTGGGCACCACGGCACTGGCGCTGGCGCTCACGTCCGGCGCCGCGAGCGGCATCGTGCTCTGGGCTACGGCCCCCCTCGCTGCTACGTTGCTCTCAGCGCCCACGCTCGAGGTCACCCTACCGATCATCTCGATGGCTGTGGCCCTCGGGGTGCTCAACAGGGTCGCCCTCGGGCTGCTCAACTCCAGAAGGCAGATGAGGACCTACGCTGTCGTCCTGGTTGCGCGCAACGGTACGCTGATCGCATGCACGATGGCTGTTCTGCGAGGGGGCTTGGGCCTGCGCGGCGCCGCACTGGCGTTCGCAGTAGCCGAGGGAGCCATCTTGTGCCCGCTCGCGCTGAGCCTGAGACGGTCCATGTCGCTGCGCTTCGTGGGCGCTCCCGTCTGGGCGCGCAGACTGATCTCGCTGGGCGCCAGAGCGCTGCTAGCAACGATCGTCAACGACCTCGGAACATGCATGGACAGACTGATGGTTGCGTACTTCATGAGCGAGGGTGCCTTGGGCGTGTACTCGATCGCGGCGCTCCTTGCTCGCGGCCCGGTGCTTCTCCTATCGTCAGTGCAGCGCATCGCCAGCCCTGTGATCAGCGAGCACCACGGAGCCGGACGGACGCACCGCATCGGTGAGCTCACACGGTTCCTGGCCAACTTCGGCGTCTTGTTCATGGGCGTCAGCGCGGCCGTGTTGGCTCTGTTCTTCCCCACGATCGTCGCACTCCTTTACCCCGGGAAGCCCGAGTTACTGAACGGAGCCTTCGCCTGCCATCTTTTGCTCCTCGGGTCACTTTTCCGCAGCGCCATCGCGCCGTACGGGGCGATGTTCACCGCGATGAAGCGCCCGGGGCTCGGAACGGCCGCAGCAGCAAGCTTCGTGATCGCCAACCTCGTCCTCAGCATCCTACTGATCCCTCGACTCGGAATAGAGGGAGCCGCGATCAGCGTGAGTGGCGCATCGGCGGTCATGCTGGCGTGTTTCGGGGGGATCGCCTGGTGGCGGCTTCGCGTGCGTGTGTGGTCTCCCTGTCTCTTTCTCCTCTTGGCTGCCGGCTCCTGTGCAGCGGCCTCGGGCTTCTTCGCCTCCGGGCTGGCAGCGAGACTGGCGATCATGGCCTTTGTGCTCATCGGCTGCGCACTCCTGGGGCTCCTCCTGTGGCGTAACCGCCCCCGCCAATCACCCCCCGAGGCGTGAATGGCCTGCTTGCGCTGCACGGCCCGCCTACCTCGCCCGCGCAACACGGTAGATGACGGAGCACGCGAGCAGGGCCGGGCACAGGCGCATCAGGAAATACCGACCCGACCGCACGGGTCTGAAAGGCCAGTACGGAACGCGTATCCACGTCCCCGTCGTGCGCTCCACATCGAGGCCCTGGAAGCTGACCAGCCTCCTGATGGCTCGGGGGGTAAACGTGGAGATATGGCCTTCTGTATCTGGGCGGTGCAGCAGGTTGGCCAGGAACTCCTCGTAGTAGTAGGGATTCGGGGCGGAGAGCACAATGGCGCCGTCCGGCTTGACGACCCGTTTGAGCTCGCGCACAACGAACGACGGGTTCTCCACATGCTCGACGAGCTCGAGACAGAAGGCGACATCGAAGGCCCCGTCGCCGAAAGGGAGCCCGTCCATGACGTCGCTCTGGCGGAACGCGTCGCCCGGGCCTTCAACCATGCCTAGCACGGTCTCCGAGATGTCCACACCCGTGTAATGCACCTGCGTTCCCTGCTCGCGCAAAATGTCACGCAGGTGACCGCCCTTGCAGCCCACGTCGAGCACCGCGCAACCTTCCGCCAGATCGACCATCCGGAGCGCGATCCGGTACCTGGCGATGCCCTCTCGGTCTACGCGGCTGTATTCCAGGGCACGTCGTTCATAGAAGTTCTTCATGGTCATGCGAACCATCTCCACCAGCGCCGCGGCGGCGCTCAACCACGCGCTCCAGCAGGTGCAACATGACCGCGACATTGTCCTGCCAGGCGTAGTTCTCCAAGACGAAGCGGCGACCAGCACGCCCGAGCTCCGCGCGGAGGGCCGGATCTCGCGCGAGCCGGATGATCGCCTCGGCCAGGGCATCTTCGTCGCCGGGTGGAACCATCAGGCCCGTCTCACCATGGCGACACGTCTCGGAAACCCCCCCCACGTCTGTAGCCACCACGGGCACCCCACACGCGGATGCTTCGAGAATGGCCACCCCAAACGACTCGTAGAGCGAGCAATTGACGAAGACGTCGAAGGTGCGCATGAGGCCTGGGACGTCGCGGTGGGGCACGAAGCCCACGAACTCCACGTGGTCGTTCAGACCCAGGTCACACGCCAATCTGCGCAGTTCTGCTTCCATTGGGCCTCGACCCGCCATGGTGAGGCGCGCGCCCTGAAACACACTCACTACCTTCGCCATGGCACGGATGAGCACATCCGGCGCATACTTGGGGCGGAGCGTCTTCACGAAGCCAATGCTGATCTCCCGACCGGCCCTTGGAACTCCCTGCCCACAGTCAGGGCTGAACTGGTCGCAGTCCACGCCGAACGGAACGACCTCGATCGGACGCCGGGTGGCCCGGATGGCCTGTGTCCTGTCCGCCATGAACCGGCTTGTGGAGCAAACCAGGTGGGCCTTCGCCAGCGCCTGAGTCACCGACCACCGGCGGTACCATGACATGTGCCCAGGCTTGTCCCAGATGACGTCTGAACCCCACACAGAAAGGACCAGCGGGCGCGCGCCGCACAGCGCAGCAATGGCGCCATACGTCGCAGCGAAGTGGGCGTGCACGACATCAGGCCGAAGGCGCCTGAGCCTCCAGCGCGCGGTCAGCGCCAGCCAGGCATAGGACAAGAAGGTCCACAAGAAGGACGAGGAGTTGAGGGGGCCAACGCACGCGGTGTGAACGCAGACGCCAGGGACCTCCGCAGCGCGGATACTCAGGACATGGACATCATGGCCCCGCGCAGCGTAGGCAGCAGCCCACCGTTGTGTATGGACCGAAGCTACATCCGCGAGCAGACAGACCCTCAAGGGACTCTCCAATCTGCTTCTCCGGCCTCAGATTCTATGCCGAGTTGCCAAGGCACTCGACCTCCTGGATCATCCAGGCCGTGAGATCCTGCTCCTCGGCCAGCAGGCGCTCGCGGCCTTGCCGCCATCGTTCGGGGGTGGCCGGGTCGTCGAGGAGGCGCTCGGCGAGCGCCAGCGCCTCACTGTCCGTGGAGACGCTGTAGGCCAGGCCGTAGTGGTGCTCGAGGCGGTTGAGCGAACCCGCACGCAACGTGCTGACGAAGATGCCCGGGACGCCGAGGATCGCGGCCTCGGACGCGACGGTAGCCCCCTCGCCCATGTAGAGCCGCGAGAAAGCCACCAGGTGGTGGAAGTCGCTCGGAGCGACGGGCAGGCGGAAGCGCTCGAAGGCGTCGGGCAGCGGGGCCTCCGACGAGACGACGACCCGCCCGTGGCGCTCGAGCCGCTCGAGCACGGCCAGACGCCGCTCGGGGTCGATGCCGCTCTGCCCGACGTCGTGGCTCGCCTGCCACGAGAGGAACCGCACGACGATGTAGGGCGAATCGATGTCCACCCCCGCGCGGCGGACGACGTCGGGGTCGGGGGTGAAGCGGGTGGGGTGTAGGTAGGCGAGTTCGTCGAAGCTCTGGTAGCGGATGTGCTTGCGGCCCCAGTCCTTCTCGTAGTGGGTGGCCGTGCACACGTGGGTGACGAAGGGGAAGGTGATGCGCTGCTGGAGGGTGGCGTGCTCGGTGTCCTCGAAGACGACGACGGGCTTTCGCATGAGGAAGCCGACGTGGGCGGCGCACGGCCCGACGCGGGCGACGAAGAGGTCGGGGCGGAAACGGCGTGCGAAGCGCCACAGGCGCCAGTCCCGAGCCACCAACTCGCGGGCCAGTCCCGTGAGGCCGAGCCTCTGCCGGCTCAGGGTGGTGAACTCGAAGCCGTAGGCCCGCAGAAGGCCCGTCAGGATGTCGCGGTCGCGGGCGGTGATGGCGATTGTGTGGCCTCGCGCCTCGAGCTCGCGGATGGCATACTTGAACAGGTGCACGTGCTTGGCATCTGTGACTTCGAACAGGATCCGCATCGGGCTCACTCTCTGGGGGCTGGCACGTGGGGCGCCGGCTCAGGCGCCGCGGCGAGGGTGATCGGCACGAGCCTGCGCTGCTCCACGTCCCAGCGGTAGTGATGCCGACCGGGGCGGTCGGCGGCGAGCAGGTGGTTCCTGGGGCCGAGGTCGCGCGCGTAGAGGATCGGCCCTTCGAGGGCGGGGTCGTTTTCGGCGATCGCGGCGTAGAGCTGCCAGACGTAGCGCCGCTCGGGCGGCACGGGCAGGAACACGAGCGCAGGACGCTCGGCCTGTGCCTCGACAACGTCGAACATCCTGCGGTCGACGTTCGACACGCGGCGGTGCATGGGCAACTCGCTGAGCACGACCTTGACGGTGGCGGCAACAAGGCAGAAGCCGACCGCGAGCGCGAGCGTGGCCCGGACGCGGTCGCCATCGATGCCGGCGGCACACAGCCTTCGCCAGGCTGCCACCATGGCGCCCGCCAGCAGCACGATGACCAGCGGCACGATCTCGAAGACGTAGCGCGGTCCGCTCATGCAGTAGGACACGTCGCTGCGGTGAGCGTAGCCCAACACGAGTGCGACGGGGGTGAGACCCACGACCACGATCTGCCACCGCTTCCCCGGCTCGCCCTTCAGGCCAGCCGCAAGAGCTGCCCCCACGAGCAGCGCCACGGCTGGCACGGGCCACCGGAACGTGGCCGAGCCGAACGAGTAGACGGTCTCGAGGACGTTGGAGACGCCGCGGATCGGTGTCCAGGGCCGCACCAGGGTCTTGAGCGAACCGCCGTGGAACGCCCGCGCGCCGCGCCCGGCCACCCAGTAGGCGAAGTCCAGCGCCTTGCCCGTCGTCGCCACGTTGTAGGCCAGCAGCGCGGCGGTGGGCACGGCCAGAGCCAGGGCGAACGCCAGCGAGGGCCGCCACGCGGTGCGGGGCCGCCTCACGAGCCACACGAGCCACGCCAGCGCAGCAGGCACGCAGAAGGCGAGCGCCGTGAACGGACGGGTGAGCGCGCTGAACCCCAGGAACAGCCCCGCCACGGCCGCTGCCAACACCGAAGAGCGTTGCATCGCCCGCAACGCCGCCAGCAGGAAAACGAGCAGCGTGAGCGCACCGGGCACGTGGGTGAGGTACTCGCCCGACATCATCACGAGCCACGGTGAGAGCGCCGCGAGGAGCAGCGCGATGAGCGCGGCGGAGCGGCCGAACAGCCTGCGCGCCAACACGTAGGTCAGCACCGCCACTCCGCCCCCGAGCAGCGGGGCCACGACCCACGGACACCCGACGAGCACGCCCGCCGCATAGAGCAGCGGCGCCGCGGGAAGCTGCACGCCGAACCACCGGTCGCCGATGAAGGCAAACGAAGGGTTCCCCGGCGCCGGACACAGCGCGGGGTCGAAGAACTCCTGGCCCCCAGGCAGCGGCGACCACAGGCGGCCCGCCGCGAACGTCTTGGCCTGGTAGAGGTACACCGCCGCGTCGGCGTAGTGGGGCTGCCCCTCCAGCATGGCCAGCGAATAGCCAGCAGCCAGCACAGCCACCAATGCCCCCCCCGCGGCCACGAGCAGGCCGTGGGGCAACCGGTTCACCCGGCCAAGCCCGTGCGACAGCCACCGGCTCGGCCAGCGCCGCCGCCCTACCAGCAGACAGGTGCCCAGGGCCACCAGGGCCCCCAGCCACAGCAACTGGCGAGAGGAGTAGAGCCCCAGTTCGCGGAAGAACAGCCGCCGCTCCCACTCCGGCCCGAGCGCCTGGAACACGTGGACCCCACCAGCGGCCCAGGCGACCAGGCGGTTGAGCGGCACGGCGCACACGACCAGCGCGACGAGCCCGAGGGCCCATCGCCACACACCCGCCCCGCCAGACGCCCCGGCCGCCCGTCGAGAGAGCAGGACCGCAACGGCCACGCCGCCCAGCGCGCCAGCAGCAGCGGCGCTGGCGAGCGCTTCGTAGGCCCCGCGAGACAGCTCGAGGCGAAGTCCCAGGCGCCGCACGGCGAAGGCCATCCCACCCGCGTCGGCCGGGCTGCGAGCCATCCAGAGGAACTCGAGCGCCAGCGCGGCAACGGCAAGGAGCAGGCCGAGCCACAGCAGCCCGCGTGCGCGTCCGGAACCTTCGTCCATATCGTTTCCTTCTGCCACGGTTGCGCCGGATCTATCGCAGGAAGGCCGGCAGTGCGGCAGGCCGCACGCGCACGGGGCCAAGGAACGTGACGTGGCGCGACCCCGAGGTCTTGCGCTTCATGATCACTCGGAACTCCAGCCGCACTGGCTCTGCCTTCCCTGTCTGCATCGGGAGCTTGATCGAGAGCCATTCCTTGCCTCGCCGTGTCGACGACAGCTCCTGTTCCCAGGTGAGGCGATCGTTGACCCAGAGCTGCGCGAAGCGGCCCGAGGGAGCCTTGTTGAAGTGCCTCGTGGAGCCCACGAAGATGTCTGCCACGAGTCGCCCCTTGTGCTCGGGCACAGGGATCTCCATCAGGAGCTTCACGTGGTTGTAGACCTCCGCCTGCCCAGCCGACACGTAGCCGATGGCCAGCGCCTGGCGGCCCTCATGTGTGGCCAGATCCATCGCCCAGGGGCCCTTGAGCAGCACGGGGACGCGGAGCCACTCGCTCGGCTTGTGCTCGCACAGGATGTCGCCCTCGGGCGGCGCCGACAGAGGGGCCAAGAACGTGGCCAGACCCGTCCGGATGTACGGAGCGACCCCCTTGCGCAGCGCCTCCCACCGCGCCGTGGCTCTGATCTGAGTGGCGGAGTGATCGGAGAGGCGCGCCTGCCAGTACGGGACGTACTTGTCCATCTCGCTCAGGCCACTGAGCACCTCCGCGACGCGCTTTGCCCGAGGGATAAGCTCGTCGCGAACGTCCACGAAGGCCTGGTTCGCCTCCGCGGTCTTCCCACGAGCGATCAGTGCGGCCACACGTCGTTCGAGCTTCGCATAGGCGTACTCGGGGTAGTCGAGCTGCGCCATGGTGCGTGCGGCGTCGAGCGTCGCGCGCATGGGCTCGATGTAGAGGTCGTGGAGGCGTGCGGGATCGATGAGCGTCTCGGCCGGCGCCCGAGCCTCGAGCCGGCGCATGCGAACGTCCATATCGGCCAGGATCTGGAGGGCGGCTGTCCGGTCCTCGACCTGGTGAAGGTGCGGCGGCCAGTTGACCCCGCAGCGGGGCGCTTCGCCTGGCAGGACAAAGAGCTTCTTGAGCTCCTCCAGCCCATCGTCGAACGCCCGTGCGGCGGCGACCTGACCGCGGCCGAAGACGTAGCCATAGATGGCGTCGCGGGCGAGCGACCAGTCGTGGTGCGCGGGATCCCAGGCCCACATGCCCAGGATGCCACACAGGTACTCCTCGGGCCAGTAGCTCCAGTACATCACGGCATCGGTGTAGTTGGCGGCGCGCCACAGGTCGGTGTACTGGGGCGAGTGCCATCCCACAGACAGGTCTGGGATGTTCAGATAGCCGAGCTTCCCGTTGGCGCGCAGGCCCAGGTAGCCGCCGCCGCGATGCAGGAAGCCCTGCACGGTGCGGGGCCAGTTATGCCACCAGGAGGGGTCGCGGGTGAGGCCGATGCTGCGAGCGGCGCGGGCATTCTGGGCACTTGGCACGAAGGTGAAGAACCACGTGGCGTCCGCGAGCCCCGGCACCCCAGCCGCTCGGCGATTGAAGTCCGTGACCACCTTGCGGTAGGAGCCTCCGGGCGGGGTGATCGCGATGCGGCGGCCCGTGATGCCGTGCTGCTTCCCCAACTCGATGATGCGGGTGATGAGCTGCTCGGCCCCGGTGCGAGCGCCTGGGTCGTCGAAGGAGATCCAGAGCCCATCGGCGCCCAGCTCGATCGCTTCCTGGCAGGTGCGCAGCACCGCGTCGAACTGGCCAGCTTCGACGCCACAGCCCATGGTGGCATAGACGAAGATCCCTCGGCGGTGCGCCTCGCGAAGGACGGGAACCGCGACCTCCCGCTTGATGGGCACTCCAGGCGGGAGCCCGTGCAACCTGACCCTGGGGGTGATATCGCGAAGATCCGTGAAGTTGATCCGTGCGCGAACGTAGGCGTCGAGGACGCCCGGTTCCTTGTGGGCCGCCATCTGCCAGTGCGGCCGCCCGCGCCAGGCGATGCTCGGCCAGTCGCGCACCGAGGCCACGGGGAAGACCACCTTCTCGCCTTCGGCGCGGAGCAGGTCGAAGAGGGCGTGCTGGCCGTAGGTGACGCCCCGTGGGTTGCTGCCGCCGACCACGATGGCCTGCCGGTCCCCGTCCTTGACCGCCTCGATGATGAAGCCGTCGTGGCCGGGCTTCTCGGCGCTCAGCTCGATCCCCTTGTCCGTGCACAGTCGGTCGAGCCAGGCGTGGGTCCCGCGCTGGCCGAGCAGGATGGCCTGGCGCACGCCTTCGCCGAGCTTGCCTTCCGTGACGACGGGGAGGACGCGCTTGAAGCGGCGCTGGACGAGGGTCTGGAACTGCTTGGCGGCATATCGCTCGGGCGGTGTGGCCTTGGCTCCGAGGACGATGGCCGCGGCGTTCGCGTCCAGGAGTTCCGCAGTGTCGCTTGTGGGTTTGTAGACCTTGGGGGTGGGGACGATGGGGCACCCGGAGGAGCCTGTCTCCCCGCCAAAGACGGATGCGGCGAGGAGGGCCGAGGTGGCGATGATGAGGGCGGTGCGCATCAGGCTTCCTCCGCGGCCGTGGATGCAAAGCGTTCGGCGAGGATGGCGACGATCCGGGCGGCGGCCCCCCCGTCCCACAGCGGCGGGGGCGGAGGCGGAGAGGGAGGCGCGTCGATGGCCTCCAGGCTCTTGCGGACGAGGAGGTCGGGGTCGCGGCCAATCAGGGTGTTGGTGCCCCGCTCGATGGTGACGGGGCGCTCGGTGTTCTCGCGCAGGGTGAGGCACGGGACGCCGAGGATGGTGGTTTCTTCCTGCATGCCGCCCGAGTCCGTGAGGACGAGTTGGCCGGAGGCCATGAGCTTCATGAAGTCGAGGTAGCCGAGCGGCGGCACGGCGAACAGGCCTGCGGGGCCGACCTTCTGGTCTTCGCCGAGCCAGGTGAGGCGGTCGCGCAGGCCGAAGGCGTCGAGCTGGCGGGCCGTGCGGGGGTGGACGGGGAAGACGATGGGGATGCGGCGGCCCACCTCGCGCAGGGCGCCGAGCAGGGTGGCGAGCACGGTGGGGCAGTCCACGTTGCTCGGGCGATGGAGGGTGAGGGCGGCGTAGGGCGCGGCGCTGGCGCCGCCATCGGTCTCGAGGCCGAGGCGTGCGAGCACGTGGCTCTGCTCGGCGCGCTCGCGGCTGCGCAGGAGGGTGTCGATCATGGTGTTGCCGACGAAGTGGACTCGCTCGGGGGGGTGGCCTTCGCGGCGCAGGTTCTCGTTGGCGCTCGGTTCGGTGGTCAGGAGGAGGTCGGCGATGGCGTCGGTGGCGAGTCGGTTGATTTCCTCGGGCATGGATCGGTCGCCGCTGCGCAGGCCGGCCTCGACGTGGCCGACGGGGACTCCGAGCTTGGCGGCGACGAGGGCGCAGGCGACGGTGGAGTTGACGTCGCCGACGACGAGGACGATGTGGGGGCGGTGCTCGAGGACGACGGGCTCGAAGCGTCGCAGGATCTCGGCCGTCTGTGCGGCGTGGCTGGCGGAGCCGACGCCGAGATTGATGTCGGGGCGTGGCATGTCGAGTTCGCGGAAGAAGATGCCGCTCATCTTTTCGTCGTAGTGCTGGCCGGTGTGGACGAGGAGGGGGGTGAAACCCCCGTGGTCGGCCATGGCGCGGAGGATGGGTGCGGCTTTCATGAAGTTTGGCCGGGCGCCGACGACGACGATGGCCCGAATCCCTGGGCTCACTGGCGCTTCCTCTCTGAGCGTTCGCGTGCGGGCGTGGCGGCCCGCTGCCGGCCCGGTCAGGCGCCTCGGCGGCGGATCTGGCGCACGAGGACTCCCGCGAGGTGTGCCGGCTCGTGGCGCAGCAGGTCGTGTTTCTCCCATGGCACGGGGCGGGGGCTGTGGTGCTCGATGAGCTCGGCGGCCACCACGTCGGGCCCGAGCTCATAGAGGTCGGGGTCGAGTGCCACGAGCTCGGCGCCCTGGGCGGCGTAGCGGCTCAGGACCTCGGGCTCGGGCCGGGCGCAGTTGACGACCACGGCGTCGAGCGCGCCGCCGAGGTAGCGCACGACGGCGGCGGCGTGGTCGGAGGCCCGGTAGCCATCGGTCTGCCCGGGCTGCGTCATCACGTTGCACACGTAGACGCGGCGGGCGCGTGAGCTGCGGATGGCGCGTGCGATGCCGGGCACGAGCAGGTTGGTGATGATGCTGGTGTAGAGGCTTCCGGGGCCGAGGACGACGAGGTCGGCGGCCTCGATCGCTTCGACGGCCTCCTCGAAGGCCTGCACGTCGTCGTGGCGCAGGAAGACGCGGCGGATGGGCGGCTTGCCGGGGCGCCGCACGTTCACCTCGTCGCGGACGACCGTGCCGTCGGCCAGTTCGGCACACAGATGGGTGTCCGCCAGTGTGGCGGGCAGGACGCGGCCCTCGATGGCGAGGACGCGGCCGACCTCGCGGATGGCCTGCTCGAAGCTTCCTGTGACCTGGGCGAGCGCGGCGATGAGGAGGTTGCCGAAGCTCATGCCCGCAAGCGAGCCCTGCTCGAAGCGGTACTGGAAGAGGTCGTGCATGAGGCACTCGGACCTGCTGAGGGCGACGAGGCAGTTGCGGATGTCGCCGGGGGGCAGCATGCCGAGGTCGGTGCGCAGGCGGCCGGAGCTGCGCCCGTTGTCGGTCACGGCCACGATGGCCGTGAGTTCGCGGCTGAGGGCCTTGAGGCCCTCGAGCACCATGGGCAGGCCGGTGCCGCCGCCGACGACGACGACACGCGGCGATCGCCGGTGCCGGGTGTGCTCCAAGGCGCTCACGATGTCGAGCACCTGGGCGATCCGCTCGACGCGGTAGACGGGCTCCTCGAGGTCGCCCCGCGGCTCGAGGGCGCTGTAGCGTCCGTGGAGCATGCGGCAGGTGATGATGCCCAAGGTGTTCGCGGCCTTGATCTCGGCGTGGAGCCGGTCGCCGACGACGAGCACCTCGTCGGGCTGAAGGCTGTGGTCGCGGAGGATCTGCTCGTAGCATTCTTCGAGCAGCCGCCCGCGCTCGGTGTCGTTGATCACGATGGAGTCGAAGAGGCCCTCGAAGCCGAGCACGCGGATCTTGGCTTCCTGGCGGCGGTGCACGCCGTCGGTGACGAGGAAGAGGCGGGTGCCGCGGGCGCGCAGCTCGTGGAGGGTGGGCACGACGTCGGGGAAGGGCTCGATGTCGCCCACCTCGTCGCTGTTGTAGGCTTCGCGGGCGCGTCGCACGGCGTCGGTGCCGAGGCCGTAGAGGCCGGCCAGGCGCTCGAGGACGCGGCTGCGCGGGCCGAGCTGCTGCTCGAGCTCGAGCTGCTTGCGGTAGGCTTCGCCGGGGGTGCAGGGCAGGCCGGCCTCGACGATGGCCTTTGCGGCGCGCAGGCGCGCGGCCTCCACGAGGAGGCCCGTGCAGTCGTAGAGGGTGTCGTCGAGGTCGAAGATGACGGCTCGAATGGACATAGCTATCCCAGGGGGCCGGCGTGCACCTCGGCGCTGTGCGGCGGCAGGGGCGGGCACCATCGGAAGGGCAGCGGACGATGACTAGTAGTAGTAGCCCCGGTCGTAGTAGCGGTAGCCGTAGTGGGAAAGCACGAGGTCGCCGCGGTTGAGGACGAAGCCGAGGATCCTGGAGTTCTGGAGGAGTTCGACGGCTCGCTCGACGGGGCGCTTGCGCACCTTGCCAGCCTGGATCACCAGCACGACCCCGTCGGTCATCGGGCCGAGCACGATGGCGTCGGCGACGGTGAGGACGGGGGGCGTGTCGAAGATGATGAAGTCGAAGCGGCTCTTGAGTTCCTCGACGAGCTGGCGCATCCGGGGCGATGCGAGCATTTCGGCGGGGGTCTTCGAGGAGCGCCCGCCGGGCAGGATGGTGAGCCGCGGCACGGAGTTCGTGATGAGGACGTCCTCGGGGAGCGCCTCGCCGCCGAGGATGTCGCTGAGTCCGCGGCGGGGGGTGAAGCCGAGGAGGCGGTGGACGCGCGGGCGGCGCAGGTCCGCGTCGACGATCGCCACGCGCGTATCGAAGTCCTGGCACATGGCGATGGCGAGGTTGAGAGCGGTGGTGCTCTTGCCCTCGCCCTTGCCGGCGCTGGTCATCGTGATCGTGCGCAGTTTTTCGCCGCCCGCCACGCCGCGGATCATCGCCTTGAGCCGTCGGAAGCTCTCGGTGAGGTGGGAGTGGGGGTGGTGGTAGGCCACGATATGGGCGTCGACCTGGCCGCCCTGGACGGGGCGGACCATGTAGGTCGGGCCGGCCGGGTCGCTGCCGGCCGGCTGCGGGCCGGCGCTTTGCTCGGCCTTCGCCTTCTCGAGGGCTTTCTGGATCTTGGACACCGGTTGTTCTCTCTACATGGGGCTCGCACGAGGGAGTGCGCCTGGCCACAACAGAGCGCACTCACCGACGGAAGACTTCCACCAGCCGCTTCCACACACCGCCGGCGGCTCCCGGCCCCTGCTGTTGGGCGGCCACCAGGGCGCCCGCGAGTGCGAGCGCGAGGACGGCCGCCACGGCAGCGACCACGAACCGCCCGCGGCGCGGCCGGGCAGGGGACGGCGGCGGCGCCGCCGCCTCGCTCGGCCCCGCCAGCCGCTCGGGCCGCTCGTCGGCCAGCTCCGTGAGCGCGTCGCGCACGAAGCGCTCGTTGAACACCCGCCGCTCCTCGACGAAACCCGCCAGCAGGGTCGCGTCGCACGCCACATTGATCAGACGCGGCAGCCCACCCGAGTAGCGGTGGATGAGCCGGCACGAGCCGGCCGTGAAGCGCACACGGCCGTCGGAGCCGGCCACGCGCAGCCGGTGCCGCACGTAGCTCCGAGTCTCTTCTTCGTTGAGCGGATAGAGGTGGAAGCGAACGGTGATCCGCTGCCGGAGCTGCTCGAGCTCCGGACGGCGCAGGATATCCCGCAGCTCGGGCTGCCCCACGAACACGATCTGGAGAAGCTTGGCCTTCTCCGTCTCGAAGTTCGAGAGCATCCGAAGCTCCTCGAGCACGTCCACCTTCAGGTTCTGCGCCTCGTCGATGATCACCACCACGCTGTTGTGGCGGCGGGCCTGCTCGACGAGGTAGTCGCGGAACCGGCTCAGGAGCACCTCTTTCGAGAGCTTGCGGTCCACGCCTACGACCTCGAGATCCTCGAGGATCATGCGCAGGAGCTGGACGAACGTGCCCTTGGAGTGCAGCACGTAGGCCACCTTGACCTCGCGGCTCAGGTTGCGCAGCAGGCACTTGATCAGCGTGGTCTTGCCTGAGCCGATTTCGCCGGTCACCTGGATGAAGCCCATGCCCGACTCGAGGCCGTAGACCAGGTAGTCGAGCGCGCGCTTGTGGACCGAACTGAGGAAGAAGTAGTCCGGGTCCGGCGTCAGGTTGAAAGGCTTCTCGGTGAAGCCGTAGAACTTCTCGTACATCCCAGGTTCCTGGCTCCGCGACGCGGAGCGGCGTGGGTTACATGTACTGGATCCACTCCATGAACCTCAGCCAGGCCACGTTCAGGTATTCGCGCGTGACCGGCACCCAGAGGTAGACGGCGGCGCCGACACCGACGACGAACACGGCGGAACTGATGGCGAGGACGCGGAACCAGAGCTTGCGACGGTGGTCGCGCGGGGTGTAGATGGCCGGGATGACGCCCAGCGCCGGGAGGTTGAGGAACTCGCGCGCGTCGTCGATGCTCTTGAACGTCTGGTCGAGGTACTCGATGAGGCCCACCAGGCCGGCGCCGGTGAGCAGGCCGAGGAGCAGGCCGAGGGCGATGATCTTCATCTGCGTGCTCTTGACCGGCCGCGTGTCCACCCGCGCATACTCGGCAACCTTGAAGCGCGAGCTGTAGGCTTCGGTGAGCAGCCGCTGCATCTCCTTCTCGGCCGATCGCACGCCCTTGGCGTAGTCTGCGGTGGTGGTGGCCGCCACACTGCGCTGTCCCTCCAGGGCGCGCTTCTCGGCAAGCAGCTCAGGAGCCTTCCGCTGACGCACGTAGAGCTCGCTGACGCGCTTGTTCGCGTCGAGCTTCCGGGCGTTGAGCTTGCCCAGCTCCTTCTCGAGCCGGCGCACGCGCTCCTCGCGCCGGCCATACTCGGGGTTAGGCCGCGTCTCTTCGAGCGCCTCGGCCACACCCTTGTCCACTGCATCGTGCTGGCCCTTCGCCTCGTCGAGGCGGCGTTTCGCATCCTGCCAGCGGCGGTGGGCCTGCGTGTAGCGTTCGTTGGTGTAGTTGAACTGCGCCAGCGCCTGGTCGTACCGCTTCTTGGCCTCGCGGTACTCCCTGGAGACCTCGGCAGGGCGCGTGATCACGATTTCCGGCTTTTCATTCGCGAGTTCTTTCTTGGCCTCCGCCAGCTCCTCTTCGACGCCGTTGATCTGGCGCCGAATGCCGTGCTCCTCCTCCTCGGCGTCCTTGTATTCCCGGTTGATCTCCGAGACACTGCCGCCGAGCCAGGGGTTCGCCGTTGTGAACTCGCGGATCTGGCCGTCGATCTCCACCAGTTGGTTGCGGGCCGAGGCCAGCTTGTCGCGGTAGTACTTGAGGTCCTGTTTGGCCTTGTCCTGCGCCTGGCGACGGTCCTCGCCCACGAACCTCTTGACGAGTTCGTTCACGAGGCTCGCGTTGCGCTCAGCGTTCGTGCTCCGGTGGGACAGATAGATGTAGGGGCCTCCATAGCTCCCGACACGCGTGCGGCGCGTGACCTCATGGTACACCAGTTGGAGTTGATGCCGGTCGTCGGGGTCAACCTCCCTGCCGAAGTCCACCTTGCGGGAAAGGACGATCTCGCGGATGCTGCTCCAGCTCAGGGTCCGGGTCTTGACGGCCACGATGGCGTAGCCGGTGCCGAAGCGTTGGCGCGCAGCACGGTCGCCCAACGGGCGGTTGTCCTGCATCTCGAGGATGGCTCTGGACTCGTACTCGGTGGGGTACACCGTAGCCGCCCAGAAGGCGAGCGGGAGGCAGATGGCAAGGGGCACGATGAGGAGCCACTTGCGGCGCCAGATGACCCGCAGGTACTTATACAGGTCGAACTGCTGGGCGTTTCTCTGCTGAACCGCTGGCATTGTGGTTGGTTCTCCCAGTTAGGCAAGACCGTGCCTGGGCCACGAGCCGCGCCGCGGAAACCCACTGCAACGGATTAGTACGAGCTGGGCGTCGCCCGGCGCGAACGCTCGCGAGCATAGCGCATCGAGTAGGGGGCTTCCGAAACCATTCGGGCGCCCTGCACCAGCGAGCGGAGGGGGTACGTGAACATGTCGACCACGTAGCCCACCTCGGCCATGATCGTCGCCGGGACGTAGAGGACGTCGTTCTCCTTGACGAGCACGTTGGTCGTGAAGTCGCCGCGCAGAATGTGGTCGGCGCGGATCTTATAGATCTCCTTGCCCTCGGGGTTGTCGCGCATCAGGCGGATGCGGCTCGAGTAGGCCTGCTTCGTGTAGCCGCCGTTCATCGCCAGGACGTCCAGCACCGTCATGTCCCCCGTGAAGCGGAGCATGCTGATGCGGCTGCTGGAGCGCGAGGCCACGAAGACGTTCCTGCTGTACATCCCGGTCATGGTGACCAGCACTTCGACCTTCTTGACGAACCGCTCGAGCTCCTTCGCCAGAAGATTGCTGAGCTGGATCGGGGTGAGCCCCTCGACGTACACGTCGCGCAGGAGCGGGAACGAGATGTTCCCATCGGGGCGGACCTCGTAGGAGCCGCTCAGGTCGGGGTGGTCCGGCACGTTGACGTTGAGCACGTCGGGGATACCGATGCGATAGGTGCCATTGAACTGCTCGTAGCGCTTCTCGACCTCACGGAGCTGGTGACGGGTCGCCGTCTTCTCAATGTCCTCGAACTCGATCCCGGCGCATCCGGAGATGACGACGGCCACAGCGACCAACCCGATCAGCAAGAGGTGCGTTTTCGCAACCATCCTGTTCTCCCTAATGCGTTACCTCTCAGCCGGTTAGTGCGAAAGGGTACCCAGAGATGCCTGGCGCATCTCACCAACGACGCAAGCGGTCATGGAAAGCCATCAGCTCGCTCAGATCCTCCTGCTCGTAGACTCGCCAGCCGCGCCAGTCGCGCTTTGGCTTCGGGGTCTTGCCCGCCTTCTCCCAACGAAGGAGGGTCTTCGGCGAAACACCCACTTTCATCGCCGCTTCGGTGATGGTCATGCGGCCATTGTGTTTCTTTTTGACCATCGGCTGCCTTCCTCCAGCCTTCGGTTCCACGCTGCCCAGGTCCGTCCTGGCTTGTCCCGGATTGTCCAGGACACCAGACAGCCAAAAGAAAAAAGGCTCTGATCGGAGCAGACCAGCCGCCCTTCTCTCCGCTGGGGGAATCGCATGCAAACGATGTGCCACCCTGGGAGAGACCCGAGGGCCTCGGGTCCGCTCCGCCTCTCTAACCCTGGAGCAGCGCCGCTCTTATGACCATCCTCGCTATGTGTGGGCCTCCACCGGACCCCTGCACGAGCAGGTTGTCACTTTCAGGTTTTACCGACAGCGCCGGCGCAATCTGCGCCACGGCCAGAGCCGCAAACAACTGTCGGGCAAGACCCTACGGCGAGTAGGGAAAACACGACAGGCCGCGCTGGCCCCCTGCCCAGGCTCAGATCACCCGGCCACGGCGTCGTCAGGCAGCGGCGGGCTGGCCACCGGGCCGCCCGCCGCCGCAAGGCTCACGCTACCCTGGGGCGATTACCGCACCAGGTTGGCCAGCTCTTCGAGCACCTCGTCGGTCACGCTGATCGTCCGCGAGTTCACCTGGAACCCGCGCTGGGCCACGATCAGACGGGTGAACTCGTAGGCCACGTCCACGTTCGAGCTCTCGAGCGAGCCCGAGCGGATCGTGCCCGCGCCGCTCGAGCCGGCCTGGCCGGGCGACGGCAGGCCGCTGTTCGGCGTGCGCGAGACGAACCCGTCGCCCATGTTCAACAGCCCGCCAGGGTTCGAGAAGGTGGCGATCTGGAGCGTCGCGATGTCGCTCACCAGACCGTTGGTGAACGTGCCCTGGATCACGCCGTCGGAGCGGACGGACACGCTGCTCAGCGTGCCTGCCTCGTAGCCGTCCTGGCCCGTGGGCGCGGCGGTGAAGCTGCCCCCGAACTGGGTGAGCCCGCTGAAGCCCCCCGCCGAGCCCAAATTGATGTCGATGTTCTGCTGCCCCACGCTGGGGAATTGGAGGGTGATGCCGGCATCGCCCTCACCCGTGCCGGCCACCTGGGCGAACGAGCCATCCTCGTTGAACCGGATGCCCTCGATCCTGGCATCGACGAGCACGCCGTCGGCGCCCGGCAGGCTGGCCGTCATGTCCCAGGTATTGGCCGCTACCTTCTCGAACGAGAGGCCGATGATGTGGGTCTGGCCCTGGCTGTCGAAGATGGTGATGCTGCTGTCCCACGAGCTGCCGTTCGTCCCGGGCGTCGTCTCGTTGAACAGGTGGTTTTCCCACGACATCTGGCCGGACGCGTCGTCGATGCCCAGGGCCAGGGCCGCGGGGCCGGTCGCGTCGGCAGTGATGACGATGTTGCCATCGACATCGAGCGAGCAGGTCGCGTCGGGGAAGACGGCTGAGACGTGGGCGACCAGTTCGCCCATGGTGGTGCCGTCGTTGGCCGCGCCGTAGGTGAAGGTGCCCGAGACGTTTGTGCCGTCCATGGCGACGCCGCTGATGGTGATCTCGTCGCCGTCCGCGTAGGCGACCGAGATCTCATCGAGGTCGTTGAGGTCCGTGGCTGCGGTGGCCGCGGCGGCGCCTTCGGTGAAGACATTGCGCGAGGTGAGCACCTCGGCGGCCGGCTCCTGTCCCGCGGCATCGAGGTTGCCGGTGATCTCGATCTCGCTCGTCGGGTTGCCGGCCAGCCGGGTGTTCGATGGAATCGTGATCTCCCGGCCGTGCGTGTCCATCACCCGGTAGCCCGTGGCCAGGTGCACGAGCTTGCCGTCGCTGCCGATGGCGAACGTGCCCACACGGGTGTAGACGTCCTGCTCCCCGTTGTTGACCACGAAGAAGCCCTCGCCGCGGATGGCCAGGTCCAGGCTCCGCCCGGTCATCTCCAGCGTGCCCTGCTTGCTGTCCACGTCGATGCTCGACGTCTGCACGCCCAGGCCGCGCTGCACGGCGTTCGTGCCGCCCGTGTCGGCCGACGCGCCGGTGGCGGGCCGCAGCGTCTCGCTCAGGATCTCGCTGAAGACCACACGCGACGACTTGAACGCGGGGGTGTTGACGTTCGAGAGGTTGTTGCCCACGACCTCGAGGAGCAGTTGGTGGGTTCGAAGGCCCGACACGCCGGTAGTCAATGATGCGAGCATTCCAGCCTCCTTCTGTTGGTTTGGGCTTTCAGCTTTGGGTTCCGGTGGTGTTCCCGGGGAGAATCTCGGTGATCGAGGAGAAGGACACCTCGTCGGTGCCGACGACGAGCTTGATCTCGCCGTCGACCAGCTTCACGCCGGTCACCTCGCCCTCCCTGATCTCCGAGCCGTCGCCGACGGCATAGCGCACGCGCGAGCCGATCATCGCGCTGGCGTTGTTGAGCTCCTGGGAGCGGAGGTACTTCTCGAAGTTCGAGTTGAGCGTCGTGATCTGCTCGAGCTGCCCGATCTGGGCGAGCTGCGATGTGAACTCGGAGTTGTCCATCGGCTCCATGGGATCCTGGTTCTCGAGCTGCGTCACGAACAGCTTCATGAACATGTCCTGTGTGTAGCCGACGAGAGCAGAGCCCACGAGCCCACTCGCCAGTGCCATGTTGTATCCTCCGTGGTCGCTATGCCCAGCAATCGAGGCGTCCCGTGGTCAGGGCACGGTTCACCCCCAGCTCGGGCAGTGTGTCGGGCAGGGCGGGCAGCGGCGCTTCGGAGGCTGCCTCGCGATGTCCCTGCGTATCGGTCCATTGTCCCGTTCCCCCGTCCTGCCAGGGGGCGGCGTGGCCGTCCTCGCTGCCGCGGGGCAGCAGGGTCACGTCGAGTCGCTCGACCTTGATGCCCGCGTCGGCGAGCTCGTCGCGCCATGCCGGCGCCTGGGTGTCGAGCCATTGGCGGACGTCCTCGCGCTCGACGCCGATGGCTCCCCGCAGGGCGCCGTCCTGGGAGCGGAAGGTCACGCGGATCTCGCCGAGCTCCGGCGGGTGCAGGCGCACGCGGAGCTCCTGCTCGCCCGTGCTGCGCGCGAGCTGCGCGCTGCGGACCATGAGCCGCGGCAGCTCCTCGGCTGCCTCGGAGGGCGACAGTGTCACCACGTCGCTCTGTGCCACGGCCGGTGCCGCCGCGGCGTTCTGGGCACTGCGGACGCCGACGCCCAGCGCCACGGCCCGGGCCATGCCGTCGGCCACGCCGGTGCGTGCCACGGGCGCGGCCTGCGAGGCATTCTCCCGAGGCCCGACGCGGCGGACGCCCGAGAGCGGGACCCGCTCCTGGCTGCCCGTCGCGTCGGCGGCTTCGGTTCCCCACGGCTGCGTCTGCTCCTCCGGAACAGTTCGGTCGATCCCCGCGTGCGGGGAGCCCCCGCGAGGCGCGTCCGCGCCCTGGGGGGAAGTCTGTGTGCTTCGCGTCGTGCTCGCCTTGCGGCCCACGCGCTGGGGCTCATCGGCCACGGCGCCGCCGCTTGCCGCGGCCTCGGCCACTGGGGCGCTCGCCGGCCTCTCGACCACAGGCGCGTCCGTGGCGGCAAGGGGCGCCGCATCCTCGGTGGGCTCGGCGCCCGCGATTTCCTGCACCACCCGCGCGGCGGCTGCCGTCTCGGCGCCGGAAGCCTCGGTCGTCGGGGCAGGAGCCGCGTCCGTCGGCACGGCGGTGTCTTGAGGTTCGGGGCTCTCGGCCGCCAGCGGAGCCGTCGCGGGCGCCGGCTCCAATGCACTGCCTGCGGGCACCAACTGCTCGGCCTCGCCAGTGGGCTCCATCGCAGCCGGCACACGCGCGTCGGCCTCGGGCCGCGCCGTGCCGTCTACGACTGCCGGCGTGGGAGACGCGCCGGGCGCCGCGGCGGCCGGCCGACCGTCCGTGGGAGCCACGTCGGGCGCTGCGAGAGCGTCTGCGGCGAACTCGACCTGCGGCGCCTCGGCGGGAGCCGCCGTCGCGGCGGGCTCGGCGGCGTAGGCCAGCTCAGCGCCAGGCAGCGCCACAGCGGCATCGGGGGTCGCGTCGGCAGGGGCGCTGCCATATGCGTAGGTAGTGGGTGTATCGGGCGACCCCTGCGCGGCGGCGGAGGCGGGGGTTGCGGCGCCCCCTCGCGAAGCCGCCTGCGCCCACGCGGGGATCTCCGCGCCTGCCTGGGGTGCCACGTGGGACTCCGCCGGTGCATCCTGGGCGGGGACGGTGGCCGGATCCTGCGGGAGAGCGGGCGGCGCCTCGCCTGGGGAGACAGGCGCGGCCGGCAGATCGGCGCTCGGCGCGGGCGGCGCCTCGGTCGGGGCCGCAGCCACGGCCGGCACCTCACCCGTCGGCGGGGGCGGCGCGGCCGCGGCAGCAATCGTGTTCTGGGAGGCCCCCGTCTGCGATCCCAAAGAGGCCGCAGCCACCGCCGAGGCCGTCACTGCGGCGGGGGCGACCACCCCCGGAGACATCGTCGCGGAGGATGCCACCGGCTCGCCGGACGCCGGCGCGGCAGGTGCGGCGAGTGGAGTGCTCGCGGTGGGAATGGCGGGTGCGGAGGCCGCAGGCGCCCCATCGGGCACCACCACCATGCCCTGGGTCGGGAGGGCCGGCGTCGCAACCGACACGTCCGAGCCCACGGGCGGGGCGTCAAGCGGCACATCGCCGCCGAGCATCGCCGCCGTCGGCGCGGGCGCGTCAAGTGGAGCTGGCGTGTGGCCCTGCGGAGCGGGCGGCACGACCACCGCCGAACGCAGACCCATCGCCGCGAATTCCTGCGGCGTGGTCGGGGGAGTGGGCACAAGGGAAGTCGTGGGGGCTGCCGTCGTGGGGGCGCCGGCCGGAGCCACGCCCGCCGCCGCGCCCGTCCCCATCAGCACAGGCAGCGGCTCCACCACGTCGGCGGCCATGAGAAAAGACACCGGGGCGAGCGGTGTCGTGAGCGTAGGATCGATGGAAAGGTCGTCGGGTGTGCCCGCCAGAAGCTCGTCGCTGAACCGCCTTCCTGGAGCGCGCGAAACGGCTGACTTCGGGGCGCCAGCCGAGCCGGGCAGAGAGTCTGCGATGAGAATGCTGAACGACGCGTCCACGTCGCTCTCCAGTAAAACGGTTCACCGATTCCAAGCTTCTGGCGAGAGAAGCAACGTTGGCTCCTTGATGCACACCGCGTGCCAAACCAGCCGCAGGAACTCCGCCGGGCCGCCGCCTGTCGACGCAACACGTTATGCGAACAAGGGTTACACGATTATCGCCCTTCAGCCACCCCGCGATCCTGGGGCTGCCCCCCTCCCCTCGCGCCGGTCCATCCGCGCTGGCGGCGGTAGAAATGTTTTCCCGCCCGGCCTGCGTCCCGTGGGTCCCATGCGTCCCATCCTCCGCGGCCAGCGGGGGTGCCCTGGGTGGCTCAAGAGGCGTGTGGCCTATGCGGCTCTGCGCGGGCGGCGTCGGCTGGGGATCGGTGCCAGGAAGCCGGCTGATAGGAAAAGAAGGGAACCGAAGTTGACATATCGCTGCATAGGCAATATGCTTTACCATATGAGAACCACCATCAATCTCAACGACGACCTGCTACGCAGGGCAAAGCAACTCGCTGCCGAGAACCGCCGTACACTGACATCCCTGCTCGAGGATGCCCTGCGTGAGGTCTTGAGCCGTACGGACACGACGCAGCCCCGAAGGCGTGTGGAACTCCCCGTGTCCGACCGCGCACCCGGCGTTCTGCCAGGTGTCGACCTCGACAGCTCCGCTGCACTGCTCGACCTCATGGATACCGACGATGCTGCTTCCTGACGTGAACGTGCTGATCTACGCGTTCCGCGCCGAGCATCCTCGCCATACCGAGTTCCGCCACTGGCTCGAGGAACTGGTGAACGCTCCCGCGGCCTATGCCATGTCGGACCTGGTTCTGAGCGGCTTCGTGCGCGTGGTGACCCATCCCAGAGTGTTCCGCAACCCGGATACCACCAACAAAGCACTGGCTTTCGCGTCGGCTGTTCGGGGCCAGCCGCACTGCGTTCACGTCTCTCCTGGCGAGCGCCACTGGGCGATCTTCGAGGACCTCTGCCGGGCCGTCGAGGCAAAGGGCAACCTCGTGCCCGACGCCTTCCTGGCCGCCCTGGCCATCGAGAGCGGCTGCGAGTGGATCACGACGGACCGCGACTACGCACGCTTCCCCGGCCTCCGCTGGCGGCATCCGCTGGGTACCTGAGCACTTCTCTCCTCGGTTCCTGCGCGGGAGAATGGACGAAGTGGACGGGGCGGACACCATGGACACGGAATCCGGGGATCGCTGTACACGGAGTCCAGTTCGTCCACTTGGCCCACAGCGCCAGGAAGCGTGCGGCCCGCCCAGAATCCTCAACTCACCACTGCCCCGGAACGGCCGAAATGACATGCGGCGGCATAACATACTCTTGAGCAAAGAGTTACAATCCCATGCGGTGCCAGGCACCGCATAGTGCCGCATAGTGCAGCCACCGGGAGATGGAGGCACGAGGCCCGCCAGCCGCGAAGCGGCGACAGAACGTAGCCGGCGGCGTAAGCCGCCGGGACGCGCGGCCCCCCTCACGCAAAGCCCCGAAGGCGGCGGAAGAAGCAACGGTGGTCGCGCGAGAGCCGTCCCATCGGTCCCATCCGTCCCATGTGTCCCATCCTCCCGGGACAGCGGAGGCGCCCTCGATGGCTCAAGAGGCGTGTGGCCTATGCGGCTCTGCTCGGCGGCGCGGATCGCTGGAGGAGGAGGTGTTTCACGTTGACACGCGGGCGCGTGGGCCTATGATGGCACCCGGCAGCGGGGGATGAACGAGCAGAGCGTGGTGGTGTCGTGCGACCTCCCGCCGCCTCGACGTACGGGGGAAAGCGTGACCCCACAAGAGCAGAAGCGGATTGTCCGGCGCGGCTACGACAAGCTGTCGTACGCGTACCGTGCGGACGGGACGCCCGACGACTACGAGGAGTACGCTTCGTGGGTCGCCGTCCTCGCGGAGCGGGTGCCCGAGGGCTCCCCTGTCCTCGACATCGGGTGTGGCTGCGGTCTGCCCGCCACGAAGCTCCTTGCGGGTCGCTTCGACGTCACGGGCGTGGACTTCTCGGAGGTCCAGATCGCCCGCGCCAAAGGGCTTGTTCCCACCGCGCG
>Ga0272441_10004541_pt1 | contig 24987 bp, 23 predicted proteins | sample SSMProp6N_FD_193582 | JGI IMG/M metagenome (GOLD analysis project Ga0272441, IMG submission 193582) | Marine sediment archaeal communities from Little Sippewissett salt marsh, Falmouth, MA, United States - SSM-Prop-6N | ecosystem: Environmental > Aquatic > Marine > Wetlands > Sediment ...
CGGCATCTCCGACCCGTACGAGGTGCCGGAGGACGCGGATGTGGCCGTGGACACGACGGACCTGACCCCTGAAGAGGCGTGTCAGCAGGTCCTGCTGTACCTCGAGCATGAGCGCTATATCGGCGGGGACGCGTAGTGACTGCACGTCAGGGGGCCGCCGTGCTTTGCCCAAGGATACCTCAGATGGGTTGAGGGAGGGTAACGGCTATGCGTGGAAAGAGACGTCGGTATGCAACGTGAGGAAGTCGATCGCATCTACCGCAAGATTCTGGGGCCGTTCCCCGAGCGTGTGCCGCTGAACATTGAGATTGTGTCGGAGGAGGACTGCGGCGAATTCACGCGTGCGCTGCTCACATGGGACAACGACGCGCGAGAGCGCGTGGAGGGGTACCTGTTGCGGCCCGCGGCCCCGTCCGGCCAACATCCTGCCATACTTGCTTTTCACGGACACGGCAACCACTATGACACCGGCAAAGAGGAGACCGCGGGCACGCCGATACCGAAGGGGCGGAATTGGTGTTTCGGGCCGGATCTCGCGCGGCGTGGCTTCGTGGTGCTGTGCGGGGACGCGCTGTCTTTCGGGAAACGTGCATCGGACGTGCCGCGCTGGGAAGGCCGGATCTACGAGCGTGTCGTGGCCATGCGTCTACTGGCGGAGGGCCGGTGCATGGCAGCGCAGTACGTGTGGGACGCCGTGCGGCAGTGCGATGTGCTCGCGACCTTCGATTGTGTGGATCCCCGTCGGATCGGCGCGATCGGGCTGTCAATGGGCTCCGGTCACGCGTGGCTCGCCGCGGCGGCGGAGCCGCGAATCAGGGCGCTCGTCGCTATGGCCTCTTTCTACACGTTCGACGCGTTGTACAGGCCGGCTATGCGGCATTGCTTCCTGAACTACCTGCCGCACGTGCTCGAGTATGGTGTGGAGACCTATGACCTGTTCGGGCTGATCGCACCCCGTCCGTTTCTGATGATCAACGGGTTGGACAACCCCCAGTCGGACCCACCCGCCGTGACGCGCGAGCTCTACGAAAAGGCGAAGCCGGCCTGGCGCGCCGAGGATGCGGCCGAGGCGTTCCAGCTTCTCGAGCACCCCGAGGGGCACGTTCCGCCTGCGGAGGTGATCCAGCGCGGCTACGCGTGGCTGGAGAAGTGGCTGTAGCTCATTGGCGCCTTCCGCCTTCGTCGGTGGGCTACGGCGGGACAGGCGCGACGGATTCTGCTGAATCGTTCCGGCCCAGGTACGCGCCGCGTGCCGAGCGGCACCAGGCCCCGCCCGGCGGGCGGGGCCTAGGGGGGGCGCCGACCTACACAGAGCTGGCCAGTTCGAGCGCGGTTTCCACGAGCCGCGTGGCATATCCCATCTGGTTGTCGTACCAAGCGGCGACCGAGAGCAACCGCCCGTTCATCACCTGGACCAGCGGCAGGTCCACGATCGACGAGAGCGATTCGCCCACGATGCGGCTGGACGCGAACTCCTCTTCGAACACACCCATCACGCCCTCGAGCGGCGGACTCGAGGCCGCCGCCCGAAAGGCATCCCGCACCTGCTCGGCCGTGCACTCCTTCTCCATCCGCGCGACCAGCTCCACGATGCTGCCCGTCGGGACCGGAACCCGGTAGGCCTTGCCCGTGATCGGCAGGTCCGGCCAGACGAACCGCAGCGCTTTGGCCGCGCCGGATTCCGCCGGGATGATGTTCGCCGCCGCCGCCCAGGAATCGCGCCGGTTCGCGAGCGGCTGATCGATCAGCGACTGCGTGTTCGTGTAGGCGTGCACCGTGGAGAAGAACCCGCTCGCGATGCCCCAGTGCGCGAGCAGAACCTTGACCAACGGCGCCAGCGCGTTGGTCGTGCAGCTCGCCATGCTCACAATGTGGTGCGCCGCCGGATCGTAGGCCTCCTCGTTGATGCCGCGCAACAGGAAGATGTCGCAGTCCCCGGCCGTCTTGCTCGCCGCACTGACCAGTACCTTCTTGGCGCCACGGCCGAAATGCGCCTCGGCGCCCGGCCTGCGCACGGCGAACGATGTGCAGTCGATCACGACGCCAACCCCGAGTTTGCCCCATTCCGGCGCACCCTCGTTCGCATCCACGAACCGGATGCGCCGCGCGCCGATCACGAGATGGCCGTCCTCGTACTTCACGCGCTCCGGCCACCGCCCGTAGTTGCTGTCCACCGCCAGAAGCGTGGCCAACGTCGCCGGGTCCTTGATGTCCGAGACCGCAACAGGGGCGAACAGCTTGTTGCCCAACGCTGCGCGCAGCGCGCAGCGGCCGATGATGCCCATGCCGCAAATGCCGATTCCTGTCATCGTCTTGTCCTCCCTATTCCTGGTCGCCCCACATGATTCGGAAATTGTCCAGGTTGTCCTGCACAAAGACCTTCTCGCTTACGTAGTCCTCCGCCATCCGCACGAGCATCGGGTTCTCCGTCCACGTCGCATGCATAGGACTGTCCGTGCCTGGCGATGCAACGAACATCGCCAGCTTGCCGTCCGTCGCCAGGACCGTTGTCACGCCGCGCGCCGAGCTCGCCGGACTGTTCGTGACACGCGGCTCCAACGGTGCCGCGTCCGCTACGGGCCGGCCGCAGCAGACGATCTCCAGACGCACGCGCCGGCGGAGCCCGGCAACAAGCTCGGGGTGCCAACACGACAGCAGAGCCGGCGAAGCGTACAGATGCACTGCACGGGCTGCGCTCGCGATGAAACGGCGACCCTCCGCCTCTACCTCCGCATCGCCGGAGACGTTCCATACCACGTGGACCGGCGGCTTTACCGCAAGCGCGCGCAGCGATGCCGAAAGCTCCGACAACCGCCGCAGATACGTGTCGCGCCACTGCGCAAAGACCACTTCCGGCGGCTTCGGCGCGTACCCCTTGTCCGTGCCCGCGCAGGCCGCGATCAATCCGCGCTCCTCCAGGCGATGGACCACTTCGTAGATCTTCGCGGTCGGGATGCCTGCTCGCTTGCTGATCTGGTACGGATTCGCCGGATTCTCGCGCAACAACGATATGTAGCACTTGCTCTCGTACTGCGATAAACCCAGCTCCTGCAGCTTCGCCACTACTTCTTTCTCCGTCAACGCACCGCCCTCCCTCCTTTTTTATGAACTCATACTACGAGAGGAGTAGTATTTTGTACAAAGGGTGTCAAGAGGGAAATTTTAGAGGCGGGACAGCAGCGTTGACGAACGGGGCTGGCGGGGGTTAAGGTGTGGTTCAGCGGGGACAAGGAAGCCTCCGTGCTGTACGTGTTTGGGCCGAACGGCGCATTTCACTCGGAGCTGATGGCGGACGGTCTGGTGTTGAAGAGGGACGCGAAGTACTGGGTGGAGGGCAACAAGGTGGTGGTGAAGGAAGCGTTCGGCGATCCGGAACGTTAGGCTTTCAAGATCGAGCAGGGGCGGTTGCCGATCCATCTGGACGGGATGACGACGGTACTGCGGAAGCAAGCCGCGCCCTAGACCGCAGCGGCTTCTTTATTCTTTGCGCGCCGGCTTGGCGCGTGGTATGTTCCAGTCTCTCGCATAGAAGCGCGGGACGTAGGATGGCGGGTTTGGCCCGCCGCAGAGCAAAGGACATGCGCGCATGACGAAGAAGGCGATACTGGTAATCGACGACGAGGAGTCGCATCTGCAGTTGTTGCGTGATGCGTTGGGGCGCAAGGATTACGAGGTCTTCGCGACGAGCGATCCGGCGGAAGGGTTCCAGATGTTGAAGGACAACGACATCAAGCTCGTGCTGCTGGACATTCGGATGCCGAAGAAGACGGGGTTCGATCTGTACAAGGAGTTCGAGGAGTACCAGACGGTACCGGTCCTTTTTGTGACGGGATTTCCGGAGGAATTCTCTGCGGAGTCGGATGAAGTGATTGGGCTGTGGCGGCACCAGTTCATGGCCGGCACGACGGACATTTTGTACAAGCCGTTCGATTTGCCGTTGTTGTATGAAAAGGTGGAGAGTCTGATCGGTAAATAGCAGTCTGCGGTGAGTCTATGAGAAAAGCGCTGTCTGATCTGGAAATCAACAGTCGCGTGCGGAAGATTCTGATTCGGCACTGGATGGATTTGGGCCACGTATCGATTCGCACGTCGCGCGGCCAGGTATCGGTGTTCGGGGTGCTGCGCAAGTTGCCGATGGCGGCAGGCAAACTGACGGCGCAACTTGTCGGCACGATTTTTTCCGAGATCGCGCACGTTCCGTCCGTGGCACGTGTGAAGCCGCACCTGGAGAACTGGGAAGAGGTCAACGGCCGGTGGCGACTGACGGCGGCCGGCAAGGCGATGGAGGCCGCGGGCGAGGCGGGGGCGCCGGACAAGGCGGAGCGGGCGCACAACCTGGACGAATGGGTGCGGCTGACCGGCGACCAATTGCGCAAGGACTGACCGATCCCGCGCACCGGTTCTTCAGTACGCTTGCGGCCTGTAGGCCGGGCATTTCTTCTGCGCGAAGACCGGCTGGAACCGGGCGAACCGTTGCAGGCCGTTTTCCGTCGGGACTCGGACCCACTCCTCTCCGATCAGCGGCAACGCGTACTTCACGAACGCGTCGGTCACATCCGTTTTGCTCTCGGCCAGCCAGTCGGGCGGGAACGTGCGTTCGCTGTTGGCGACCTGTTCCAGGGGCACTTTGTCGAAGTAGACCGCGTAGCTCTCGCCGGGCCGACGCAGGATGGTGGACATCCACCCGTTCCCGTGCTTCAGCGCGATTTCGACGGCATGCCGGCCGACCTTGTAGGCTTCGTCGAGATCGACGGTGGAGGCGTAGGCAATGTTGCTGCGCTGGTCGGTGCCGGGCGCTTCGCCGCGCGCCGCGCCGCGCGTGTTCAGGCCCTTGTCGTTCAGGTAGGTCACGACCGCCTGCTGTGCGGTCGTTTTGCTGGCGCCGAACTCGACATGTCCGAACGCGTCGCGTACGGCGCCGATATCGCCGACGTCGAACCCTTCGCTCAGCGCGACGATACAGCGGCCGCTGCGCTTCAGCTCGTCGTTCACGCGATCGGCCAGATCGGGCAGGCTCAGGCCGGACTCCGGCATGTAGATTTGGATGGGCATTCGTCGTTCGAGGTCGCCGAGTCGTGCGGCGGCTGGGATGAACCCGATGCGTCGGCCCATCATCTGCAGGACGAGCACGGGGTCGGCCGGGCAGGAGCCGCGGTTTTCTTCGTTCGCGGTCTGGATGCGGCACGCCCAATAGCGTGCGACGGACCCGTAGCCGGGCGTGTGGTCGATCAGCTTGAACGCGCTGTCGCCGACGTCGTTATCGATTGTTTTCGGCACGCCCGTCGCGATCAGGTCGAGGCCCTGCTCGGCGGCGAGCCTGCTGACCTTGTGCGCGGTATCCATGGAATCGTTGCCGCCGATATAGAAGAAATATCCGATATCGTGGGCTTTGAAGACCTCGAGCACGCGCGTGAAATCTTCGTCCTGGCCCGCCTTCATCTTGTAGCGGCAGGTGCCGATCGCGCCGGCCGCCGGCGTGCAGGCGAGCAGTTCGATTTCCTTTCGGTCCTGCGCGCTGAGGTCGAGCAGCTCCTCTTTCAACACCCCCTCGATGCCATGCCAGCCGCCGTACACCGTGCCGAACGCGGCGGGCTTTTCCATGCACGCTTCGATGACCCCGCGCAGAGAGTTGTTGATGACCGGCGAGGGCCCGCCCGATTGTGCTGCCAGGACGTTTTTCGGCATTTGGCGCTCCTTGTACCAGGGGTGGCGGTTGCGCTACGGGTTGACGGGTCAGGACGATAGCGGAGCGTGTCGGGCAAGTGAAGCCTTTTGTTCTGGACGGTGTTCCGCGGCGTGGTGTATACGTTAACGTTTGCGAGCGCGCGGCCGGCGCGCGCGGGGTATCTCTGAAAACTCGGCAGGCACAAGCGAAAACGCGATGACAGAAGAACTGCAAAGTCTCCTGGATAGGATTGAGCAGGACGGGGTTGAGCAGGCGAACGCGAAAGCGGCGCAGATTGACGAAGCGGCCCGCGAACAGGCAGCACGGATCGTTGCGGATGCGGAACGGCGGGCCGCGCAGGCGCGGACGACCGCGGAACATGAGGCCGCGTTGTTTGCGGAGCGCGGCCGGGTCGCCTTGGAGCAGGCGGCGCGCGACGTGGTGATCACGGTGGAGCAGAACCTGATCGCGCTGCTGGAATCGATGTTGACGGAGACGGTGGGCGAGGTCCTGAGCGGCGAAGGGCTGGAACGGTTGGTTGCGACGGCGATAGAGACGTATCTGAAAGAGGGCGAGCCGCGCCTGGAAGTGGCGCCGGGCGATCAGGATCGCATCCTGGCTCTGGTCAAGGCGAAGTACCGGGAAGCGGCCGGGTCGGGTGTGGAGGTCGCGTCGAACAGCGAGCTGGTCGGCGGGTTCCGCGTCACACTGCGCGGCAAGAGCGTGACCCACGATTTTTCGCGCGAAGCGATTGCCGAGGCGTTCTGCAAGCTGCTGCGCCCTCGCCTGGCCGACATTCTGCGCGCGTCGCTGAACAACAAGACAGCGCAAGACGCTGAGCAACGATGAAGTACTACTATTTCCGTGCGACGCTGCCGATGCTTTCGATGGATGCGGAGCCCGGTCTGAGTTTCGAGGAATTTCGGGCGAGCTGCGAAGCGCACCTTACGCGAGCGGATCTGGCGCGGCTGGATGCGTTGACGGCGGGCGCGGCGGGACCTGCCGGGCACGGTCGGTTCGAACGGGCGTGGTGGGATGCGGAGACCGAGCTGCGCAACGCGGTGGCTCGGCTGCGCGCCACGCGGCTGAATCGCGATGCGCGGCGCCATCTGCGGGAACAGACCGGATTGCGGCTCTGGCTCGAGCACGGTGTAACGGAGGCGTTCGGACACCGGGACCCGTTGGCCCGGGAACGCGCGCTGGACCGGCTGCGCTGGACGATGCTCGAAGAGTTGGCGACGCGAGAGGAACCGTTCGGAATCGTGAGCGTGCTGACCTACGCACTTCAGCTCCGTATCGCCGAGCGTTGGGCCGGGCTCGACTCCGATCGCGGCGCCCGGACCGTGGAGCGCTGGGTGGGGCGGGAGAGAAGTCGGAAGTCGGAAGTTGAGAAGCGTGCCGGAACACGAGAATTCTGACGGTGAGTAGGACCGGTTGGGCAGTAATGACCCGTGACCAATGACGAATGACCCATGACCAGTGACCGATGACCATGGCGGGATCGCAAGGCAAGATTGTTGGGGTGAACGGGAACATGATCACCGTGCAGTTCGACGGCGCGGTGGTGCAGAACGAGGTCGGCTACGCGGAGGTCGACGCGGACACGCGTCTGATGTCGGAGGTCGTGCGGGTACGCGGGGACTATGCGGATCTGCAGGTGTTCGAGGACACGACGGATCTTGCGGTCGGCGCGAACGTCGCGTTCACGGGCGAGATGCTGGCCGTCGAGCTGGGGCCCGGGCTGTTGACCCAGATTTTCGACGGGCTCCAGAACCCGCTCCCGAAATTGGCGGAGCAATTGGGCTTCTTCCTTCAACGCGGCACGTACCTGGAGGCGTTGCCGCGCGAGCCGAGTTGGCCGTTTACGCCGAGCGTGGAACAAGGCGCGGTGCTCACCGCGGGCGAGGCGCTGGGCCACGTGCCGGAAGGCATCTTCGAGCATCGCATCATGGTCCCGTTCGGGCAGGCCGGGAACCTGACGGTCGAAGAGATCGCCGCGGCGGGCGAGTACCGGGTTGAGGACGTGATTGCGCGGCTGCGTGACGGGAAAGGGGCGCAGCACGAGGTGCGGCTCATGCAGCGCTGGCCGGTCAAACTGCCGATCAAGGCGTATGCGGAGCGGCTGCGGCCGACGGACGCGCTGACGACGAAGGTCCGGATCATCGACACGTTCTTCCCTGTCGCGCGCGGCGGGACCTACTGTATTCCCGGCCCGTTCGGCGCCGGCAAGACGGTTTTGCAGCAGATCACGAGCCGGCATGCGGAGGTCGACATTGTGGTTGTGGCGGCGTGCGGCGAGCGTGCGGGCGAGGTGGTCGAGACGTTGCGCACGTTTCCCGAGTTGACGGACCCGCGCACGGGCCGTTCGCTGATGGAGCGTACGGTCATCATCTGCAACACGAGCTCGATGCCGGTCGCGGCACGGGAGGCGTCGGTCTATACCGCCGTCACGATTGCCGAATACTACCGGCAGATGAGCTTGAACGTGCTGTTATTGGCGGATTCCACCTCGCGCTGGGCGCAGGCGTTGCGCGAAGTGTCGGGCCGGCTGGAGGAGATTCCCGGCGAGGAGGCGTTCCCGGCCTACCTCGAGTCCGTGATCGCGGGGTTCTACGAGCGTGGCGGGATCGTCCGGCTCAAGGACGGCTCGGTCGGATCCGTGACGATCGGCGGCACGGTCAGTCCGGCGGGCGGCAACTTCGACGAGCCGGTCACGCAGTCGACGCTCAAGGTCGTCGGCGCGTTTCACGGGTTGGCCCGCGCGCGGTCCGACGCGCGCCGCTATCCGGCGATCGATCCGCTGGACAGTTGGAGCAAGTACTTCACCGTTGTCGAGCCCGAGTCAATGGAATTCGGCCGGCGCATGTTGCGCGACGGTCATGAGGTCGGCCAGATGATGAAGGTGGTCGGGGAAGAAGGCACGACCATCGAGGATTTTGTTCTTTATCTGAAATCCGAATATCTGGACGCCGTCTATCTGCAGCAGGACGCGTTCGATGAGGTGGACGGCGCGACGACCGCGGAGCGGCAGCGCTACGTTTTCGAGGTGATGCTCCGGATCCTGCGCAGTCCGATGCGGTTCAAGGACAAAGAGGACGCGCGCCGGTTCTTTCACCAATTGACGCAGACCACAAACGACTGGAACCGGCAGGCACAGGACAAGCCCGAGTTCAAGCAGACGCAGGCGCGGCTCGAGCAGATGGTCGCAGAGGTGACGCAGCGTGCGTAAGGTCTATAATCGCATCGAGAATATTGCGGGCAACGTCATCAACGTGCGTGCCGAGGGCGTACGCTACCGGGAACTGGCCGAAGTCACCTCGGCGCGCGGCACGTCGCTCGCACAGGTGATCCGGCTGAAGAACGACGAGGTCTCGCTCCAGGTTTTCACGGGCGCGCGCGGGGTCGGCACGAATGCCGAAGTCCGGTTTCTGGGCCATCCCATGCGCGTGCCGTTCGGGGACGCGTTGCTCGGCCGGATCTTCACGGGCGGCGGTGTGCCGCGCGACAGGGGCCCGGCCCTGACCGAGAACCCGATCGAGATTGGCGGGCCGTCGGTGAACCCGGCGAAGCGGATCATTCCGAACAAGATGGTGCGGACCGGGATCCCGATGATCGACGTGTTCAACACGCTGGTCGAGTCGCAGAAGCTGCCGATCTTCGCGCCCGCCGGCCAGCCCTACAACGAGTTGCTCGCCCGTATCGCGCTGCAGGCGGAAGTCGACGTGATTATTCTTGGCGGGATGGGCCTGAAACACGACGACTATCTGTACTTCCGCGATACCCTGGAAGAGAGCGGCGCGCTGGCACGTGCCGTCATGTACGTGCATACCGCCGCGGACCCGATCGTGGAATGCCTGCTGGTCCCGGACATCAGCCTCGCGGTTGCCGAACAGTTCGCGCTCGAGAACAAGCGCGTGCTGGTGCTGCTCACGGATATGACCAGCTTCTCCGACGCGCTCAAGGAGATCGCGATCACGATGGAACAGGTCCCGTCGAACCGCGGATATCCCGGCGACCTGTACAGTCAGCTTGCCGCGCGCTACGAGAAGGCGGTCGATTTCGACACGGCCGGCTCGATCACGATCCTGGCCGTCACCACGATGCCGGGCGACGACGACACGCATCCGGTCCCCGACAACACGGGCTACATCACCGAGGGTCAGTTTTACCTGCGTAACGGCGTGATCGATCCGTTCCGGTCCCTGAGCCGGTTGAAGCAGCAGGTCAACGGCGACACGCGCGACGACCATCGCACGATCATGAATACGCTGATCCAGCTCTATGCGGGGTATCGCGAAACGCTCGAGAAACAATCGATGGGGTTCCGGCTCAGCAAGTGGGACGAGCAGCTGATTCGCTACGGCGAGCTTTTCGAGAACGAGATCATGGACCTGCGCGTGAATATCCCGCTCGAACAGGCGCTCGATCTCGGTTGGGATATCCTGGCGCGCTGCTTCGAGCCGATGGAGACCGGGATCCCGACCCGACTGGTCGAGCAGTTCTGGCCAAAGCAAGTCGGAAGTCGGAAGTCGGAAGTCGGAAGTGAGCCGAAGGAGGGCGCCCCGACCGAGGACGGGCCGGAAGAAGTCAGGCGTGAGACGGACGAGGGCGGCCCTGGGGAACCCGAGGGTGACGAGGCCGAGGAGTCGGAGGACTCCGACCCCTCGGCGGAGTGAACTTTCTGCATGGATAGACGACCTCTCCCATGGCGAAGATCAAGCACACCAAGAACGAGCTGAAGGCGCAGGCCGAGGCCCTGTCGCGCTATCAGCGGTTCCTGCCCATGCTGCAACTCAAGAAGCAACAGCTCCAGGTGGAGCTGCAGACCGTCGACCAGTCCATCTCGCGCCAGGCCGCGAAGCTCGAACGCACGCGCGATCGGTTGCGGCGCTGGGTCCGGCTCTTCTCCGAACCGGTCGAACTGCCCAAACTGCTGTCCGTCCGCGATATTGCGAAGGCCGAGAACAACATCGCGGGGGTCACCGTGCCCGTGCTCGAGAAGATCACGTTCGACCGGAGCGAGCTGGATCTGTTTGAGACGCCGGCCTGGTGGGACGACGCGCAGGATATGGGCGAGCGGCTTATGCGGCTCGAGATCGAGCGCGAGATCCTGGATGAACAACGTCGGCTCATCGGCGAAGAACTGCGCATCACAACGCAGCGCGTGAACTTGTTCGAGAAGGTCAAAATTCCGGAGTGCAAGGAGAACATCCGGGTCATCAAGATCTTTCTGGGCGACGAACAGACGGCCGGTGTGGTGCGCGCCAAGCTGGCCAAGGGCCGGACCGAGGAGTACGAATTGAAGGACGCCGCCGCCGGCATAGCCGGCGACGGCATCCAGTAGCCCGCGATGATCGTGGAAATGAACAAGCTGACGGTGATCTGCCTGGCGGCGGATCGCGACAAGGCGCTGAATGCGCTGGGCCGGCTGGGCGTGCTGCATCTTGCGCATGTGCGCGCGCCGGAAGGCGCCGATCTGGATGCGCTGGCGGCGGAGCGCGTGCGGACGGAGCGTGCGCGGGCTTTGTTGCAGGCCGCGGAGCCGGCTACCGAGTCGGACGCATCGGCGGCGGTCGCGGGCGAGGTTCCGGCGGAACGGGATCCGGCTCGGCTGGTGGCGCTCGCGCTGGAGACGGCGCAGGAGGTGCGGCGGCTGGAGAACCGGCTGGAAGCGGTGCAAACCGAACGTGCCGCCGTGGAGCCGTTCGGTCAGTTTGAACCGGACGCTGTGGATCGGCTTGCCGCGCGCGGGATCCTCGTGAAGTTCGGTTACAGGGCCGGGCGCGAGCCGCTCGCCGCACCGGACGGCGTCGTGCTGCGCGTGATGCGCGAGGACAAGAACGGCAGATACTTCGTGTTGATCGGCAAAGGCGATTTCGAGTCGGTGGGCCGGACGCTGGAGGCGCCGGCCCGTTCGTTGGCGGCGATCGACAAGGATATCGAGGCGCTTTCCGCTGCGCTCCGTACGGGCCGGCGCCGGCTCGCGCGACTCGCGGCGCATGTGGATCGGCTCGCCGCACATCTCGCGGCGCTTGACGGCCGCATCGCCTATGCCGAAGCGCGCGCGGGCATGGGCGACAAAGGGCGGCTCGCCTGGCTGCGGGGGTTCTGCCCGGTGGATACCGTGGACTCGGTGCGGCATGCCGCGAAGGCGAAGGGGTGGGGACTCCTTGTCGAGGAGCCGGGGGATGAGGAGCCGGTCCCGACGCTCATTCGCAGCCCGAAGTGGGTGCGCCCCGTCAAGGCGGTGTTTGACATGATCGGGGTGCTCCCCGGCTATGGCGAGGTGGACATCAGTGCGGTCTTTCTCCTGTTCTTCAGTGTGTTTTTTGCCATTCTGATCGGGGATGCCGGGTACGGCGTCTTGTTTCTCGGTCTGACCGCCGCGACACGCTTGAAGTTCAGGAAGGCGCCGAGCGAACCGTTCGTGTTGCTGACGATCCTGAGCGTTTGCACGATCGTCTGGGGCGTCATGACCGGGGCGTATTTCGGGATCGAGAATCTGCCGGCCCCGTTGCGCGGGATCCAGGTGACCTGGCTTAAGGACCAGGCAAACATGACGTCGCTTTGCTTCCTGATCGGGGCCATCCACCTCAGCGTCGGGCACGCCTGGAACGCGATTCGCGTGATCAACAGCACGAAGGCGATCGCTCAGGTGGGCTGGATTTGTCTGTGCTGGACAATGTATTTTGCGGCACGGACCATGGTGCTGGACATGGCGTTCCCAGGCTGGGTCTGGTGGTTGTTCGGGGACGGGCTCGTGGGGGTTGTGCTCTTCATGACCTCCCCGCGCGAGTTCAAGACCGAATGGACCGGCCACGTGATGCTGCCGCTCACGGTGATAGGCAACTTTGTCGATGTCGTGTCGTATTTGCGTCTGTTCGCGGTGGGTACGGCTTCGTTGGCGGTTGCCATGGCTTTCAACGATATGGCGGTTGGGCAGGGAATCAACAGCGTGGTTGCTGGGCTCATCGCTGCCTTCATTCTCTTTTTCGGGCACACACTGAACATTCTGTTGGGTGCCATGGGGATCCTCGTGCACGGCGTTCGGCTGAATACGTTGGAGTTTTCGGGGCATATGGGGATACAGTGGGCGGGCTTCAAATACGCGCCTTTCGTTCGAGAGGCGAAAGAAGACTAGGAAGGACAGGGAGATAGAATCATGGATGCAGCGATGATGGCCTCCGTCGGGAAGATAGGCGGCGCGGCGGCGTTGGCGTTGGGTGCGGTTGGCTCGGCCCTTGGAACGGGTGCCGCCGGCATGGCGGCGGTCGGTGCGTGGAAGAAGTGCTTTGTGCAGAACAAGATGGCGCCGTTTATGCTCGTGGCTTTTATCGGGGCCCCCCTGTCGCAGACGATCTACGGCATGATCGTCAAGAACGCGATCGTCAAAGCCGTGCAGGATGGTGCGCCCTATCCGGCTCTCATAGGCGCGGGCGTGCTCGGCGGGTTCGCCATCGGCATGTCCGCATGGATGCAGGGCAAGGCCGGGGCCGGCGCTTCCGACGCGCTCGCCGAGACGGGCAAAGGCTTCGGCAACTACCTGATGGCGATCGGCGTGATCGAGACTGTCGCGCTATTTGTGATGGGCTTCATTTTCAACGTCATCCGGGTCGGCTGAGCCACTCGACTGGTGGTACCGCAGGCATTCCTGCCTGCGGCTTCCTGCGCCTACGAACGCGCTTATTTAAGCGCCATTCGGGCCTGGCCGAATCGCGTCGTCCTTCGCCAACGTACTCCTCCATCGTACTCTTCCATCGTTCCAGATCCGGATCGATGCAAGAGTACGATGGAGGAGTCCGTCGGCCGAGTCCCGTTTTGGATGCTACGCCGCGAAGATGTTGCCCGGGTTCAGGATCCCGTCGGGGTCGAGCACGGCCTTGACGGCGCGCATTTCGGCGATGCCCTCTTTGCCGTACAGGAGCGGCAGCAGATAGGTCTTGAGTTTACCGACCCCGTGTTCGCCGGAGACCGTGCCGCCGAGCGCGACCGCGCGTTGCGCGAGTTGGAGGTAGAGTTTCTTGCCCCGCTCGTATTCGGCCATATCGCGCGGCAACACGTTGGCGTGAAGGTGGTTGTTCCCGATATGCCCGAAGATCACGTACTCGAGACCGGCTTCCTCGAAGGTCGTGCGATACGCGTGGAGCAGTTCTTCAAGCGCGGCGTCCGGGACCGCGAAGTCGGTACCGAGTTTGGTCAAGCCCGGGTGTTGGGCGGCACGTTCGCCGATGCGCTGGTTAACGGATTCCGGGACGGCGTGACGGAACGCTTTGAGCCGGACCGTTTCCTGTTCGGTCGTCGCGGTCCACGCGGTGTCCGGGTCGCTGCCACACTCGCCGATCATTTCGAGCAGCGCGAGTGCCGACTCTTCCATGTCCGAGTCGGATGTCGGGAGTTCGATGTAGACCGCCGTATGCCAGGCAGGGCTCAGTTCCGGGATTTCGGTTTCGGCGCCGGATCTGGCTTTTTGGTCGCGTAACAGGTTCAGCGTATTCACGCCGAAGAATTCCAGGGCGAGCGGGCCGACCGGCAGCGGTGTGCCTTGCTCGCCGCGTGCGCGGCGCACGAAACGGATGGCGTCGGGTTCCGATTCGAAGAAGGCGATCACCCCGAGAATCAGTTCCGGCGCGGGCACGAGCAGTAACTCGAGCTCGGAGAACACACCGAGCGTGCCTTCGGAGCCGATGAACAGGTCGACGGCGTCCATGTCGGGGCCTGCATAGTAGCCGGCCGCATGTTTGCCTTGCGGGATGGAATAGGAGGGCACCGTGATCTGGAGTTTCGTACCAGCCGCGGTCTGCAGCGCGAGCCTGCGCTGTGCGTCCGCCCGTATGGCGCCGCGCGCCAGATCGAGGATCGCGCCGCCGGGCAGCACGACGCGCAGACGCCGTACGTAGCCGCGGGTCGGCCCGTAGTGAAGGGTCCGCGCGCCCGATGCGTTGCAGGCGACCATGCCGCCCACGCTCGCGGAGGTCTCCGTCGGGTCCGGCGGGAACAGAAAGGGGCCGGCCTGCTGGAACCGGGCCAGCGCGTCCTGGTCGGCGGGGTCCCAGTGGTCGGAGCCGGGAAACGATTTTGCGGCGACCGCCGCGTTGAGCGCGTCCAGCGTCACGCCCGGCTGGCAGCGCAGCAGGTAGCGGTCCTGCTCGGCGTCGTGGCGCAGGCCGAGAAAGCCGTCCATCTGCAGCACGCTCAGCAGCCAGCCGCCCTGGGGTACGGCGCCGCCCGTGATGCCGGTGCGCGCGCCGGACAGGGTCAAGGCCGTCTTGTCCTGTGCCGCTGCCTGCAGGATCGCGACCAGCTCGGTCTCGTCGCGCGGGAGCGAGATCTTGTCGGCGCAGCCCGGCAGTCGCGACTCGTCGGAGAGATAGTCCTGGAACCGTTCGGCAACGGCCGGGCCCTCGGCGGCGATCGACGGCGTGTCTTCTGTCATGGGTTGGCAGGATAGTGGATGTTGCGTGTCGGCTCAAGGGGAGAATGTGCATTGCGCCATCTGTGGGAAGCGTGTTGATGCCCGCGCTTTCCATTTGCGGGCGTGTCCGCTAGGATGCAGCGCAACACGATGACGGAGGCGCACAAGACAAAGGGCGCGGCGGTAGATCGCAATCCGGCGCAGTGCCCGAGCTGCGAGCGGTTCATTGGTACGGACGCGGTTTGTCCTTATTGTGACGCCGATTCCATGCGCGCACCGACATGGCGGGTGCTGCGGTGGGGCGCGGGTCTGCTCGCGTTGATCGGGCTCGGGTTCCTCTATCTGATGGCGCGGCACCGGGAACCGCCGCGGGTCCAGGCCGGCGAGGTCGGCTCGGGCATGAACTTCGCGTACGTGTGCATGCAAGGCACGCTCCCGCGCGATGCGCGGGTGAGTGTGCGGGGCGCGGAGGTCGAGAAGTTGACCTTTGTGTTGGAAGACGATACGGGCAGCATCCCCGTAAGCGCGTACGGAAAAACGGCGGCCGCCGTGGTTGCGCGAGTCGGCACGCCCGCGCGTGGCGACCGGATCCTGGTTTCGGGCAACCTGCGGGTCGGCCCGAACGAGCGCGTGCGGCTGGTCGTCGAGGTGCCGGCTCACGTGCGGATCTTGCGTCGCGGGGACAGTGCCCCGTGAGCATTCGAAAGCAGACCTGTTTCGGCTCTGTCCCGGTCCGTGTCGAGCGCGGCGGAGCGCGACGGTGGCCAAGCAGGCGTGCGCATAAGGTTTTGGCGCTATGAGCGACATCCTCCAAGTGGTCTGCGGTTCGGTCGCGGGCACGCTGCTCGCCGCGGCCCTGTTCTGGGTGCCCGCGCTGCATGTCTACAATGTGGCGGCATTGGCCTTCTTGGGGCTGGGCCGCATGGACGGTGTGTACGAGGCGATGCCGCTGCTGCCGGTGGCCGGGCTGACCGGCCTGATCATCGGCTTCGCGTTGTTCAATACGTTGCCGGCCATCCTGCTGGCGGTACCGGACGAGAGTGCTTTTTTCACCGTCCTGCCTGGCCAGCGGGCGCTGATGCGTGGGCGCGGCTATGCCGCGATTCTGAGCTCGAGTCTGGGCGTCATGCTCGGGCTGTTGTTTCTTGTCTTGATCGCTGCGCCGTTGGCGCCCTGGGTGTTGCCAGCCGCTGCGCGGGTACTGCGGCCGCATCTGCACTGGATGGTTTGGGCGGTCATCTGTTTCATGCTCTTGTCGGAATGGCCGAAGGGCGGAACGCGTGGGCAGGGTGGTTGGATCAAGCTGGGGCGTGCCTGGCGTTCCTTGCTGGCGGGTTTGGCCACCTTTCTGCTCGCGGGCCTGCTTGGCTTCCTTCTGTTCTATCGCTCGCCCCTGCCTGTCGCCGCCTCTTGGCAGAGCATGATGCCGGCGTTTGTCGGGCTGTTCGCGGTACCGTGGCTTCTGACGAACGTGATCGGCCGTGCTGTGATCCCGCCACAGACGCTGGTGGTCGACAGGCTTTCGGTCGTCACCTGGCTGCGCGGTGGGGCCGCGGGTGCGATGGGCGGCGCGTTTGCCGCATTCATGCCCGCGGTCACGGGCGGGGTCGGCGGCATGTTGGCGGGGCATGCGACCTCGCAGCGGGACCCGCGCGAATTCCTTGTCGCGCAGGGCGCGTGCAAGCTGGTTTACTATGCGGGCGCGTTGCTCCTGTTCCTTGTGCCCGGCCTGCACCTGACGCGGGGTGGCGGCGCATGGCTGCTGCGCGTGCGGTACGCGGCACACGGGTTCCACGACTATTTTGCGGTGTTGGCCGCCGCCGGGATATCCGGCGCGCTCGGCCTGTGGATCCTGCCGCCGGTCGCGCGGCTTGCCGTGCGGATGCTCGCGGGCCGCCAATGTCGCGGTGTCTCGTGGTGCTGTTTGCTGTTGGTTACCGGGCTGGTCGGCGCACTGACGGGTTGGGCCGGGTTGCTCGTTATGGCGACTGCGAGCGGAATCGGGTTGATTCCCGTGCTTTTTCATTCGCGGCGCATGAATTGTCTGGGTATCATCCTGTTGCCGATCGCCTGCCGGATGTCGGGCTGCGGGCACGTGCTGGCCGCATGGCTCAGGCTGGTGTGATGTGGAAAAGGCGGAAGTCGGAAGTTGGGTTTGACCTGTTCCGGCATTCTTCACTGAAACCTGAAAACAGAAGACAAAAAGCTGCACAGCTTGACTGAGGTGATAAACACCATGGCAACGATGAAAGTTGTGGCGATAACGGGCGAACGAGCATGTGAACTGGTCGAGAAGCCGGTCCCGCGGGCGAAGGACGAGTTTGCGGTGGTGAAGGTGCAGGTTGCGCCGATGTGCACGGAGTACAAGGCGTATCTTGGCGGGAAGGCGACGGATCGGCTGGGGCACGAGGCGGCGGGCGAGATCGCGGAAGTGGGGCGTGCCTGCGCGCTTGCGGTCGGCGATCGCGTGGCGGTCATGCCGCAGTATGTGTGTGGGCGCTGCGCGCTGTGCGTAACCGGCGACTACATCCATTGCCAAGAGAAGATCGATGTGGAGACGCTGACCGGGAACACGGCGGGCACCGCGACGTACGCGCAGTATCTGGTGAAGCAGGACTGGCTCCTGCTGCCGTTGCCCGACGACGTTTCGTACGAACATGGCAGTATGGCCTGCTGCGGGCTGGGCCCGACGTTCGGTGCGATGCAGCGCATGTGCGTCGATGCGTTCGACACCGTGCTGATTACCGGTATGGGACCGGTCGGTCTGGGCGGTGTGATCAATGCGACTTACCGCGGGGCGCGTGTGATCGTGGTGGAGCCGAATCCGTTCCGCGCGAACCTGGCCAAAGAGCTGGGTGCGGTGGCGGCGGTCGAGCCCGGTGCCGACGCGCTCGATCAGATCATGAGTTTGACGCAGGGACGCGGGCCGGACAAGGCGATCGACTGTACGGGCGCGTCGGCTGCCCAGCGTCTGCTGATCGACGCGACGCGGAGGAGAGGGCACATCGCGTTTGTGGGTGAGGGCGGTCCGCTCGAGCTCGTGGTGAGCCGCGACATGATCCGCAAAGGGTTGAGCCTGCACGGCTGTTGGCACTGGAATTTGCGGGACACGCCGCGTATGATGCAGGTCATTCGGCAGTGCGGGCGGAAGTTGGACATCCTGATCACGCACGAGTTCGCGATGCCGGATGTCGGGCAGGCGTGGGACTTGCAGATTGAGGGGAACTGCGGCAAAGTGCTCTTGAAACCGTGGGGGTGAGCATGAAGCGACACCGACTGATGATGACTCTAAGTGCGTTTGCACTGCTTGCGTTCGGGCTGTACCAGGTGATCGAGGCGCTGGTCTATTACCGGCCGATGGAACGGATTGAGACGCATAAGTTCATCCACGCCTTCTACTCGCGCCGCGAGGGGATTCGCTACGAGGCGCTCTATGAGCGGGCCGTGTCGTTCCGGGAACGTGCGGCCCGGCTGAAGGTTCAGTATCATATGGTCATCGGCGGCGCGGCCATCATTATGGGTGCGCTCGTGCTCGCGCTGTTGGCCGATACAAGGGGCGTCCATGCGAAGGAGGCACCGACGCCGGTCGCGCAGTGAGCGGCGCAGGCAGCGTGTGCGCGCCGTGTTGCGCGGTGAGTGGTGCACGGAACACGCGGATTCGGCGCAGGAAATGAGGGCGTTCGCATGAAAGAGTGGGAAAATCCGGGGCTGACCGGACGGAACAAGGAGCCGGCGCATGCGACGCTGGTTCCGTTCGCAGACGTGGAGAGCGCGCGGCGCCGGGAACGCGGCGATTCGCCCTTTGTCCGATCGCTGAACGGGAAGTGGAAGTTTCTCCTGGTCCCGACCCCGGAGTCCGCGCCGCCGCAGTTTCATGGCGACACGTTTGATGCCGGGGACTGGCCGGAGCTCGAGGTGCCCGGCAACTGGACGGTGCAGGGCTATGACAAGCCGATCTACACGAATGTCCAGATGCCGATCTCCACAGAGCCGCCGGCCGTGCCCGCGGACGACAATCCGACCGGGCTCTATCGGCGCAGCTTCAAGGTTCCCGGCGGCTGGCGTGGGCGCCGCGTGTTCCTGGTTTTCGGCGGGGTCGAGTCCGCGTTCTACGTGTACGTGAACGGACGGGAGGTCGGGTTCAGCAAGGGCTCGCGGCTGCCCGCGGAGTTCGACGTCACGCCCTACCTCCGGCGCGGGCGCAACACGGTGGCGACCAAAGTCATACGCTGGTCGGACGGCAGTTTCCTCGAGGACCAGGACCATTGGTGGATGGCCGGCATGTATCGGGACGTGTACCTGGTGGCCAGGCCGGCGGTTCATCTGCGTGACTTCTTCGCGCGCCCCGTGTTCGATGAGGCTTGCGTGAACGCGGTGCTGCGGGTCTCGGCTGAGGTCGCGGCGTGCGGTGCGGCGTCGGCCGCGGAGCATGTGGTGGAACTGCAGCTCTTTGACCATCGCGGCAAGCGGGTCGTGCGGCGTGTCGTGCGGGAGGAGGTCGCGCTCAAAGGCCCGGGCTCGGGTGGCGTGGTGCGACTGTCCGTGGCAGTGAGGAAACCGAAGCCGTGGTCGGCCGAGAGTCCGTACCTGTACACGCTCGTCCTTTCGTTGCTTGGTCCGAAGGGCAAGACGCTGGAGGCCGTGAGTTGCAGGGTCGGGTTTCGGCAGGTCGTGATTCGCGACGGGCAGATGTTGTTGAACGGGCGTCCGATCCTGTTGCGGGGCGTGAATCGCCATGAGCACGACGAGCGGCGCGGCAAGACCGTCAGCCGTGAGTCGATGGTGGCGGACATCAAACTCATGAAGCGTTTCAATATCAACGCCGTGCGCACCTCGCATTATCCGAACGACGAACGTTGGTACGAGCTGTGCAACGAATACGGAATCTACGTGATGGACGAGGCGAATGTCGAGTGCCACGCATTTCCGGACCGACTCACGCATGAGCCGGGCTGGGCACCCGCCTTTCTGGAACGTGCCGTGCGGATGGTCGAGCGCGACAAGAACCACCCCTGTGTGGTCGCGTGGTCGCTCGGTAACGAGTCCGGCTGCGGCCCGAACCATGCGGCAATGTACGGTTGGATCCACGACCGCGACCCGTCCAGACCTGTTCATTACGAAGGCGCTTGCCATCGGCGGGAGGGCACGGAGCATATTTCCGATATGGTGTCGGTCATGTATCCGAGCGTGGACCGCGTAATTGAGCACGGCCGGAACCCGGATCCCACACGGCCGTTCGTGATCTGCGAGTTCGCGCATTCGATGGGCAATTCGACGGGCAACCTGCAGGAGTATTGGGAGGCCGTTGAGGGCTACCCGCAGAACCAGGGCGGATTCATCTGGGACTGGGTCGATCAGGGGCTGCGCAAGACGGATGAGAACGGGGTCGAATACTGGGCGTACGGCGGCGATTTCGGGGACGAGCCGAACGACAAGAATTTCTGTATCAACGGGTTGATCTGGCCCGACCGCAAGCCGCACCCCGCCATGTGGGAATACAAGAAGGTCATACAGCCGGTCGCGATCGAGGCGGTCGATCTCGCGGAGGGCCGGGTCCGGATCAGCAACAAGAATCTGTTCGTGGATCTGGGCTATCTGCAGGGGAACTGGTCGTTGCTGTGCGATGGCGAAGCGGCGCTAAGCGGGCGGCTCCCGAAACTGGCGATTCCTCCGGGCGAGTCCGGCATGGTCAAGCTGCCCCTGCGCCGGCACCGCTTGAAACCCGGCTCTGAATATTGGCTGCATGTCAGTTTCCGGCTCCTGCGCCGCACGCAGTGGGCACGGCGCGGGCACGAGGTCGCTTTCGAGCAATTCAAGATGCCTTACAAACCGCCGCCCGGCCCGCTGCTGCGGCGTGGCGGCATGGCACGGCTGGACATGCACGAAGACGACAGGCGATTGCGCGTCACCGCGCCGGAGTTCGATGTCGTGTTCGACAAGGACCCGGTCCGGATCCGCTCGTTGGTGTCTCACGATGTGCCGCTGCTCAGGCCGGGCCCGCTGCTGAACATCTGGCGCGCGCCGACCGACAACGACGGGATCAAGACGACGCCGAGGTCGTTTCGCCTTTATGGCGAATGGCTGGAGGCCGGGCTCGACCGGCTCGTGGTCTCGACCGAGCACCTGGTCTGGCGCCGGGTCGGGCCGAAGGTGTTCGAGCTGCGAACGGAGACCCGGCATTGCGCTCCGGACCGCGAGGCGGGATTCGTGTGCGAGACGGTCTACAGGGTCTATGGCAGCGGGGATATTCTGGTCGATACGTTGGTCAAGCCGGAACCCCGACTTCCGCTACTGCCGCGGATCGGCTTGACCATGCAGGTGCCCGCCGGTTTCGAGAACCTCGAGTGGTATGGCCGCGGTCCGCACGAGAACTACATTGACCGGAACACGGGCGCGCGGGTCGGGCTCTATGCTGGCACTGTCGACGAACAATACGTGCCCTATATCGTGCCGCAGGAGAACGGGAACAAGACCGATGTGCGGTGGGCCAGTCTGCGTGACGATCGCGGAGCGGGCCTGCTCGCGGTTGGCGCGCCGTTGATGGAGGTGAGCGCAAAGCATTTTACGGATGCCGATTTGACGGCTGCCATGCACACCTGCGAACTGGTGCGCCGCGAGGAGATCACGCTCAATCTCGACTACCGACAAGCGGGGCTGGGCGGCGGAAGCTGCGGGCCGCCTACCCTCAAGAAATACCAGGTCGCGCCAGCACCCGTCTTTTTCCGGGTCCGGCTGCGTCCGCTCGCACCGCAGGATTCCGTCGCCGAGATCAGTAAGCAGCGGATCCAGATCCCGAAGGCAGCCGCCTTGGGCCAGGCCTGAAGCAAGGCGCGTCAACGAGCAGTGCTCAGAAGTTCTGCATCAGGTTGTGCATCCCGAAGATCGGCAGGAACATGCAGACCACGATACTGCCGATGATCAGCCCGAGCAGCACGATCAGCAGCGGCTCCAGCAACGACATCAGGCCTTCGAGCATCGCTTCGACTTCCTCATCGTAGAAATCGGCGATGTCCGCCATCATTTCGTCGACCCGGCCGGTCTTTTCGCCCGCGGCCAGCATATGGATCAGCAAGCGAGGAAAGGCCGGTTCGTGCACGAGCGCGGCGGAAAGCGGTTCGCCGCGCTCGACCCCCGTGCGCGAGGCCCGGATGGTCCGCTCGAATACGGCGCTGCCGGTCGCGCCGGCGACGATGTCCAGCGCGTTCAGGATCGGGATCCCGCTCGTACAGAGCTGTGCAAACGTGCGGGCGAACCGGCTGACGGCGACCTTTCGTTGCAGCATGCCCAGCACCGGCACGCGCAGCACGAACCGGTCCACAGCGAGCGCGCCTCGCGCCGTGCTCTTCCAGCGCCGAAACGCGAGGACCAGCACGGCGAGCAGGCCGATCACGAGCAGCGCATGGGACCGGATCCCGTAGCTCAGACTCAGCAGGAACTGGGTCGGCCCGGGCAGCCCTTGATCGAATTCCTGGTACATGCTCGCGAACGCGGGTACGATGAAGATGATCATCAGCGTCGCGATCAGTAACGAGATCGTCAGCACAACCACAGGATACGCCATTGCGGCCTTCACTTTCCTGCGGAGCCGTGCACTGGATTGCAGGAACGAGGCAACACGGCGCGCCGTCTCCGGGAGCCGGCCGCTGCTTTCGCCGGCGTGCATCATGTTTACGTACAACGGGTTGAAGACGTCCGGATACGCACGGAGCGACTCCGAAAACGACGCGCCTCCCTCGATCGCCGCGCGGAGTCCCTGGACGATACGCTTCAGGTTCTCGTTGTCGGTCTGCTCCTCAAGCGCGTCCAGCGTCGCGACCATCGACAGGCCCGCCGAGAGCAGCGCCGAAAATTGGCGCGTGAAGGCCGGCAACTCCTTGCTCCGGATCCTTGCCGCGCCCGCTGTCTTGCGCCGGCGTGCCGGATGCTTGCGCGGCTCGTGCCCCGTCGTCTCCCCTTTCGCCTGTGTGAGCGGTGTCATGATGTGCCCCCTTTCCCTTTGTGCTCATTACTCAGCGGTCATTGGGCATTGGTCACTGGGGGTTGACGCTGGTGCGGAGCGAAGCGCATCTCTCCAATTTCCAATTTCCAATTTCCAGACACACTCCTCCCGCGAGCGGGGGGCGGTCGGCCACAACGGAGGGTAGGGGTGCTCCGGCGGTTTCCTGACGGTTAAGGTCCCGCCCTTGATAGAGCAGGAATCGTGCCAAACTTTCCGAGTGCAGCACAGAGCGGCCGTTTTGCAGCAATCGATGTTGGCCACGCCGCTCGCTGGATTCGCAACCGTGCGAAGCTTCAGTGTTTCGAATTTCTCACGTTTGCGAGAAACGGACGCGGGGTGGGTGTTTGTGTGCGGTCCGTGTTTGTCCGTGTGAGTCCGTGTCGCTTTCTGTCCGCAGCTGTTCGGCGTATCTGGGCTGCTCCTTCGCGGCGGCGGCGTCCGTGCCGCGACCCGTTTCTCGATTGACATTTGGCGCCGTGCCGAGGAGCATTCTTTCGATCGTTGCCGTGTCCTCCGTTGTCTCGGGGAAGGAGTCCAAGATGAATGGGTACATCCCACAGGAGCTGTACGATCAGATTCTGGCGAACATCCCGATCGCGTGTGTAGACGTTGCGATTGTCGCGAACGGGGCCGTGTTGCTGGTGCAGCGCAAAGCCGCGCCTGCGTGCGGCGCGTGGTGGGTACCGGGCGGTCGTGTGTTGAAAGGCGAGATGATGCGCGAGACGGCCTTGCGCAAGGCGCGCGAGGAGGTCGGGATCGGCTGCAACGTGGGGCCGATCATTCATACGGCGGAGACGATCTTTCCGGACGGTCCGAACGGGATTCCCGTGCACAGCATCAATTCCTGTTTCTTTCTGTATCCCGCGGACAAGTCGTTCGAACCGAAACTGGACGAGCTGCACGAGCGCTGCCGGTGGGTCGATCACATTCCCGACGGGCTGCATCCCTATGTGGAGCGCTGCCTGATGGGCGCGGGTTTGAGCAGTCGGAAATCGGAAGAGGAGACATGAATCGTTGGTCGGCCGCAACACTCTTTCCCAGAACCGGAAGCCCGAAGACTTGGCTCGGGGGCAAACCCCGAGTTAGGTGCTCGGTGTCGACCACCAGCCCGGACGTTTGCCGGAAGCGAGAGGGGGCGTGTTGGTGAGAGAGATCAAACTGTTTGTGGGCAGCCTCCTGTGCGTGTGCGTGCTTTGCGCTGCGGCGGCGGGCCAAGACGCGCCGGGCCAGGACGATCCGGCGTGGGCCGAGGCTGAGAAGACTTGCGGGCTGCTTGCCGAGAAGCCCGGCGACCGGGGTCTCTTGCGGCGTTTGCAGGCGACCATGTTCAAGGTTCGGGACACTGAGCAGCGTGCGCGTTTTGTTGCCATCTACGCGTTGGGCTCCCTGCTCGGCGGGCGATATCCCAAAGCCGCCTCGGCGAGGCGGTATCTGGGCCAGTATCATGGCACGAGCCCGTACCAGCAGAAGCTCTCTTCGGACAGTCTCGATATTCCGTGCGCGAAGTGCGACGGAACCGGGAAACGCCTCGACGGGCCTTGCGCCGCGTGCGGGGGCAAGGGGCACATCTTTTCGCGTCGCAAAGCGCAAGAGGTCTACATAGCACTGCTTCGCGAGAGCTCGGTCGAAGAGCCGTCGGACGATGCCGCACAGGGCACCGGTGCGGTGCCGGCGCAACTGCCGCGCGTGGAGCGGGCCGCCCCGGAATCCACCGCGGAGGGAGCGGTGGCGCTGCCTGATGCGTCAACGTCGGCGGATGACTCGGTGGCTGGGCGCGAACCTGCGGAGCAAGAGAAGCGCGAGGGGCTGTCCGGCCTGGTAGTGGGCGTCGCTGTCTTTCTTGGTGTGGCCTTGCTGCTGTTGGTCTTGTTGGGTCCGGGCGTCAAGAGCTGAACTCCAATAGAATGCCGG
>Ga0272441_10004542_pt1 | contig 24986 bp, 6 predicted proteins | sample SSMProp6N_FD_193582 | JGI IMG/M metagenome (GOLD analysis project Ga0272441, IMG submission 193582) | Marine sediment archaeal communities from Little Sippewissett salt marsh, Falmouth, MA, United States - SSM-Prop-6N | ecosystem: Environmental > Aquatic > Marine > Wetlands > Sediment ...
CCGATCCCTTTGCGGCTGACGTGGCCGAGGAAACTCCCGGGGATGAGGGTGGTAAAGGAATTCCCGGCGAGGGTATGGAGCCGGAGTTGGAGGAGGGTATCCCCCTGGAGTAGAGAACACCCCTGGAATAGAGAACACCCCTGGAGTAGAGAACACCCCTGGAATAGAGAACACCCCTGGAGTAGAGAACACCCCTGGAGGAGGGTATCCCCCTGGAGGAGGGGGAAGCCCCCGTGGAGTAGGGGTAACCTCCCGTGGAGGACGGGCCGGAGAACGCCCCGGGCCATCGAAATCCGTAAAAACTCCCGAATACCGGGAGCACAACAGGAAAAAAAGGAAATAACCCACTGTGACCTAAAGCAAATGCCGGGTGGAGGGGTCAGATAAAGGGTTCCACCACACAAGAAAAAATGGCACCTGGCCCGATCCTTCGATTATGTTACGGTGAAGATACCCGCCGAGGCTTGAGAGGTGGTGTTTTCACCCTTCAACCGTCTCCGCCGGCTGTACCTTCCGACGTTTCATGAGCAAGAACAGGGCCCCGCCCACCACCAGCAATACCACCACTATCACCCCGGCGCCGATGCCCTCTCCACCGGGTATTGTCATCCCGGCGGGTGCATGGAACCGGTAGCTCAGCGGCAGGGAGGTCATCCCCTCTCCGTAAGCGCGGACGGTGATGTTGTGCCCGCCTTCATCCACATCGTTGCCGGAAAGGCGGATGGTGAAGTTCCCGTAGGGTTCCCCGGGCTCGATCTCCGCCGATCTCCAGTCGCCGTTGTCGATGCGGTACTCCAGCCCCTCCAGCGTCCCTCCCCGGGACCATGCCAGGCCGTTCACGTAGACATACCCGGTCTCGTTGTTCACGTCGATCTCCCACACGTGGGCCTGGTGGCGTACATCGGTCATGTTGATTGCGGCGGCGTCCAGGTCCTCGCACAGCCGGACGGCCTCGTAGGCATCCACCAATCCCCAGCCCCATTCCCTGTTCCAGAAGGGGTCCAGGTCCTCGGCGGATGCGTTGCCGAAGCGTTCCGCAGTGGACCTGAGTATCTCCCTGACCAGATCCGTGCGACCCTCAAGAATCGGGTTGGCCTCCAGCATCAGGGCCACCACGCCCGCAACCGCAGGGGTTGCGTAGGACGTCCCGGACCCCCGGCTCTCGTACCCGTTGCCGGACGCGTCCCTCATGCCCAGGAGGGTGTAGGATGTCATGGGCGCGCACTGCACGATATTTGTGCCCGGGGCGGCCACGTCGGGCCGGAGCTCGTTCCAGGGATCACCGTCGGAATCGTCCGCCCGGGGTCCCCGGGATGAGTAGAATGCGATTATGTCATCGTCCCGGTCGATGGTGTCCAGCTCGTCGGACGCGGCCACCACGATGGACAGTGCCGCGGCGGCGCAGCCGGAGAACCCGTCGTTATCGGGACCGTCGTTACCGGCGGCGTTAACAACTATGACGCCGGCGTCCACCGCCTTGTCCAGTATCCGTGAATAGGCATCGGACCCGTCCGACGATCCTCCCACGTCTATCCCCCAGGAAAGGGATATCATGTCAATACCATCGTAATCCGCCGCTCCCCAGTTGTCATCTTTGTGATCGATCACCCACTGGATACCCTCCAGCGTGGCGTCCTTGAATGATTGGAGCATCTCGCCGGGAGCGTAACCGATCTTGGTGCCGATGCGGACGTCCACCAGCCGGGCCTCCGGTGCGGCTCCCATGTACCTTCCTTCGGGTGCGCCGGTGCCCATGCATATGCCCGAGCAGGTGGTCCCGTGCCCGTTCACGTCATCGGGGTTGTCGCTGCCGTCCCAGGGTTTGAGGGCGGTTTCCGGCTTGGAAATGTCAGCTCCCCCCAAAAACTTCCCGGCAAGACCGGGGTGCTCGTCATCGGCCCCGGTATCCACCACCGCAACGGAGATACCACAGCCCTGGTAGCCCAGGTCCCAGGCTGTATTCGGCGAGTACTCGGCGCTTTCCCGGGCCTTCATGTTGGGGGTGGCGAACTCGGAGCAGTACTCCAGTTTTCCGATGGGTTCCACCATGGCGACGCGGGGATGGGATGCCAGGTCACTCATTGAACCCAGAGGAATCGATTCCACTGTCACCGCGTCAATTGCGGAGATGGTGGAGCGGGGGATGCCCCCGTGTTGGGATATCAGTAGCCTGTCGCCATCCGTCACCGATGATTTGAACGATACAATAACATGGTTCAGGGGAAGGGGGTTATCCTCCAGGCTGTCGGCCAGACCGTTTTTGTTCTGGTCCATCGCGCTGCGTTCATACCAGGGGATGTCCACCTTCTCCACCGGGTGAGATCGGAAGGGAACCTGTGTCCTGTTTGAAGGTTCATCGGCGGCGGGGATAACACCCACCTGCATCATGATGAACGCGAAAGATATGGCCAGGATGGCCCGGCCCGTGCTTCCCGGGGTCATGCAGGGTGAGTTCACATCCCAACTAATGAGTTTTTCTGCATCGTGGGCGGGAAAGGTGTCAATCGGGACCGGGTCAATTATCGCAGGAAAATGGGATCACCTGTAACGATAAAGCGCTGTAACTATAGAACGCTGCGACCTTTACTATCGGAAAATAAATAACTCCGGGCGCAGATCAAAGCTCATGTCTTCCGGCAAGGTCAAGATGATGGGAACGTTAGTCCTGGCAGTCATCCTGGTGGCGGCCGGGTTAACGTTTTTCGGCGGGGATGATGACCAGTACGAAAAAGAGGAGGAACCGGACCCCCTGGAGGAATACAGATCTCTTCTGGATTTCAACGGTGAGAACTACCCGGCGTCCGTTTCTTTGGAGAACACCTGCGAGACCACCATCGCCGTCAACCCCAACGATCCCGATAACATAGTCATAGGTGCCAACGATTACACGACTCCAACAGGAGATTCCTGGTGCGGGGCATACTGGAGCCGGGACGGTGGCAAGACATGGGGCCAAACCCTTGTTCCGGGATACCGGGGAGGGCCTGTGAGCGTCCTCACCGGTTACGGTATTGCCGGTGACCCGGTGCTGGTGTTCGACCCGGACGGCAACTGTTACATGGCGGGGCTGGCCGCCCGCAGGAAACTTGCGTCCCCCGCCAGACCCTTTCAGAAGGAATCGGACATCTTCGTTGCCAAATCCACCGATGGCGGTGAGACCTGGGACCAGGTGAGCATCGTGGTCCGGGCCCGAACCAAGGCAGTGTTCCACGACAAGGAATGGCTGACCGTGGACCCCAATGACGGCACGCTTTACGTCACGTGGACCGCGTTCAACGGGATCATGTACGGTAGCTCCGAGATAGTGTGCGCGACCTCCACAAACGGAGGGATGACATGGGGAGATTACGTTGTCATATCGGAGATCACATCCGGGGAGACCCAGGTGCAGGGGTCCTACCCCGTGGTGGACGAGGATGGCACCCTGCATGTTGTGTGGATAGAGTACAACGGTCTTCAGGTCCGATACAGCCGATCCACCGACAAGGGTCAGAGCTTTTCTGCTCCCCAAAACATCGGTCCCGTGGTGGAGCTTCCCCGGGTGATCGAGCCCCACACCTACCGGACACCCACCATGCCGTCTTTGGACGTGGACCGGTCCGATACCAACACCTCAGGCAATCTCTACGTCACCTGGCCCGATTTTTCCACAGGGGATGCGGACATCCTGATGGTTAAGAGCACCGATGGCGGGAGCACGTGGACCGAACCCCTCCGGGTGAACAACGACAACGTTTCCAACGGGGCACACCAGTTCTTCCCCTCGGTGTCCGTGTCTCCTCAGGGATATGTGGGCATTGTATTCTACGACATGCGGGACGATCCGGACCGGTTGCTCATCCATACCTACTTTGCCTTTTCCACAGACGGGGGAGAGAGTTTTCCCTACCAGTTCAACATAACCAATCAGATGTTCGACGGTGAGGCGTCGGGCGGGTCTTTTCTGGGCCAGATCACCAGCTCCGAGCACACGGGATTCATAGGCGACTACATCCAGGTGGTGTCCGATGAGAACGCCTTTTATTTCTGCTGGTGCGACACCAGGAACGGGTCGCCCTCGGATTCCAATTCCGATGCGTATTTCGCCCGGGTGGCAATAGTGGCGGTGGACGGGGAAACCGCCGGAGGTGAGTGAAAATGAAGACCGGGTGCACATCAGCCGTAACCGCTGCGGTCCTGCTGGTGCTGATCTCGACCGCTGCCATTCCGGGACAGGATGCACCTTCCAGCGATGAGGACGATATGGTCTGGTCCGGGATCGTAGATCTTGATAAGAACGTTACGGTGGAAAAGGGTGAGAAACTGATAGTGGAGAGCGGGACCGAGGTCCGTTTCGGACCGGACATCTTCGTGACGGTGGAGGGGGAGGTCCACTGCGGTGGCATCGAAGACGATCCCGTCCGGTTGAACAACACCCATGATCGGATGTCCGGCGGGTTCGTGCTACTGAACTCCGAGCAGGGCCGGTTCGAACACTGCATCTTCACCAACTTCTCGGTGGCTGTGCTTTCAGTCTATTCAGATATCCACATGGACGGGTGTGCAATCAACCGTTCCGGTATCGGTGTGTTCTCCCACCAGGGACACCTGGATATGAGCGACACACGATTCGATGACTGTGACGTGGCCGTGGACCTGGTACTCACCACCGCCCGGCTGCAAGGGTGCGCCTTCTCCAACAACCTCCAGTCCCTAACCGCCTACAATGACGAGAGCCGCATAGGGGCGTTTTTAAAATTCGCCATGAGCTCCGTGGAGCAGGATCGGGACATGACCCATGACCTGTCCAACTACACCTGGGAGGTGCGCAACTGCACCTTTTCCGATACCGGTATCGGTTTCTCCGCCGTGATGGTCGATGATGTGGTGGTGGACGGGTGCACCTTTGACTCATGTAAAAAAGGCATTCACCTCAAACATACCCCGGGTCTGGTACGGGGGTGCGTGTTCCAGGGCAACAAGATGGACTTCGAGGTGCAGGGTTGGGGCGTGGAGATCGAGGACTACGATCTGGACGATCCGGAAAGACCCCATTCCTTCTACTCGGTCTTCGATGTGGAGTTGAACGATCTGAAGGGCGATCCACTGGGCAAGACCTTCGTGGTATTCCAGCACCAGGGATCATCCAGGGTAAGCTACATGACCGATGGGTCAGGCGTTCTGCACAATGTCACCCTGCTATCATCCCGGGTCATGGACGGGAAAATGGAGGATTACGATGAGTACATCGTGTATGTAAAGGACGAGCAGTTCCCGGGAAACATCACGCTGACTCTAAGCGAGGTGGAGGGCCAGAGCGTTGAGCTGGACCCGGGGGACTTTGCCGGCGGGTCGGAAGACGACCCCATGGACCCGGATGACCGGATGTGGTTCCTGGTGCTGATATTTGTGGCCGCGTTGGGTATTGTGGCAGTCTACCTGATGGTGGTGAAGAGGATTGGGTGAACCGGTAAATATCCGCTGTCTTGCAGATGTGACCCGATGCCTTGGATCAGTGTGGAGTCACACTTCTGTGCCCTCTTGCTGATCGTCCTCAAACGTCTCATCCTCATCATTCGACACGACATCCTCATCATCGTCATGGTTCCGGTCATCTTGCCCAGCCCCCTCATGCTTTCCATGGCCTTTCTCCTCATCATCCCCAGCGCCAGGGATTTCGGCTGAACCTTTCCCCCGGGTGAAGAACAGACCGCCAAGTATGGAAACGGCCAGGATCAAGGCGGCCAAGAGTATGTAAGGTCCGGTAGAAGATGATGCACCACTTTCTCCGGCAGTACCCTCGCTCTCCTCCTGGATGTTGTCGAAGCTTTTAGGCGAGGTCCCGTTCTTGAACTCCTGCCTGTTCGTCACCCCGTCACCGTCCGTGTCCGTCACGGCATCGGCGGGATCATCGGGGTCGAGCCCGTAAAGTATCTCCCACAGGTCCGGGATACCGTCACCGTCCCTGTCGGCAAGGTCCAGGGGTTGTTCATCGTCGTCATCGTCCCCGGCATCGTCGTCACCTCCGCCATCCTCACCACCGTCCTCACCACCATCATCACCACCATCATCACCGCCATCATCTCCGCCATCCTCACCGCCGTCATCGCCACCATCATCTCCTCCATCACCTCCACCGTCATCGCCACCATCATCGCCACCATCATCGCCACCATCATCGCCACCATCATCGCCACCATCATCTCCTCCATCATCACCACCGTCATCGCCACCATCCTCACCATCATCAATGCCATCGTCATCGCCACCATCCTCACCACCATCAATGCCATCGTCCTCACCACCGTCCTCACCACCATCAATGCCATCGTCATCGCCTTCCCAACGCTTCGGGTCCTGGGGATACATGTCCTCGACATCCGGATGCCCGTCACCGTCATCATCGTCATCGAGCCCATCGGATATCCCGTCGCCGTCATGGTCGGGTGGCACAACCGATGGGTCCTTGGGGTCCGTCCCAACCCCGATCTCTATCTCGTCGCTCCATCCATCGTTATCATCATCCGGGTCCTGCACATCCGGCAGGCCATCCCCGTCAATGTCAGAGGGACCGGACGTATTGAGTAGCGGGTCGGCTCCCGCCAGTTCCTCCTGCAGATCGGACCATCCGTCATTATCGTCATCCTTGTCAGCGTTGTTACCAATCCCGTCACCGTCCGTATCGATCCACTCGTCGGGGTCAAGCGGGAAGGCGTCCTCACCATCAAAAACACCGTCACCGTCATCATCGTCATCCGCGTTGTTGCCGATACCGTCACCGTCCGTGTCCTCTTGTTCATCGGGGTCCAGCGGCAGGGCATCTTCAAGGTCGTCCACCCCGTCGCCGTCGTCGTCACCATCCAACGGGTCAGGTATCAGATCACCGTCAGAATCCTGGGGAACCGAAGCATTGTCGTTTGGGTCCGATCCACACACATCCTCCATCCCGTCCGACCACCCATCGCCGTCATCGTCAATATCTTCACCGTCACCCTGTCCGTCACCGTCAAGGTCGCGCCATTCCAGTGGGTCATCCGGGAAGGCGTCCTGGTCGTTCTCAACGCCATCGCCGTCCAGGTCCGGGTCGGAGTTGTCACCCGTTCCGTCACCGTCAAGGTCGGACCATTCCGTAGCGTTTCTGGGGAAATCGTCCTGGACATCCAGATACCCGTCTCCGTCGTCGTCGGGGTCAAGGTCGTCGCATATCCCGTCACCGTCCAGGTCACCGGGTGACGACGAGACATTCAAAGGGTCCGTTCCGGTGGACAGTTCCACCGCATCAGGCCACCCGTCACCATCATCGTCAGTATCCTCGTTGTCACCGGTCCCGTCTCCGTCGGTATCGGTCCACTCGTCGGGGTCGAGGGGGAAATCATCGCTGCCGTCCGGAACACCGTCTCCGTCATCGTCAGGGTCAGCGTTGTTCCCGGTGCCGTCATCGTCGGTATCTACCCACTCGGAATCGTCCAGGGGGAACGGGTCCTGGCTGTCCGCAACGCCATCGCCGTCATCGTCGGGATCTGTGTTGTCACCGGTGCCGTCATCGTCCGTGTCCGTCCACTCGTTGGGGTTGAGGGGAAAATCGTCGCTGTCATCGGTAACACCGTCTCCGTCATCGTCAGGGTCAGCGTTGTTCCCGGTGCCGTCATCGTCGGTATCTACCCACTCGGAATCGTCCAGGGGGAACGGGTCCTGGGTGTCCGCAACGCCATCGCCGTCATCGTCGGGATCTGTGTTGTCACCGGTGCCGTCATCGTCCGTGTCCGTCCACTCGTTGGGGTTCAGGGGGAAGTCATCGCTGCCGTCCGGAACACCGTCTCCGTCGTCGTCCGTGTCGGCGTTGTTGCCCGTGCCGTCGCTGTCTGTATCCACCCACTCCGAATCGTCCAGGGGAAATGGGTCCTGGGTGTCCGCCACGCCGTCGTCGTCGTCATCGGAGTCGGCGTTATTGCCCGTGCCGTCGCCATCCGTGTCCACCCATTCCAGAGGGTTGTCCGGGTCGAAATCGTCACCATTGTCCACCCCGTCCCCGTCCAAATCCGGATCGGAGTTGTCACCGACGCCATCGCCGTCCATGTCCTCCCACTCACTCGGGTCGAAGTCGAACTCGTCAAGCACGTCTGGAACGTTGTCGTTGTCATCGTCGGGATCGAGGCTGTCCACGATACCGTCGCCGTCGTTGTCAGGGAGAACCTCCACCATCATCGTCTGGTAGACATAGGTCCGGGTGAGCCATCCGAAGGGTTCAACGTAGACCTTCCTTTCGATTCCGTCCCACACCGCGTACTGGACGTAGAACGTCCCGCTTTCGGACCAGGAATGGGTGGCGTTCATGGTGGTGTCCTGGGGGGTCAGGTCACCCCAGTTCCATACGTGGGTTAAAGGGTCGCCCTCGGAATCGTAGGTCCGCCAGGCTGAGAAATCCACAGCCTGGTGCTGAAGCACCGGGAGGGATGTCATGGGTTCTGCATGAGGATAGGGTTCGTCGTTGTCAAGCTGAACGTTGAAGAACCAGACCCCGGACATGGTGGACTCACCGTTGAGGTTGGTGTAGTTCACGAACCATCCCCAGTCCCCGGCCGGCAGTTCCAGAACGGTTTCGGTGCCGTTGGTGGGTTCGACGGAATAGAGCAGTCCCCTGAGAGTCCATCCCAGGGGAGTGTGCTGAGCCCGGGCGTAGTGAAGCTGGTAGTAGTGCGGCCCATGGGACTCGTCGATGGGGTCCCAGCTGAACGCGGCCGGTCCTGGAGCAAGCATCGACTGGTTCTCGGGTGCCAGCAGATCGAACCGGAATGGTGTCACATCGGACGTTCCCCTGACAATGTACTGCAGGTCCCAACCGTTTTTGGTTCCATCCGGCCTGTCCACCTCTCCGGATATCATGTTGGTGTCCGTGTTCAGCCTGGTGGTGATATCATCGTAAACCGATCCGAGCTCATCCCACTTGCGCATTTTCAGGGTGTTCTCGTTCACGGTCTGGGGGATTTCACCTTCCTGGTAATTGTGGTCCAGGGTCACAAGGCCCAGCCGCAGGTCGTCTCCGAGGGGGCATACGCCGGGCCCGACCCGAAGCCTGACCGCCGTATCCAGTTTACCAAACGATGATGTCCACGGAATTTCCGGGTCGGTGCCCCAACCGATGTCCAGGCACACGAACAGGTTCTCGAAGTTGGAAACACCGTCCGCGTTGGACTCCATGGTCAGGGTGCCCCAACCGATGTCGAAAACGTCAATGTTCACGTTGGGTCGTTCCTGGAAGAGCAGAAGCTTCATGGAACGGTTGACCCAGTTGCCATGGGTGTCAGTGACGTTCACGAACCAGGTGCAGTCGAATTCAGTTTCCTCGTTGAAGTCGATCGAGTAGGACCACTCGGTCCTGGAGAAGGATCCGTTGTCCATGACTCCGCAAAGCAGAGAGTGGCTGGCCTTGTCGTTCATGAAGAATTCCGGTGACGTCTTCAGGGGCTCGTTGGTCCGGGCGTGGAACACTATTCCGCTGGCGCCCTGGTCGTGCCTTTCCGATATCACATCCGTCCACATGATGAACTCCGGCGGGGTCCTGTCCACTTCGAAGGTGTCCGTCTTGATCAGGACAGTCTCCCATCCGGTCTTGGGGTCGAAGGTTCTGACATAGACGTTCACCGTGTGTTTCCCGCCCTGGGTGGGCAACACCCTGCATCTGACCCAATGGTTCGGCGGATCGTCGATGGATTCCTCCGGAACCAGGTTGGTTGCGGTCCCGTCAGGTTCGATGAACCTGACAGTAAGCACGGGTCCGGACACGGAAGTGGTGTAGCTGACGGTGATGTTGACATATCCCTCCTCGTCTTGGGACATCGACATCTCTATCCCCGATACCTCCACAAGGCTCGGCGTTCCATTGGCAACCGGGCTGTCCTCGCCAACGTTGCCGGCCCTGTCCACCGCCCTGACCACGTAGCTGTACTCCGCCCCGTTGGTCAAACCCGTGTCCAGGTACATGCAGATGGCCGTGGTGCCGACCACCGACCCGCCCCTTACTATCTCGTAGTGGTCCACGCCGCTGTCATCCGTTGCCGCGTGCCAGCTGAGTTCCAGATCTCCACCGGTCTGGGTGTCCCGGACCGACAGGAACCCCACCCGCGACGGCAGCTGGTCGTCCGTCACCGTGAAGTAGCAGGTGCACCTTGCCCACATGTCAGGATACCCCTGGGACTCGGCCAGGACCTCCAGGAAGTTGCTTTCCAGGGGTTGAGCGTATTCGGGTGCCTGGACGGTGAGGGTTATGTTTATACTGTCCCCGGGTTCCAGTGTCCCGGAGTACTGGTTCAGGACCGCCATGTAGTCCTGGGGAACACCCTGCAGCCTCATGTGGAAGGTGTCTCTTGAAACGCCCTCATTGGTAACCCGGATGTCGAAGACCTGGGTATGTCCGGCGTCCACGTACTTGTCGTTTCCCTGGCACTCTGCTCCGGGCCAGTACTGGTGCCTGACGCTGGTTTTGAAAACGTCGAGGCTCATGGATGATCCTTGCCGCTCGCCCAGGACGTAGCGGGTCCGGGGGATGATGCTCCCTGGTGTATCCGTGGAGAACACCGTGACCACGGTTGGCCCGTCCTCCCGCAGGTCGGACATGTAGGCACTGGAGCGGGCCGTGCCCACCCAGTGAGCCCTGACGAACCCGTCGTCGGCACCCGTGACTACCTCCTCCCACCCGTCCCCGTCAAGGTCTGCCAGATCGAGCCACTCTGACCCGCTTTCCCTGGATGCCCATATGGTGGAAAGCAGTGAATCGATGGATATGACGGGGTTGGACGAGTTCACCTCGTTGATGTCCAGGGCCATGGCCCGGGCCTGGCCATCAACCGTTCGGATGCCCACAAGCTCCATGTGCCCGTCACGGTCCACGTCCCAGCACTTCACCTGTCTCAGATATCCGGGGCTCAGAGGATCGGCGGCCGAGTGGTCGGCCTGGCACACTATCTGGTAGCTGCCGGACATGTTGGCGATCACGAATGCGCTGCCGCCATGGTCCACGTAGACCGCGTTCTGTTCTGTCCCGTCGATCATGACCGGCATGATGGCGCAGGCCTGGACCGCGTCGAACTGGACCGTCCCGTCGGTGTGGGTCACCGGAAGCACTATGGTATCGTTCAGAACAGGTGTCCCGCTCCGGAGGTCCACGAGGCTTACCGTGGTCTCGAAAAGGGCACCGGTGTGGCGGATGGTGGCCACCGCGAGGTCCTCCCGGCCGTCGTCATCCAGGTCGCCGGCCACCACCCTGGTCCCGCCGAACCAGGTGTTGTATCCCGTGTCCAGGAACTCGTTCAGCTGCACCTCTCCGTTGTAATTGCCCGTATCCCCGTCAATGAAGAGCAATATGGTGCGCCACCTGTCCGGTCCCCCGATGCGGAAGGGGTGACACACAGCAAATTCCAGCTGGTCGTCCGAGTCGGCCTGAACCATGGTCATGGCCCCGCTCAGGTAATCGTAGGTCGTTGCGTCCACAGTAAGCTCAACGGGCCCGTCCAGCTCCTGCCTGACGTACTGGACCGTGGGTCCGTAGGGGTCGGTTCCCAGCGACAGTTCGTACACCATCTCCTCGGTCCCGTCAGCGTCCACGTCCCCGATCAGGGATATGGCCGAGTGGGCCTCCTGGGTGTCCCGGTCGCTGGTGTGGGCCGTTTGCTTGTCTGTCTCCACCAGGTCCGTCACCACAGTGAAGAAGTCGAGGCTGTCTGCGGAGACCAACCGCCCGGAGTTGACGTTCACCGTTATGGGAAAGGTGTCGATCTCCGCGTTTTGAGGGACGGGGACCATGAGGGTCACGGACTGGGACGCGCCCGACCCCAGCGTCAGGGAGTACCTGTCCAGGGATGCCGACCATCCCGGTGGCACGTTGGATATGGACAGGTCGAAGGTGTCGGAGTCCGACCCGGTGTTGGTGACGGTGAGGTCGAACTGGGCAACCTCTCCCCGCATGAGCTTGCATACCTCATCATCGGTCTCAAGGTCTATCCCGTACACCTCGTCGGGCAGCACCGGCACCGCCACGTCCACCGTTATGGTGACCGTGTCCTGGTAGTAGGGTGTGCCCTCGAGTATGCCCGTGATCGTCAGGACCACCCTGGCCCCGGGTCCGGCCCCGTCGTCCACGACGCGCAGTGATGTGTCGGCGAACTCCTTGGTCCGCACCGTTAGATACTGGTCTGAAAGGGCCGCCGCCCATCCCGGGGTCGTGCCGGACATGCTGAACCAGACGTTGTCATCGGCGTTGCCCAGATTGAGGGCCCGGATGTTGATGTCCACGCCCTCTCCCTCGTCGACCACGAAATGGGTGCTGGTGGTGTCCAGGTCAAGACCCGGTATGTACGGAACGTTGTAACCGAGGCTGAACGATTCCGATGGTTTCGGGTCGCCGGATGCGGTGGATGTGAAGGTCAGCGGTATGACGTAGTCATCGCTGGCGATCAGAGGGTCGGAGTCAAGCATGACGCTCACCCTTTCGGTCTCACCGGGGGCCAATGATAATGGCGATGACGGATCGATGGACACAAGGTTGACATCCATGGGCGGGGTGGCGGTAACCGACACTGTGTTGGCACTGGTCCCGTTGTTGGTGAGGTCGAAGGAGTAGACCCTGAGGTTGCCGGGCATGGCCTGTTGCGTCAGCGGGTCCAGCGGCTCGGCATCGATGCCGTACTTGTAGGCATTCCCCAGATCACCTGCAAGGTCATCGACCAGGTAGTGATCCAGCACGAAGAACGACCGCTCGCTCTGTCCCAGGCCGCCGGGTACTCTCTGCATGAACACGTAAGGGACGTACTTGTAATCGTAAAGCCCGGCCGGGTATGTACCCGGGATGGCGTCCGTTGAGCCGGAGAATGCGTTTCCCAGGGTCATGGAAACGGAGTGCGACCTGCTCTGGGAATATCCCATGCTGCCTCCGAAGCTCACTCCCATCACCGTGGTCTTCATGCTAAGGTCCATGCCTGTGGTGACGTAGGAGCTTTCGGCGTCCCAGCTGCTCTCCGAGTATGACCACCCCGGCGATACCCCCGAGTGCACATCCACGGGGTTGTCGGGTTTGATTGCGCATATCAGGTCCCGGTTGGGGTCCTGGGAGAAGCTGAACGGGATGGATGTGGGATAGGAATTCACGATGCCCGGAGTGTGACCCGGGTCGTAGAGGAGCCGCTCCGGATGGGTCAGCTCACCCAGTGGAGTTGCGGAGGAGGTGATCCTGTACGGAACGGATATCACCAGGTCGTGTACCTGGCCCTCCTCGTACTTCCCCCCGCCGGGTATCTGGCCGAACACCCTGTACTGGTAATCGGTGTAGTATGTGGTGCTCCCAATGACCAGATCATCCCCGGCTGTGGTGTAGGAAACCTCCTCGGAAGTCACGATCCCGGTCTCGAAATCAGACCCTGTCTCGGCGGACACCGTGGCCTCCACCTCGAAGCTGAACAGCTCCGTTCCCTCGATCGGGCAGGCCTGGGAGAACGAGGTTCCGAAGCTCATGGAGGCCGACAGCGAAAATCCCGTGCTGGTGGACTCGGAGAACTCTGAGCTCATGGACCAGGTTGCTGAAGCGTCGTTTATCCCTTCCTCGTATGGTGGGATGCATATGAGGGCCAGCACCTCGTCGATGTCCACCCGGTCCTGGGCCACCCCGGTATACTCGGCAAACGTCCCGCCCACGTTATCGAAATCTCCCAGGGCTATGCGGTTGAAATCCCGGTCGTAGGGGTGAAGGGACTCGAAACCCAATGGTGCGTAGAGCTTGAAATCCTCCCAGTCGAATGCATGGGAGCGCTGGACGTACACCTGGTTGTGGGTGGACGATAGGGACTGCACCACCGCGATGTCTTCGAACCCGTCCCCGTTCACGTCGCCCACCGCCACGTCCTCGAGCCGCATGGAGTAGCATTCGGCCCTACCGTGGAGGACGCTGTCCCCTTCCAGGGCCAGTATCACGGTGATCGAATTGGTCCCCTGCCATCCCAGCAGGACAACCTCGTCCCGCCTGTCACCGTCCAGATCCCCCGCAGCGATCCGCTTCCAGTCGTACCCGTCCGGGACGTCGGAAATGCTGTAGGTGGGTCCCGCCACCAGGTCCGACCCGTAGCCCGCGCCGGCCTGGAGGGTGTATATCTGGTCCCAATCGTCATTGAGGAATAGCACCTCTCCCAGGGAGTCCCCGTCCACGTCACCGACGCACATGTCCCTCCAGTTCCGATCACCCCAATCGAGGGCGATGTCCAGGGTGTGGGTGATGTTGGGGTACAGGTAGTTACCCGTCTGGCTCTCGCCGGCGTGCATCACATGGAGGAACTGCTGGGACGTTTCGTCACAATCGTAGAACACTACTATGTCGTCCCGGTAGGTGGCAAACAGGTCGCCCACGGCGACCATGCTCGGCCCGTCGCCCAGGTCGAACTCCGGGACACCCCACCGGGTGTCTATCCAGTAGCCGCTGGTACCCGCCTCGGGCGCGCTTAGGACGATCTTCCTGTCACCCCTGACCGACACTATCAGGTCCGTGTCAGTGCCGTCTATCCGGCCCGCGTCCATGTCCAGTATGTCGTCCGAGTCCTTGCCGCCGTAACCGTTGTACTCCGTGTTGTACTGGGTGTAGGCATTGTTGAGGCCCCCCTCGGTGTTGAATGGGTCGACGATGGCCATCTGGTTGAGGTGCGGCCTGGACACCACCACTTCTTCTTCGGAGAATACCTTGGCACGGATGCCCATGGGTGGATTGGTACCTGCCCCGGCCCTGGTGTTCTCAGATGCCACAGGACCAGAGGACGTGACCGGCCCGGTCTCTCCGTTGGCATTTTCCAAATCCTTAGGCTCAAGTCCGCATTGGGGACTGGGCGGCTGGGGCAGGGAAGATGGGCACGGGTCCGTTGCTTCTGGAGCGTCGGGGGATGTTTCCGATGTGTTGATCACCGCGCTGAGGGGAGACAGGACGAGCAGGAGCACAATAAGGGTGATCAGGCTTACAGAGCATGAATCGGGAAAATAGGTCTTACTCAAAGAACCACCGGCTATTATTTTGTCGGACCCGGCCGAAAAAAAGCGGCACAGACCCGGGTTCTCACACCAGCGGCCAGTAATAAATGTTTGTCATTTATGCGAAGGTTAGATAAAAATGTGATCGGAGCCGGTTCCTGTAACGATTGTGAAACATTTGAATTGGAAATTTGATGAAAGCGCGCCACAAACTCTATATATGCACATCGGGCCAGGGTTTGAGTAAAATACCGCTAATAATTATATGGCCGGCAGGTCACCTCCAGATAACATCCAGGAGGTTTAGCCTGTCCAGATGCCGAATGATCCTATCATTGTTTTTTGTCTTATTGACCCTGCTTGCGGCCGTACCTCAGATCGTGGCTGACGGTGGCATGGGAACGGTCGATGATGTTGACCCTGCCGAAAAGTCCGTTTCCGGGCCCGAACTCAGGGAAGGAACCCACCCATCAAACCTGTTCGGTATGGGCGAACCGCTCTTCGAGAGGAGTTACTCCGAGATCAGGGATGTTTTGGACAGTGAGGCCCAGATGGGGGTTCGCTGGAGGCGTGAGTGGTTCAGTGCATCGGCGTTGATGCCCAGCGGTATATCCGGAGACCCGGTGGTCAGGCAGAAGATGGAATATGCAGTGGGACAGGCCAATGAGAAAGGTATCGAGGTGGTGGGGATGTGCCACGATTTTCCCGCTTGGACCGGGGGCGGTTTTTTGGCCATACCCGACCGGGACACCGCTGCAGGGTCAGATTACATGACGTTTCTGGACAACTGGCGTCTTATCTGGAAGACCTATGCCGAATGGTACCCCAATGTGACCTACTGGGAGATAGGCAACGAGTGGAACCACAACCCCTTCAACCACCCCTTCGGGTACGATGAGAGCGATCCATCATCACCCTGTTTTACCTATGAAGAGAAGATGGCCATCTGTGCTGACATGCTTCACTGGGGTTCGAAGGGTGTCCACGAATCCAATCCCAAGGCGATCACTGTAATGGGAGGTCTGGCGGTCGTTGGGCCCGACCCCGCATATCCCAATGACCCTCATAAAGTTGGTTTCGGGGTAGAATATATCGGGGAAGCCTTGGAGATACTATACCAGAACATAGAAAGCGGGAGCTTCCCCGCTGGGGATACTAAATCCACAGATCCGGACGACTATTTTCAGGTGGCCGCCTGGCATCCTTACACCTGGACGTTCATGCCCACCAAGTCCAATTGGGCCGATCCCCAGATCGCCTGCCAGCAGGTGATGTCCGATCACGGTGACGGCAACAAGATGGTATTCCTCACGGAAATGGGATACGCGGATGGCGGTGATTCCCAGCTGAAACAGGAAATCGCCACCTACCTCCCCACAGTGTTCGATCTGATCCGAGATAACATGCCGTTCGTTGCAACGAATTTCTGGTTCAGGACCATGGATTCGACTGCAACCGGACCGGAGTCGGGGGCCCACTTCGGGGTGCTACAAACGGATGGCACTAAAAAACCCGTGGGCGTTGCTTACCAGAACACGGCGCTGTCGGCCCACAACGCTCCCGGATGGGGTGACCTCAATGGAATGGCGTCCAATGTTATCTGGGGGTGGGCTTACGACCCCGATTCCGGGGCGGACCCGGTGCTCGTTGAGGTTTATATCGATGGCGATCTCTACGCCAGGATATTGGCAGATGAGAGCAGACCCGATGTGCCCCAGGCCACCACTGTTATCGGGGACTGGCACGGATATTCACTTCCCTGGGCAAACCTTCCCCCGGGAACCTATACCCTCAGTGCAAGGATGATGGAGTCCACCGGGGAGATCGGTGCCGATCTGGGACAGTCCCAGACAGTGACCGACAGCACTGCCCTGGTGCCGCAGTGGGATTTTGGAACCGACGGGTGTTTCGAGATGTGGGATGCATTTCAACAGCTTGATGCGCCTTTTGTGTCCGAAGGATGCCTGCAATCCATAAGCACAGGGGCTGATCCGGCCATCCGATCGTTCGAGGGTCTGGGCATGGACGCTGGTGCAAACAATGCGGTATCGATTAAAATAAGCACCACCTCCGGTACAGGTGCCCAGTTATTTTGGATAACCGAGTCAGATAAAACCTGGGACGAGACCAAGTCAAAACAGTTCCCCATAACTTCCGACGGCCAGTTCCACGATTATGTTCTGGACCTGTCCACCGTTGGTTCATGGGCCGGTACCATCCGGCAGCTGAGGCTGGACCCCACCGATGGCTCCGGTTCACATATTTCCATAGACCACATCCATCTATCCGCTGGAGGCACCCCGGCAAACCAGGCCCCCTCCGCGCCGATAAAACCGACCGGTCCTACCACCGCGACCGTTGGCGCAACCTGTTCATTCTCAACATCCGCAACGGACGCTGACGGTGACCAGGTGAAATACGGGTGGGACTGGGACGGCGACGGTGCCGTTGACGAGTGGTCATCCCTTGTCAATTCCGGTGTGACCGATACAAGAGATCATTCCTGGTCAGAAGAAGGTGATTACACGGTTTTGGTGAAGGTCCAGGACGAACACGGCGCCCAGAGTGGTTGGTCCCAGTCGCTCTCCGTTGAGGTGACCGGTGGGGGATCCGGCGGCGAATCGGAAAATATTGCTCTCAATTGCCCGGTAAGTGCATCCGGCTTCCTTCAACAGTACCCGCCCGCCAACGCGGTGGACGGTGACCAGTCCTCAATGTGGAGCTCGGGCGGAACTCCACCCGCCTGGATCAGAATAGACCTCGGTTCCCCCTGCACTGTGTCAGGTGTAAGGTTGCTGGTGGAACAGAGCCCGGCCGGTCAGACGGTGCATGATCTGTATCTGGCCGGGGAGGATGGATCGCAGACGCTGGCCTGCACCTTTTCCGGTAGCACATCGGTCGGGCAGTGGCTTGAGTTCACCCCCCAGCAGGCAGTGGCTGATGTCAGGTATGTCAACATATCCACCACATCATCCCCCAGTTGGGTGGCCTGGAGTGAAATAGAGGTTCAGGGGGCGGTACAGGAACCCGACACGGGGCATCTACAGTATTTTGGATATTTCGCATCCGCCTGGGACGTGGACGGTTTCGAATCCGACATGTCGGACTATGTGGACCACTGCAACTTCGTTCACGTGATGGGAGACGAGGTCAATGCCCTCCAGCAGGCGGGATCGTTGGGGATGAAGGTGATCTTGGAACCTTACTGGCACCTTTTCGATGGAGAGAAGCTCAGGCCGGATTACCAGACCCGGTGGGACAGCTATGCAGCCATGGTGGCACCGTATATCGACAACGTCCTGGCCATCTACACCATAGATGAACCCTACCATCTGGGATATTCGAAGGCGGAATGTGACAGTGCAAACGCCGCCATCAAGGCCAGTTTTCCAAACGTGCCTATCTTGATCAATTTCGCATACCCTTCGGTGGACGAGTCGCTGGTGATCCCGGACAACTGCGATATTGTCAGTTTCGACTATTACGGAGACTTCGATCCCATACCCGGCTATCACCAGATACTGAAAAGCAAGCTTCGGCCCGATCAGAAGATGTTGTTGATCCCCGACGGTTACAAACACGGTTCAACCTCGCCCACCGACGCCGAGCAGCAGGACTGGGTCACCAGGGCCAACCAGTTCTACGAGCTTGCCAAATCCGACAGCGCGGTCATCGGGATGATGCCCTTCCTGTGGCCCACCGTGCCCGAAGAGAACTTAATCGGGGTCGAGACCATGACGGTGCTCCAGGATGAGTTCAGGGTTATCGGAAAGGAAATAGTCGGAAGCAGTGGTGAGGTAAACCTCCCGCCTTCAGCCCCGGCAACCCCGTCGGGAACATCCAGTCTGCAAACGGATCAGGGAGCCGTGTTCACAACTTCTGCCCTGGACCCGGAAGAAGACCGGGTCAAGTACGGTTGGGACTGGGACGGTGATGGGACAGTGGACGAGTGGTCCGGGCTGGTAAACTCTGGGACCCAGGTGTCCCTTGAACACGCATGGTCGGTTTCGGGAACCTACGATATCATGGTTAAGGCGGAGGACGAAAAAGGTGCCAAGAGCGGCTGGTCCGGTTCACTGTCGGTTACTGTCACCGCGCCGCCGGTGAACAATCCCCCGACCCGCCCCTCCGTCCCCACGGGACCCGCAACGGGTATCGAAGAAGAGATGCTGGAGTACGCCGCCACCGCCGTTGACCCGGACGGCGATTCGATCAGTTACGGTTGGGACTGGGACGGTGATGGGACAGTGGACGAGTGGTCTCCCCTGATCGGGTCAGGTGTGCAGGATGTCCGGTCCCACGATTGGCCCGTTGCAGGGCAGTACGATGTGAGGGTCATGGCCCGGGATGATCAGGGTGATATCAGCGACTTGTCGGACCCATTGTCGGTTTCCATTTCGGACCCACCGGAACCGGATAGCAGGAACCTGGCCCAGGGAGCCACCGCCACCGCGTCCTCAGTTCACATGGATGCCGGTCCAGCAAGGGCCATAGACGGACAGCAATACACGGCCTGGAACTCCGGAGGAATGTCCCCGGCATGGATAGAGATCGACCTGGGTGGTGAATTCACCGTGACGGAATTTCGGTTGTTGGTGAACCAGTATCCGGAGGGAGACACCACACACAAAATCCAGGTCAATGATGACGGCGGCGATCTTGAGACGGTCAATGATGACGGCGGCGATCTTGAGACGGTAAATACATTCAGTGGTTCCACCACCAACAACCAGTGGCTTGAGTATGAACCGGATGCACCCCTGGGATCGGTCAGCAGGGTCAGGATAACGACCACCTCATCACCTTCCTGGGTATCATGGCGGGAAGTCGAGGTGTGGGGATTTGGCACCGGTGATGAACCCCAGATAAACAACCCTCCCCGAACACCGGCCGCGGTCGTCGGCCCATCCTCGGTCGCCAAGGATTCTGTTGCCACATACCAGTTCTCCACGGGGGATCCGGAGGGTGATACGGTGCAGTACACGGTTGACTGGGGCGATGGAACGGAATCCAGCGTCGGTCCTCTGGAGTCAGGTGTGAGTGCCCAGTCGACCCATTCCTGGGGATCATCCGGTACCTACCAAGTCACGGTAAGGGCCACCGATGAACACGGGTCCGTATCCCCCACCTCGCCTGCTTTTGGGGTTTCGGTGACAGAGGCCAGCGAGATGTCGCTGACCACGACCTTGACATCCAACAGCCAGTACGGTATCGGTATCTGGTGGTACAAGAACTACGGAAGGCTGGCCCAGTCCTTCACAGCGGTTGGCAGTACCCTGGGCAGTGCGTCCGTTTGCCTCTACAAGACAGGCGACCCTGCATACCCCTTGACAGTATCCATTCGATCGGAGAAGCAGGGAGAGGACATGACCAGTGCCACCTTATCTCCCCAGTCGGTCACATCCTCAGATCGTTACGAACCTTGCTGGGTCACGGTGGACCTGCCCGATATCACGGTGGTGCCCGGAGAGGCGTACTACCTGGTGCTCCGGGGACAGCCTGTGGGTGAGGGGTTCTACTACTGGAAGATCAACACAAATAACCCCTACGAGGGAGGTGCGGCATACGTTTACAATGAGCTGAGTAAAAAAAGCGATAGCGATTTTCTCATGAAGCTCACGTTCTCTGAACCAGAGTCGTTCATGTATTCGGCTGCCGATATGGATATGGACGGGTATTCCAACGCGGTGGAGGACCTGGCCGGGTCAGACCCGGAGGATTTCTGGAGCGTGCCCCTGGATATTGATATAGATGGGATTGCCGATGTGATGGATCGGGATTCGGATAACGACAACTACACGGACGATCAGGAGCTGGCGATGGGAACAGATCCCAACGATCCGTTGGATTATCCGGACGATGTCCCCCTGGACACGGATGGAGACGGTATTTTTGATTCATTGGACAGCGATATTGACGGAGACGGGTGGTCAAACACGGATGAGATGACGTCCGGATCGGATCACGACATGGCGGATTCCAAGCCCGGTCCTGATGTGATCCCGACCGTTGGGATCGAAAAAAATACCGATGAACACATGGAAGACAATTCCGATCAAATCCGGGATGAACATGCAGATAACGGAGGCGGATGGGGAATGCTCTGGTGGGTTGGCCTGTTAGTGGTCATTCTGATTGCGGGGTCCCTTGCATTGTTCCTAAATATTCGGGGAAGGTCAGCCAGAATGTCGCTGGAGCATGAAGATGACGGTGAATCAGTGGATGATCTGATGATCCTGCTCAGGGAAAAACGAAAGGCCCAGGAAATGTCCGATTCCAGGTACAGTGAGATCAAGCGTGATCTGGAAAGTATGAGGGAAAACCGATATTAGCCAGGCCTTGCATATTAGGATCGTGAAAGGTGATAGAAAGAAGGACTCGGAAAACAAGAGGGAGTCTCTTTTGACATTTATTGCGGCAAATCCGGGACATACATATTCGTCCATTCTGAGGATGTTCCCTCTCCCGGAGGGAACGTTGCGTTATCATCTCAGGCGCTTGGAAAAGGAGGGCGCTGTGATCAGGAGATCTGAATCCGGCAGGACCAGGTTCTACCCGATCGCAACGACCCGCGGGGCGTCGGGCTTGAAACGGCCGCTCTCCAAATCCCAGCAACGAATTTGGGACATCGTTGTCAAACGTCCCGGTGCCACGATGAAAGAAATACGCCTTTCAACAAAAATGAGCCGCCCGTCGATCCGTTATCAGATCGATCGAATGATAGAGTCCCGTCTGGTCTGGTCCGAGAAGGTGTCCGGAAGAAAACATTTTTATCCCTACGATCCCAAATTAAAACGGTATCAGATCGAATTGAAAACGCTCATCTCCAGTTTTCTTCACGACGAGCTGGACGATGAAGCCTTTGATCGGAAGAAACGGGAACTTCAAAAACGTCATGGTGTATGATGGAGGATTTTTTTCTTGAAACGGAGGATGAGCCGGGCCCACGATCCAATGCGCCCCTTGTTTTCAGCAATTGCCTTGCTCGCGGTGCTGGCGGTTGTCATGCAAATGTGCTTTTGTATTGTGGGCCTTCCTTCCAACGGCAATCCCGGCGATGAGGCCGGGTTGGAACGTTGCACCACCAAACACAACCACAATGATCCTTTGCGGGATGTACAGAATCGGGGCACGGTGGAGAATGGTACCAGGATCATCCGGGCCGCCGTGTGCCAGTATTCCAACGCATACTACACTGGAATAGACGATGCCATTGACCGGCTGGATGCCCTTGTGAGGCAGGCGGATGCCAACGGCACGGAACTGTTCGTTGCCCCGGAGTTCGTCTTCGGTATAGACAACCATTACGAGATAGCTCCCCGCTACGATGATATCATGGCCCATTTCACGTCCCTGGCCGCTGAGCTGGAGATGTCCATCGTGCTCACCACCTACGCTCCCTCGGATGTCCCGAACAAGCCAAACAACCGGGCTGTGTTCATTTATAAAGACGGCAGTGTCATAGGGTGGCATAACAAGTTCTCGGCCCCCACCGGCGGCAACATCTCCAGGGGTGACGGGACGCCCTTCGAAACACCCTACGGCCGGGTGGGAATCCTGATATGTGCAGATTTCAATGGATACTTCTACGATGAGAACGATAAATTGTGGTATTACGATCAGTGGGTACTGAGCCAGAAGGTGGACATTTTTCCTCAGCCCGTGGGTGGCATTTCCGCAGAGTGGACCTTTGACAATCGTGCCTTCAAAGGACAGTGCTACACCCTTCACGCCAACAATTACGGCGGCGATCACATGGTAAAGGGGCACAGCCACATCGCGGCGCCGGACGGGTCGATCCTGGCATACGTGGCCGGAGGGGAGACGAATCTCTATGCGGACATCCACATTCCCCTGAAACGGTACGTGGAGCTGAAAACTACCAAAGGTAACATGTACTTCGAGCTGTACGACTCTCGGGTTCCCCACACCATTGAGAATTTCACCCGGTACGTGGAGTCAGGGTTCTACAGCGGTCTTGCTTTCCACCACATGGAGGACGGAGGCATGGTCCAGGCTGGCCGCTTCGATCCTGATATGAATACCAGGACGCCCACGTTTCCCTCCTATGGCCTCGAAACATATACAGACTTTTGGAATACTGGTCTGGAGACCGGTCACGTGGACGGTGCACTGGCCATGTATCACCCCGACGATGATGAGGACGGGGGCACTCCGGAGTTCTACATATGTGACGGACCCCGGCATCAGCGGGACGGTAACTATTCGGTGATCGGACGACTTGTGGAGGGCCAGTTTGTGTTGGATGAGATAGCTTCATCCCCTGTGACGTCCCGGTTGGGTGACGATTCCAAGACGTATTCCAATGTCCCGACGGATCCGATCATAATCAACGGTGTCAACATCGTTTTGGATATCCCGGATATTCCCAATGACCAACCGCCCGAGTACGTTGGCGACCTGGCCGACACCACGGTTGACGAGGACACCACCTGGGGACTTGACCTGGGCACGGTCTTTACAGACCTGGAAACCCCGGGCCAGCTTACGTTTGCCTGCAGCAGTCCCGAGATGGTCATGAACGGGTCCACGGCGTCCTGGTCACCGGTTCACGGTGACGGTGACCTTCTTGACGTTGTATTCACGGCCACCGACGGATCGTCCAACTCGGCCAGCTCACCCGGTTTTGACCTGCTCTATCAGGAGGTCAACGATGTGCCTGAGTACCTGGGCGGCCTCGTCGACGCCACCGTTGTGGAGGATGATACCTGGGAGGTGGACCTGAGCGATTGTTTCGACGACGAGGAATCCGACGATCAGCTCACGTTCACCTGCAGCCGTCCCGAGATAAACATCACCGGGACCCTGGCCAGCTGGAGCCCGGTTGCGGACGGGGAACTGACAGGTGTTGTGTTCACCGCCGTTGACCCCGAGTTACCGAACCCAACGATGTCCAGCCCGGCCATCGCCCTGAGCTGCACGGGGATCAACGACCCACCGGAGATCGGACCCCTGGACGGTATCACCGTGATGGAGGACGTGCCCTACGATCTTGACCTGTCCGGCAAGGTATCCGACGAGGAGACCGATGCCTTGTCCCTAACCCTCACAACGGACAGCGACCACGTTACGGTGAGCGGTCTTTCCCTGACGTTCCTATACGGCGAGGGCGACACCGGGGAGGACGTGACCGTCACGGTATCCGACGGAGAGCTGGAGACCAGCGCCGTGCTTGGTGTTGCGGTGACCCCGGTGAACGATCCCCCGGCAATTGCGGACCTGGACGATATCACCGTCGTGGAGGACGAACCCTTCGAGCTGGACATTTCCGATATGGTCTCCGACCCGGACAGTGCCCTGGCCGATTTGGATGTGACCACTGACAGCGATCATGTTGAGGTGGAAGGCCTGGTGCTGACGTTCCTGTACCCCGACGGTGTCACGGGGGAGGATGTGGAGGTGGTGGTGTCGGACGGCGAGTTCGATGTGAGCACCACCCTGGCTGTCACTGTGGACGGGTCCAACGACCCCCCGGAAAAGCCCGTGGTGGACGGCATATCCGACGGCTGGACCTACACAGATGAAGATACGTTTGACATCCGGGTGACCGCCGAGGATGTGGACGGTGACCCTGTTGGCGTGACCATCACGTCATCCATCGACGGCGACCTGGGCGACGGTCAGGGGGTGAGCCTTTCTCCGGGCCAGCACACCATCACCGTCACCGCAACGGACTCTGACGGTGAGGTGAGCACAACCGTTCTTTCGGTCAAGGTGGTGGCTGCGGGTTCAGACGATCCCGATGCTGGCAAGGACACGGGCGGTGATGATATAACCGACGGCGACGGGTCGGGATCGGGCGACGACGGTGCGGGAGCCGATGGTACGGGTGCCGAAGGCACTGGAGACGGGACAGGTGGCGAAGATGGGTCTTCCGGGGACGGTTCGGGATCCGGCTGGCTCCTGCCGGCGGTCCTGGTTGCCGTGGCGGTAGTTGTGGCAATTCTACTGGGAGCGATGTATTTCATGAAGGGACGCGGCCCCGGCGG
>Ga0272441_10004543_pt1 | contig 24985 bp, 29 predicted proteins | sample SSMProp6N_FD_193582 | JGI IMG/M metagenome (GOLD analysis project Ga0272441, IMG submission 193582) | Marine sediment archaeal communities from Little Sippewissett salt marsh, Falmouth, MA, United States - SSM-Prop-6N | ecosystem: Environmental > Aquatic > Marine > Wetlands > Sediment ...
ACCCGCGTCTCCCCGCGCCCGCACGGGGATAAACCCCGTCGCGAAACAGCCCCCGGCCCCCGGTCCCGCCTCCCCCTCATCACTTATCACTCATCACTCATCCCTCATCGCTTCCCCATCAATCACCAGCCCGTCCCACCCCAGCGCCATCCCCTCCGGGAGTCGTTCATCCAGATCGGCGTGTCGGATGTTGTGCGTCATGTGGATGAACCACGTGCGGTCGGCGGCGATCCGCTCCGCCGCGTTCACCGCCTGGTCCACGCTCATGTGCGTCGGGTGATGGCGGTAGCGCAGCATGTCCAGCACGAGGGCCCGCAGACCGGTCAGACGCGACCAGCTTTCCGGGGGTATAGCCGACACGTCCGTGCAGTAGGCCAGCGGCAGCGGCGCCGGCTGATCGGACGCGACCTGCCCGGCATGATCCAGCGCCTCGATGCGGAAGCCCAGGACCGGCAGCTTGCCGTGCAGCAGCTTGATCGGCTCGAAGCGCAGGCCGAACAGGTCGATCGGCTGCTCCGGCTGGATGAGGCGCGGAATGAGCGTCGCGACGAACGAGTCGTTGACATTCTTGTCGCGCTGAAAGATGTGCCGGTAGATGCGATGCAGCGATCGCATGGTGTTCTCATCGGCCCAGATCTCGATGGACTGCTCCATGAGGACGTTGAATCGTCTCACCTCGTCGAGGCCGAACGTGTGATCGACGTGGTTGTGCGTGTAGATGATCCCATCGCAGCGCTTCAGGCGCAGGCGGAGGGCCTGCTCGCGCAGGTCGGGCGAGGTGTCGATGAGGATGATCCGCTCCCGGCCCCCGGAATCGGTGAAGCGCAGGCAGGCCGAGCAGCGCAGGCGCTTGTCGCGCGGATCATCGGAGGTGCAGATTTCGCAATCGCAGCCGATGACAGGCACGCCGGCCGATGTCCCGGTCCCCAGGAGGATGCACTCAACGTCGCGGACCATGGGGATAGTGTAGCGGGGCGGGGCGCCTCACGTCGCGTCGTAGCGCTGGCCGCGCAGCCGCTGCGACCACAGCACGGCGTAGCTGTCCGAGAAGTTCTCCGCCTGCTTGGCGCTTGCATGGGAGTATCGGCGGCGGAGCGAGTCCACGTGATGCCCGACCTCGTGGAGCAACAGGTGATCGAGGTAGTACCCACGCAGACCTTCAAGCGTCCAATTCAGGCACCACTGACCCTCGCGCTTGACAAGATCCGTGCACCACGGCTCGAAGGCCCGGAGCTGCTTCGCCGTCGGCTTGCGCGCTCCGACGTACCGCAAGGTGAGATCCGCCGGCCATGGATAGAGAACGATGAGCCGCACACCGCTGCCCCAGATGAAGCAGGCGAACGGATGGTCGCCGGCCTCGTAGTCCTTCTTGCGCAATCGGCGCAGCCACAGGTGCGTGATGCAGGTGGCGTGCTCGCTGGGAAGCTGCTTCAGACGCTCCACCGCTTCGTCGACGGTGATCGGGAACATGAAATCACGCGAGGGGTTGTCGACGATGCAGATCGGAAGCTCATCGTGCGGCCCGGGCGGATCGAGCGAATGGCATCGGTTGAAGACGTTGTCCACGAGGCGCGGGCGCACACGGCCGCCGTACACATCGCCGAACTTGCGACTCTTCTTCCACGCGGTTTCCTTGCGATTGCGCATGGCCATCACTCCGACCTCGCTACAGGGATTGCTCGGCCGATGATCACCGATCATCCCTCGCCATAACTCGCTCCTCCGCGCTCACGCCCAGGCGCTTCATCAGGATCGGCATCGTCAGGCCCTGCAGCAGCAGGCTCACGAGCACCACGCCGAAGGCGATGGGGACGAGGAACGTCTTCAGTTCACCCGCGGGCAGACCCAGCACCAGCGCCATCGGGATCGATCCCTTCATCCCCGCCCAGAAGGCGATGTGCTTCCACGGCCCCGGCCAGTCACGGCCGTACAGAAGCACCGTCGGATAAACCATCGCCGCGCGGGCGATGAGGATCGCCAGGTACACGACGATCACCGCCAGCAGGACGCTTGGATTGCGTAGCGCGTCCAGCCCGCCGATCGCCTGAAGCTCGAACCCGATGAGCAGGAACACGATCGAGTTGACGATGAAATCGATCGACTCCCAGAAGGTGTTGATCGTCTCGCTCGTGCGCTTGCTCATCGCCAGCCGATGGCCGTAGTTGCCCATGATGAGCCCGGCGACGACGACGGCGATCACGCCGGACCCGCCGACCGATTCGCTGACGATGTAGGAACCCCAGGCGAGGACGATGGTGATCGCGTTCTCCAGGACGTGATCATCCAGCCGCTTCAGCAGCCAGAGGGCGATCAAACCAAGGCCCAGGCCCATGATGACTCCCAGGCCGACGACCTTCACGAACTGCTGCACGGCCAGGGCGATGGAGATCGTCGGATGAGCGTTCTCTTCGGCCTGCGTCGGCGCAGGCGTTTCCACCGCCGGCGGGATCTCGCCTTCCGCCGCGTCATCGGCCGCCACCATCGCCACGGGCGTCTCGTGAAGATCCACCGCCGCCTGATCGGCCGTGGGCAGGGCGCGGGGAAAGACCGCCGCCAGGAGGATGAGGAACAGCACGACGCCCGTTCCGTCGTTGAAGAGGCTCTCGCCCTCCACGAGCGTCTTCAGCCCCTCCGGCGCGCCGGCGGTCTTGAAGGTCGCCAAGACCGAGATGGGATCGGTCGGCGCGAGCATCGCCCCGAAGAGCAGGGCCGCCAGCCACAGGCCCGCCTCCTCGGCGAGGTTCCGGGCCAGGAACGGCTCGACCGCCAGGGCCACGATGAACATGCTCAGGATCACGCCCGGAATGGCCAGCACGGCGACCACCGTCGCCTTCCTCTGCAGGTGCTCCAGATCCAGGTGCAGACCGGCCTGGAACAGCAGCGGCGGCAGGAAGAGCACGAACACCAGGTCGTGGGTGATGACCGCCTCGGGCGGGGCCGCCTTGAAGATCGCCACCAGCAGCCCGGCCAGCACGAGGGCGATCGTGTAGGGCAGGCGGATGAACTTCGTCATCACGCCCACCACCGCCGCCCCGCCCAGCAGGGCGACGAAGATCGTGATCGTCTCCGAGACCTGGCCATGGTGGCCGGTCAAGGCCAGAACGAGCGGGCTCATAGGCCGACAGGATACACCGAAGGCCCCCGGCCCCCCGGTCCCGCGGCCCGTCGCTACACTCTGGCCTATGTTCCTCACCGGGCGAAGGCTCCTGCTGGCGGCCTCGATCGTCGTGGCGCTGATCGGCCTGGCTCTCTGGCTGACGGAATCGGCCAGCCCCCAGGTTGCCGTGGGCATCCTCCTGCTGGGCTTTGCCGGCGTGATCATCGCCGGCCTTGTCCCCGCGCCCAGGCCGGTGAGCCGCCATGAGTCCGAGGATGTGCGCGAGATGAGCGAAGCTCGGCGGCGCGAGCTGATGCGCGGCACCAGCCTCTACCTGCGCGAGATGCGCTACCGATACTCCGTGCGCCTGGACAGGACCGACTCGGCCGGCCATCGCGCGTTCAGCGCGGAGGTGAATACGATCCGCCTGGGCTTCGTGCCGGCGATCGTGACCGACAACACCAACGACCGGCAGGGCTTCGGGTACGTCGCGTTCGTCCACGACGGCACGCGGTGGCGCGGGCCCGGCCTGCCCTGCCCGGCCGACCAGACCGAGGCGGTCCAGCACGCCGCGCGCTGCGTCAGCCCGCTGGCGACGGAGGAGGAGACGCACTTCGACGTGTGAGTAATCGCATCGTTCGCGCCGAAGAGAGCCGGGCTCTGTGAGCCCGGGATCATCATCGAGGCTCAAAGCCGAGATGACGATCGATCCGCCTCGATCGCCTCGCGCAGCGCCCGCACAACTGCCGCCGGATCGTCGGACCCGCACGCAGCGCTGCTCACGGCCACGCCGCGGCAGCCGGCCTCGATGAGCTCATCGATGTTCTCCTGTCCCACGCCGCCGATGGCCAGGTGCGGCGTGCGAGGATAACGCTCGATAAAGGCGCGCAGATACTCGGGCCCGGACGGCGTGCGATCGGGCTTGAGCGCGGTTGCGAACATCGCGCCCACGCCGCAATAGTCCGCCCCGGCCTCGACCGCGGCCTTCGCTTCATCCAGATCATGCGTGCTGGCGCCCACGAGCAATGTTCGCCCCGCGATGCGCCGGACATTACGGATCGACAAATCGTGCTGGCCAAGATGCACGCCGTCTGCGCCCGTCGCCAGCGCGATGTCCGCTCGATCGTTGACGATAATGCTCGCGCCGGCTGGTCGCGCCAGCTCGATCACGCGCGCCACGCGCTGCGCCAAGACTCCTCCATCCAACTCCTTCTCACGCACCTGGATGCAGTCGGCTCCGCCGTCGATGATCGCGCGCAGCACATCCTCCCAAGGCCTCTTGCAGATCGACTCGGTCAGCAGCACGCAGATGCGCCACTGCCGCGGGCGGCCCGTTCCCATGCGCAGTTGCAGGCGCTGCTCGATGTCGTAGGCGCGGTAGCGCAGCGCTTCGATCTGCGAAGCGAACGCGGGATCAATCGTCTTCCCCGCCTCCTCGATGACGCGCAGGGCCTCGCCGAGGCGTTTGCCCGCGGCGATGACGACCTCCGCCAGGCCGGTGCGGCTCTTCTCGCCTTCGGTGGTGATGGTCGTGCCCACATCGCCGGGCGTGTCGCGATTGGCCTCGATCCAGCCGGCCGGCAGGCGCTCCAGGGCGCTCCGCAGATCGTGCCGTAGCGACTTGAGATCCTCGCTCAGCGATGAGTCATCGAGGGCGAAACGCGCGGCATCCTCCATCACCCGCATCGCCTCCCGCGCGCGGTTCGCATTGGCATCGATGATCCTCGCCACGATCATGTTCACATCCTACGCCGCTCGCGCGCCGATCGCCCGCCGCGCCCTTCAGAGCCGGGCTATGTCAGGGGCGGTTCGACGGCGAGTCTCGATGGCGAGTCGGCGAGGGCTCGGCCCCATCCCCGCCGCGCTGCCGCATCCCGCCTTCGCTTCGCCCGTTTAACGCTAGACTACGCCCCACCAACTGACATTCGCCAGGAGATAAGCCGTGTTCAAGTCGATCCGTGTCGGAGCCGCCCGCTCACCGCTCACCGTTGTCGGCATCTTCGCCGAAGAGGACGATCTGCCCCGGGGCCTGAAGCTGGACGCCGGCGCCCGGAAGGCGCTGAAGGAAGCGATCAAGACGCCGGGCTTCAAGGCCGAGGCGGGCGAGACCGCCCACGCCGGCGAAGGCCATCTCCTGCTGGGCCTGGGCAGGAAGGACGATCTGAAGCCCGCCACGCTCCGCACGATCGGGGCCAAGCTGTGCAAGAAACTCGATCGCATGGCGGCGAAGACGGTCAGCCTGCACCTGGCCGAGGCGATTCCGGCCAAATCGATCGACGCCCGCGCTGCCGGCCGGTGCGTCGCCGAGGGCCTGGGCCTGGCCAACTGGCGCGTCGACTTCTTCGACGGCTCGGCGGCCAAGACGACCAAGGCCAATCCCGCCCTGACGATCACCGCCGATCACGCCGCCTTCCAGGCCGGCCTGAAGGAAGGACTGATCGTGGCCGAGAGCACGAACCAGTCGCGCAGGCTCTCGGCGACGCCCCCCAACATCTGCAACCCGACCTGGATCGCATCCGAGGTGCGCAAGCTCGCCCGCCAGGCCGGCCTCACCTGCCGCGTGATCACCTACGCCGAGGCGAAGAAGCAGGGCATGGGCGGGATCGTCAACGTCGGCAAGGCCTCCACCAGCAAGCCGTGCCTCATCATCCTCGAACACAAGCCCGCCCGCCCCCGGAAGGGGGTCAAGCTTGCTCTCGTGGGCAAGACCATCACCTACGACACCGGCGGCTACTCGCTGAAGATCTCCAACGGCATGAAGGGGATGAAGTACGACAAGAACGGCGGGTGCGCGGTGCTGGGCGCGATGCTCGCCATCGCCGCCCTCAAGCTGCCCGTGCACGTCGTGGCCCTCATGCCAACCGCCGAGAACATGGTCGCCGGCGACGCCTACCGGCCCGATGACATCATCACGATGTACAACGGCGTGTCGGTGGAGGTGACGAACACCGATGCCGAGGGACGCCTCGTCCTCGCCGATGCACTGGCCTATGCCTGCAGGAAAGTCAAGCCCACGGCGATCCTCGATGCCGCCACCCTCACCGGCGGCGTGATCGTCGCCCTCGGCTACTGGTCCGCCGGCTACTTCTGCAACGATGACGGCCTCTGCAAGCGCGTCGAGGCTGCGGCGGAGACGACCGGCGAAAAGGTCTGGCGGCTTCCGCTGTGGGACGATCACAAGGAGTTCATGCGCGCCAAGCACGCCGACATCTGGAACAGCGGCCCCAAGCGCGATGGGCACCCCATCCAGGGCGCGGCGTTCCTCAGCTTCTTCGTCGATGAGGACATTCCCTGGGCGCACATCGACATCGCCGGCACGAGCAGCGTCGACTCTGACAAGGACCTCTACTGCACCGGCCCCACCGGCTACGGCGTGCGGCTGCTGGCGGAGGTCGCCGCGGGATACGCGAAGAAGACCTGAAGGCTTGGAGGCTTGGAGGCTTGAGGCCCGAGGAGATGTCGTTCAGAGCGTGGGCGATAGCCGCGGGCTGACAGCCCGCGGCTCCCTTCGACATCCCCGTGCCCCGGCCGCGAAACCGCCGCCCCCGCCCCACCAACAAGGATGATGTAACGCCTCGCACGCCGGCGGCGTACAAGGGACGGTGCGCCCGCCCCTGTCGCGGGCGGCCGACGCCTTCATCCTCTGGGAAGGAGATCAGCCATGCGATTTGCCTGCCTCACCACCGCCGCCCTCTTCGCCCTCGCCGGTGGCGCGACGGCCGACCAGTTGGCCCTCGACTGGCTGCCGCCCGATCTGAAATGGGTTGCCCATCTCGACGCCGAGGCGTTCTTCGCCTCCGACCTCGGCCAGGCCCTGGCCGAGGATGACGATCTCGACTTCGCCGGCATCAAGTTCGCCGATCTCGAGGAGAACTTGGACATCAACGTCGAAACCGATTTCATGGGCATCACCGTCTACCATCCGGCGGGCGGCGGCGAGGTCGCCATCATCAGCCTCGCCGAGAGCGTCGATCTCCAGGCGATTCTCGATAGCGCGGAAGCCGAGCACGCCGACAAGCACAAGAAGGTCGTCGTTGATGACATCCCCCTGCATGTCTGGGGTGATGACGTCGTCACCTTCCTGGCGATCAAGGGTTCGAAGCGTTACATCGTGGCCGGCGAGGATCCGATGATCATCGCCCACGCGGCCGCGATCGCCCTCGGCAAGGCGGAGAGCTACGCCGATGCGGACAAGACGACGATGAAGCTGCAGCCCCCGGACGGCGCGATGATCTTCGGCGCCGTGGCCTCCGGGAAGATGCTGCCGGAGATGGATGTCGTCTCCGAGGTAATCAAGCACGCCGACACGTTCACTCTCGCCGTCGCGGAGCGCGAAGAGCAGATCGAGGTGGCAGTCTCGATGAGCGCCGACTCGCGCCAGCGGGCCAAGGACATCGTCGATGTGATCGACGGCATCTTCGCCCTCGTCCGTCTCAACGCCGAGGACAACGAGTGGTTCGGCCAGATCGCCCGGTTCACCCGCGAGGCGAAGGTCGAGCGCACGGGTCGCGAGATCACGCTCACCGTCAGCACCGACACGGAGACACTCCTCAAGCTGCTCGGGAAGATCGAGGAGCACTGATCCGCTTATGACCGCCGCACCGCAGGAACCCCACTCTGCGCGATCACAGCCGCCTGCCGAGCAGGTCCTGGTCGATCGCGCGCGGGCCGGCTCGCTGGATGCCTTCAGCGAGCTGGTCCGCCTTCACCAGGGTCGCCTGTTCAACTTCCTGAGGCAGCGCACGGGCAGCGATCACGATGCCGATGACCTGGCCCAGGAGGCGTTCCTGCGCGCCTGGCAATATCTGGATCGGTACGACCCGGCGTGGCGCTTCTCGACGTGGCTGTTCACGATCGCAGCGCGCCTCGCGGTCAGTCATCAGCGTTCGATGGCCCGCCGGCGCGAGATGCCGCTTGCGATCGCGCCCGATCGATCGGGCGCCGACCCGGCGGAATCGCGCACCGCTCGCATCCGCAGCGGCAACATCTGGGCGCTGGCGGCTTCTCAGCTCGGCGATATTGAGCGGGCCGCCCTGTGGCTGCGCTACGCCGAGAACATGCCCGCGCCGGAAATCGCCCGCGTGATGGGCAGGACCACCGTGAACGTCCGCGTCATCCTGCACCGCGCGCGGCGCAGGCTCGCGCGTTGTCTGGGCGATCATCTGCCGGCCGAGTCCGGCGCCGGCGCCGCGCGATCGACGTCTGCCGCGGCGCTCTTCACGTATAGAATCATGGGGGGCCACACCGATGTCTGAACACCCGATCAATGATAATGAGCTCATGGCTGTCGACGAGCGCCTGCGCGCCGATGCGGCCGGGTGGCGCATCGACCCGCCGGCGGACCTGCATGAGCGGACGATGAGCGCCCTCGCCGCCGACCGGGGCGAGGCAACCGCCGTAAGCTCTGCCGGAGGTGCCGCGCCTTCCGGGGGCATCGGGCGCCTGCCGCATGGCATGGCCCTGGCCGCGGCGAGCCTGGCCCTCCTCATCACGACCTGGGCGGCGCTGGTCCTGCAATCGCCTCCCGCGCCGGTCGAGCCGGGGGAGATGGGCGGCGGCAGCGATTCAGGCGCGATCGCCCCAACGCCCGGCGGGACGGGGCCCGGAGCGAACCAGCCGGCGGAAGTGATGCCGCCGGCCGATCCGCTGGCCGATCTCCTCGCCGCCGCCTCCCTGGAGAGCGAAATCGCGGCCCTGGAATCCGACGCCCGCACGATCTCCACCATGATGACCCGCCAGGTAAGGCTCATCAGCGGGCAGGGGCGGCAGTAATAGCGCATCCCGGGAGGTGGCGCATCGCTGCCGGCACTCAATGAGCAAGCTCGGCCACAAGCCGTATCCTCTCGATCTTGAGAGTCTTAAGTTTGACTTCGTAGACGGTCGGACGGAGCGCCCTGCTCACGTTCTCGACGATCGAGGGCCACGCCTTGATTATCTTCCACGCGAACTCCTGCCACCGGATCTTCGTCCAGCCGGCCGCGAGATACACGAACATGAGGTCGCAATCGCGAAGCGTGGCGCGCTCGACCTTGTTGCGGAGGATCCGTCCATCGCCGCCTAAGACGACGGGCTTCGGCGACCAGCTCGCGACAGCGGATAACCACTCGGTGTCCGGAGTCCCCTTGTCAAAGAAGTGCTCGAGCGCGCGGATCTCGCAATCATCATCGAAAGCCTCCAGGAGACGAACCGCTCGAGGCGAGATGTTCTCATCTGCGAAGAATCTCACGCTGCTCGTCGCCCCCCGAATCGCTGCTCGAAGCTCACGGCATTCACAACATCTTCCTCAGAGACGTTGAACAGATCTGCCGCCACACCAGCATCCTGATCATTCGCCCAGTAACAATTGGCGAGGACAAAAGTTGTGGTGCCGGTATTTGCAACGACGGGTTTTCCCAAGGCGACGCGAGGATCAATCACCACGCCCCGGGCGATCCGCCATCTTGCTGCAAGCTTCGTGACCTTGCTGTATTCGATGTGCGTCAGGCGTTCGCGGATCCGCAGGAAGAACTGCTGATGAGATATCACTTCGGAGAGCGTCTCGTCGCCGATCTGATCGGCCGCGAATACGAACACCCTCTGTCCATCAGTGTATATATCGCTGTGTGAAAAGGGATGTTGTGTCGACAGATCGCGAGACAAGATCGCCTTGGATCGGCGCACGATACTCATCTTGACGCCTTCCTCGCGAAGCTGCGCGGCGACCGACACGTCAATCATGTCGAGGAAGCTGACTGCGAAATCACCTTCTACCGGATCGTAGTCTGAATGAAACACCGGATCGTGATTCTCGCGATCATGTCGCTCTCGAAACCACGACCATACGCGCCCGAAATTGACCTCAGTGTACCGGGCCACCTCAGAGAGACGATACGCACCAGCGCCCAATTTCGGCGAATTCGTTGTCATCCGCAGGCTCTCCCGGCAAGTGACCGACTCACTACATTGTACACGCGGCAAGCACCATCGCCAGCAATTGATCCGAAGTCCACCCCAACTCTCCATAAAGCTAGGCAGGTACCACGAGTCAGCTTTCTGCGCTCAAGAGGCGATCGCAGGGTCCCGGGGGATGAGGCTTGCCGTTGACGTGCCTCACCCCTTCGCCGCGCTCTCCTTGACTTCCGCCGGGTTCTCCCCTCGCTCGATGGCGGTCATCTTGTTGACGCGGCGGGCGTGGCGGCCGCCTTCGAAGGTCGCGCTGAGGAATGCATCGGCGATCGCGCACGCCCGGCCCGATGACAGCCGATCGCCGGCCAGGCAGAGGACGTTGGCATCGTTGTGGCGGCGGCTCATCTCGGCGGCCAGCTCATCGCAGGCCAGGGCCGCCCGGATGCCGGGAATCTTGTTCGCCGCCATCGACATGCCGATCCCCGAGCCGCACACCAGGATCCCCAGGTCCGCTTGTCCGGCGCTGACGGCCCGGCCCACGAGGTAGGCGTTGTCCGGGTAGTCGCACGGCTCGCCGGTGCACAGGCCGAGGATAACCGGCTCGTGGCCGGCCTCTTTCAGATGCTCGACGAGCGCGCCGACTGCCTCAGCGCCCCGATGATCCGACCCCAGCGCGATCTTCATGAGAGAGCACCTCCTTGAGCCGCTCAGGAACAATCTTCATAAACCGTTGTGCCAGCTCATCATACGCATCCTGTCCCTGCCCCAGAGGATCCTTCACCTCATGGTGCGGGTCAAGCCTGAGGATCTTGCCGGTCTGCTCCGGATCATTGCGGACCAGCGCCCTGGCCGCCTGCTCGTGTCCGGCGGTCATGCACAGGACGACCCGGGCCTTCCTGATCATCTCGGCGGTGAGGGGCCTGGATCGCCCGTCGTGGACGATTCCCAGCCGGCGCAGCGCCTCGGCGGCCTCGCCGGAGGCAGGCGAGCCGTTGGCGGCGGCGATGCCCGCGGAGGCCGTCTGGTATCGCTTCTCCCCGCCCAGCAGGCCCTCATCCAGCCAATGGCGGGCGATCGCCTCAGCCATGGGGCTGCGGCAGGTGTTGCCGGTGCAGATGAAGAGAATCGTCTCCATGCTCGCTCTCGGGAATCGGCGGCGCGGGTCTCCGATGGTACGCGATTTGGACGCGGCGCGTCGGCCTTTGACGGGCGGAACTTCCGCCCGGCGGCGGCGGTGTTGCCCGCCACTGTTTTCCGGTACAGTATTCTGGGTTTCAGGCAAGATGCGGCGCCGAGGCGCCGGGAGACAGCGAGGTGGAATTCGTTCCCGAAAGTGAAGTGGAGGGTCTGCTGGCGGACTTTGGCATCACGTCGGTGCCGTGCGAGGATGAGCGGGTCTACCTCCACATGGCCGACAGCAGCGAGGTCGTGCGGATTCATCTGGCCACGGCGGAGACCGGCGCCACCCCCGAGGAAGGCGCTCAGGTCATCACCGTCGAGCCGGGCGATCTGGCGCCGGCCATCGATGACATCATCCGCGAGCTCCGCCTCAGCCAGGTGCTTCTGGTGCCGGTGAGCAAGTGGCGGCACGTCTTCGACGCCGTCGCCTTCAGCCTGGCCGAAAACGAGGACTGGCAGGAGTTCGAGACGACGGCGACGGTCGAGCTGAACACACGCGATCCGCTGCTGTGCGAACCGGTCGATTATCAGACGATCATCGCCCTCATGCGGGCTCTTCTCAGCGATGCGGACCGGCCGGAGCAGGGATTGATGCTGACCACGACCGCGGCCCCGCTGCTCGTGGAGGTGATCCCCGACGGGGCCGTCCGCATCAGTTTCGGCAATCAGGTGCTGGCCGACGAGGTCGCCGACGCGTTCATCAAGTAAGCAGGTCTGCCCGCCACGGCCGGCGGCGATCGGCGGATCGTGCCCTCTCAGCGCCTCGGCGCGTCCCGGGCGGCAACAGACAGCGCCCCGGTCAGCGTTTCGGCGGGCAGAGAAAGACGAGGTCCCCCATGCATCTGCTTCTCGACGAGCGCCCCTGCGAGATCGAAGCCGCCTCGATCGGCGAAGCCATCGCCGGCGCCGCGGCCCTCGCCGAGGACCGGGGACGCGTCATCGTGGAGGTGACCGTGGACGGCGACCTGTGGAACGAAGGGCAGCTCACCTCGGTCGAGCTCTGCGGCGGTGTGGCAGAGGAGATTCGCTGCGTCAGCGCTGACCTGAAGACACTGGTGTGCCGGACGCTGGCCGACGCCGCCGACGCCCTCGTGCGCGCCGACGAGCTGCAGCGGGAGGCGGCCGAGCTGATCCAGGCCGATCAACATCCCCCGGCCATGGAGAGGCTCGGCGATGCCCTGGGAATCTGGCTCACCGTCCATGAAGCGGTGGTCAAGTCCGCTGAGGCCCTGGAACTCGATCTCGACGCGATTCGCGTGGCCGACGGGCCGCTCCGCGACTGCATCGACCGCCTCAAGGGGCAGCTCCAGGCGCTGCACGGCGCGCTGCAGGCCCACGACCAGGTGGCGATCTCCGATACGCTCCTCTACGAGCTACCGGAAGTGGTGGCCGACTGGCGGGAGGCGCTGGACGCGGTGCAGTCCCACGTTCAGGGAGAACAGACGTAACCATGTCCGCAGACTTCGAGCCCGAACAGATCGATGCCTTGATGGAGGAGGCCAGCCAGGCGCTGGCGCACACGGCCTACTTCCAGGCCGAGCGGCTTGCCCGCCGGGGGCTGCTCATGGCGCGGGACGCCGATGACTTCGGCCGTATGGCCCGCATCATCCTTCCCCTTCAGGAAGCCCGCCGCCAGCGGCTCCAGCAGGCGCTGGACGTGGGGTCGGTGACCATTGTCCAGGTGCCGATCGAAGAGGACACACCCATCGAGCCGGGCTGCCATCTCATCCAGCCGCCGCAGGTGGGGGCCGATGCCCGGCGGCTGCGGCTCGCCGCCCTGGAGCGCGAGATCCCCGTCGCGGTGGTGTGCCGCGAACCGCTCACCAGCCTCAAGCTGTGCCCGATCGTGGCCATCAGCCCGGGGGTGACGATTCGCACCAAGATCGACGAGCCGGCCGATCCGGCGCACCCGGACCTGCCCTGGTTCGTGGAAGCGATGGAAGCGCTGGGCGACTTCGCCATCAGCAGCCTCGATCCGGCGCTGACGACCATGAAGCGCATCGATGCGCTGCTGAACCGGCTGGAGACGATCCCCGATCATGAAGGGCTGCACCAGGCGCTTGAGGAAGCCTGTCGGCAGGCACTACAGGAGCAGGCGGAACAAGAGGAAGGCCGGAGAGCCGGGCGCGGCAAGCGCCGATCCGGGTCGCGGGCCAACTCCTAGCACACCGCCGGGGGGCGATGAAGAGAAGCATCACACGCCGGAAGGTCCGTCGTCGGCTCGTGTGGGTCGGAGCTATCGCCGCACTGGCCGCTCTTCTCATCGCCGACCGCGCCGGCTGGCTGCTGGTGCGCCGTGTCGATGACATGGCCGCCTATCACGGCATGCAGACGCGGATCACCTCCGTCCTCGACGGCGACACGATCGAAGTGGCGCTGCCCGATGCGCTGCATGAGCGGCCCGCGACGCGCGTGCGCCTCTGGGGCATCGACTGCCCGGAGCCGGCGCGGGCGCGGCAAGAGGCCGAACCGTGGGCCGAGGAGGCCGCGGCGCTGTGTCGCTCGCTGACGGAGGGGGCCACGATCACGCTCTGGCTGGAGCCGCAGCGCACGCGCGGCGTGTTTGGACGGGTGCTCGCGCACGTTCAGTTGCCGAACGGGTCATCGCTCAACGAGGCGCTGCTCGCCGCGGGCCTGGCGGTGGCCGATGATCGCTGGCCGCACGCGAATCTGACGCGCTATGCGCAACTGGAGAACACCGCCCGCCGGCAGGGCGTGGGCATCTGGTCGGAAGAGGAGAAGGGAAGCGAAGACGAGTGAGGTGGGTTCTGTGCAAGGCGCGCCCGATCAGGGACAGTCGCCCCAGGCGGCCAGCAGGACCAACAGGTCGAACGTGTTCGTATCGCCATCGCCATCCAGATCACCATCCGGCGTGCCCCACGCGCCGAGCAGGAACAACAGGTCGGCGGTATCGACATCGCCATCGCCATCAAAATCGGCGGGACATTCCGGGGGCTGGAACTCGTAAGCGCCCATATCGACGATGGGCGGCTCGCCGTGGCCGGTGTCTTCGGTATTCGGGTCATCGATGAGGCGAGGATTCCAGTCAAGATCGATCGGAATCGGCTCGTCTATGTCGCCGTCGTCATCGAGGTCGAGTTCATCGTACGGAAGCGCGGTGTTATCGGCCGCATCAATGCACGGTGAGCCCGACGAAAGTCGGAAGTCACCATTCGCGGGATCGCGAAACAGCGGATCAGCGTCGATGTTCCCCTCGCCCGCATATCCACCTTCAACGTCCGAGTAGCGGACGACCGCGCCGTCGCCCCCGATCGACGGGCCGGCGTTGGAATACAGAACGCAGTTCGTGGCGCTCAGGCCGCCTGAGTCGATGAAGATGGCGCCTCCGTCTTCGCCATCCGTGTTACCCGCCATCGTACAGTTTGTAACGATCACCGAGTTGTCCCACGTCAGCAGGTAGATACCGCCGCCGTATCCAACGGCCTCGTTATCCAAAATGAGGCAATTCGATAATCGCAGACGAAGCGTGGGCATCGTCGGTGTTCGGTAGCACACTGCCCCGCCATGGTGCGTTCGGGCGGCGTTACCGGAAAAGGAGCAGTTGACGACCTCAAGATCGAGCCCGGCGTGGCAGAGAGCGCCACCGCCATAGTCGCCGGCGGAGCGATTCGCCGTGAACGAGCACCCGACCAGCGTGGGACTCGCAACGTACGTGGACCAGAAGGCGCCGCCGTTTCCTCCGGCTTCATTCCCCATGAAATCGCAGTCCATGAACGTCATGCTTCCCGCCTGGCATCGGACCGCGCCTCCATTCATCGTGGCGGTGTTTCCGATGAAGGTGCAGTTCACAACCAAGGCCTCGTAGTTGGCGAATAGGGCGGCGCCCGAACCGTCAGTGGCGGTATTGGATAGGAAGCTGCATCGCTCGATCAGCACGTCCCCCGTGCACTCGACGGCCGTCGACCGTTCCGCTGTGTTCTGGATGAACCAGCAGTCCCGCAATTGCACAGATAGGTTGTACAAGCCGATGTAAATACCCGCTGCGCTGAAAAGCGACTCATTCCGGTAGAAGGCACACCGGTCGATCGTCGGGCCGCTGCCGGAGGCGATGTACATAGCTCCGCCTAGGCTGATCGCCCGATTCCGTGAGAAGACACAATCGGCGACGACCGGGCTGCTCTCGCGCATGAAGATACTTGCGCCGGACCGCGCCCGGTTGGCCGTGAACACACAGTTACACACGAACGCCTGCGCGTTCTCCATTCGAAGGCCGCCTCCATAGTCCCTGTCATCAGCCGAAGGAGACTCCGCGTTCCCCGCGGTGATGGTGAACCCGTCGAGGACGGCGGTCTCGCCGACATCGGTGCCGGTGACGACGTGGAAGCTGTTCTCGTCGTAGTTGATGAAACCCGGCTCGTCATCGCCGGCGAGGTCGCCCGTGAGGATCGTCTCATAGAGCTCGATGTCGCGCTCATCGGGATCCGGCGCGCCGAGGCCAGCGTAGCCACCCATCAGGGCCATGCCGCTGGAGAGGGCAAAGGTCGCCTCCTGATCGCCGGGCGTGACGTTGCCCGCCTCATCCTGATCCGGCCGGTAGATGCCCTGGGCGACGTGGATCTCGTCGGCGCCGCCGCCCGCCCCCGGGGTTCGCGCCGCGGCCAGGGCATCCTGGAGGAACCGGAAGGCCGTGGGCCAACCGGTGCCATCCCCTTCCAGCGGAGCATCATCATCGACGTAGAGGATGGTCGTCCCCGGACTGGCCGCCGAGGCCGGACAGCTCACCGGGACGATTGGAATCGCCAAAACAGGCACGACGAGGATTTGGTACAGCCACGCCCACCGCATCGCAGGGCTCCTTTTTCTGCGGGGGCGCTCGTACGGCTGGGCGAGATCCCCCGCTGCCCGAAAGGACTCGCAGTCTGGAGCAGCACGGCGCAGCCGCATCGTGCCCTCCAAAGGGGAGATTCGCCGGTTGGCAGGCGATTCTGCGCGAGCCGAGGATTTTCTTTCAAATTTGTATTGATAGATCTATTGAGCCCGTCGGGGAATCCCCGGCCCCCGGGAATGGGCGGTCCCTGCCTGCCCCCGGAATGGGCCATCCACGCCCGCCCCCCGGGCGGACTCGCCCCGGCCGGCGGCTGAAATGAACGACCGCCGCGGGATCGATCGATCCTGCGGCGGTGAGTGCTTCTCGCCAAATGTCGGCGATTGGCTGTCTGCGGTCGACTGCGGGCCGGCGGCCCGGCTCAGTAGTCGTAGTTGCCTCGGTGCCTGGTCTTTTCCTTGTCCGACTCGTTTCCGATGATGTAACCCGCCCCGGCGCCCACGCCGGCCCCGATGAGGGTGCCGGTGGTGTTGCCCCCGATGGCCTGACCGGCCAGGGCGCCGATGCCTGCCCCGAGCAGGCTGCCGGCCTGGGCATCGTTACAGCCGCTGACAAACGTCGCCAGCGCCGTCAGGGCGGCGGCGAGTCCGAGAAGACGAAGCCTGCTGAAGATGTTCTTGCGGTTCATGGGTCAGCTCCCTTGTCGTCGAATCGGCCGGCATGGCCGGTCCTGCTTCCGCCGGCAACCCGATCGAGATTCACCAATTCTAGCCCTTTGTCGGCCCGGCGGTTCCTGCCGATGGGCTCAGGCTACGGTACTATGCGCCAAGGACTCATGGTAGCCGCCACAGATTCCCTCCTTTTCGGCAAATCCGTCGACCGGCCTCGATCAATAGCTGTAAGCCACATGATTCCAGTTGTTTAGAGTCCGGCACGACCCGCCGGCGCCGGCGGGTGGACTTCGGGCGGAACCGCAGGCCCGGCCGGCAACAGGCAGGCGGCGGATCAGGCGAAAAGGACCCCACTGCAGCGGCTCGGCGAATCAGCCGACACAAACAGGCCGCCCGGGCCGCATCACGCCGCCCGGCGATGAACGCAGCCCCAACGGCTGGACCACCCGGAAAGACCACCGATGGCCATCACGACCACCCTTCAGCCCAAATACTCCATCCGCATCGTCGCAATCTTCGTGATCTGCCTCGTGTTCGGCGTCTGGGGCATCTACGACTACGTCTGGGTGATCCCGGGCAAGATGAGGGTCTTCGAACGCTATCAGGCGTGCCTCCAGACGGGAGATGCGCTGCAGGCCGAACCCCGCAGCAACTCGGCCCGTGAGAAGATCGACACAGCCAGGGCGACGGTGGACGCGGAACTGGAGAAGCTCCTGAGCCTCGGCATGACCGAGGAGGATGGTCAAGGTGTCTCCGCCGAGCAGGCCATCGAATCCATCAAGGCCCGCAACGAGGAGAACTGGCTGGCGGTCCTGCTTCTCTTCAAGAGCGCCCTGGCCGAGGCCGAACAGCGGGTTCCGGGCGTGACGCCCTCCGAGGGGTTCGTGCTCGCCGTGGAGGTGGCCCGGCGTGGCGTGGCCGCAACGGGCGACATCACACCGCCCGGCGAGTTCGACCGAGCCGTGCAGTGGATGTTCATCCTCTGCCTTCCCACCGCCCCATACTTCCTCTGGATCCTGCTGAAAACGAAGAAACGGGTGTATCGCCTGGATGATGACGGCACGTTCTCCGCGCCGGAAGGGACGTGGGCCGCAGATGAGATCGCCGACATCGACATGAGCCGGTGGATGGCCAAGTCGATCGCCTTTGTCGTCCATACGGACGGCAGGCGGATCAAGCTCGATGACTACATCTTCCGCAACACGCACCTGATCGTCGGGGCGCTGGCCTGCCAGCGCTACCCCGAGCAGTGGGACGAGCAGGCCAAGCGGCGGAAGAAGGAGGAGTCGGAGGAGCCGGCGGAGGAGGGCCTCGAGGACGAGGCCGAGCCGGAGGCGGACCCGGAGAAGGCCGGGCCGGAGGCCTGAAGCGCCCGCGAAGCCGCAAGCGGCCCGGCCGAAGCGGCCCTCCGGGGGCAGGAATATGGCCTGAAGCTGAAATCGCGCCGCGACCCGCCCCTATAAGGATGTGGAGCGGCAGTCATGAGCATCGCTGTCAACGCCTGTGAATACCCGGCCGCCTGCTGCAGCCCGCGCAAGGCGGTTCGTCCGTCGCCCCGGTTGCGGGATGACGGCCTGACCGACACGGACCGGAACTACGCGATCGCGCTGCACCTGTCCCCGTTCGCCGGCGCGATCTTCTTCCTCTTCGCCTTCACGCCGCTGGTGCTGTGGCTGATCCGCAAAGACCAGTCGGCCTTCGACGATGACCACGGGCGGGAAGTGCTCAACATGCAGCTTTCGGCGATCGTTTTCTCCATCATCCTGGCGATCGCCGGCTTCCTCACCATCGGCCTGGGCTGGCTGGCCCTGGCCGCCTGGCACATCGTGATCATCATCAGCCAGGTCCGCGGGGCGATCGCGGCGAGCAACGGCGAGTACTTCCGCTACCCGATGATCATCCGCTTCCTGTCCTGACTCCGATAACCGGCCCCCGGAACAGGCCCCCGGAACAGGCCGGCTGTCTCCCTGTGCGCATGTGTCGATGTGCCCATGTGCCCATGTGCCCGTTTACCGGCCCCCGGAATGCGCTGACCGGGCCGCGATCCACGCCGGTGAAAGGACAGGGCGACCGATCCCTATAAGATGATGGAACGCCCGTCATGAGTATTGCCATGCCTGTGGTTGAGCAAAGACCCGACGTGACTCCTCGACCCCCCGCCGCCGCACCGGCGGGCCCCCTGCGCGAGGAAGGCCTGAGCGACACCGACCGCAACTTCGCGATCGCGATCCATCTCACGCCGTTCGCCGCGCCCGCGTTTCCGCCTCTCGTCTTCATGCCCTTCGTGCTGTGGCTGATCCGCAAGGACAAGAGCGCCTTCGTTGACGATCACGGCCGTGAAGTCGTCAACATGCTCATCACAATGTTGGTTTTCAGTATCCTGACCGTACTGGTCATCCCCATTCCATTCGTGATCATCTGGGTCATCATCATGGTGATCAACCTCATCCGCGGGGCGGTCGCAGCCAGCAACGGCCAGTACTTCCGCTACCCGATGATCCTCCGGTTCATCTCGTAGCCACTTGTGACGGGAGAGCAGGCCGCCGGGCACCCGGCTGGAGAAGGAAGTCATGAGCGTCGCCACACCAGCCATCGACTTCGACCGCGACCTCGATCCGCCGGAGATCATCGTGACGGAAGATGGCCATGTGAAGCACGAGGCACTGACGGACGGCGACAAGACCTACGCGCTGCTGATGCATCTCTCGCCCATGATCGCGTGGGTCGTCCTCGGGCCGTTCACGTTCCTGGCCCCGCTGGTCATGTGGCTGGTGAAGAGGCACTCGTCGGTCTTCGCCGACGATCACGGCCGGGAGGCGACCAACTTCTCCATCAGCTTCCTGCTATATCACATCCTCCTGGGCATCACCATCGTGGGGATTCTGGCCTACCCCATCCTCTGGATCATCATGCTCATCAACCAGATCCGGGCGGCGATCGCGGCGGGCAACAGCGAGTACTTCCGCTATCCGCTGACCATCCGGTTCCTCTCCTAGCGCGGCGGCCGGGGCAGCCGGCATCCTCCCGACCGGCTACACTCTCCGGTCGTGCCATGACGTTGCTCACCGTCCATCAACTCGTCAAGAGCTACTCCGGCCGGCGCGTCGTCGACCGCGTCAGCCTGGAGATTGACGCCGGCGAGATCGTGGGGCTGCTGGGGCGCAACGGCGCGGGCAAGACCACCACCTTCCGGATGACCGTCGGCATGATCACCCCGGAAGCCGGACGGATCATTTTCCGGGAGAAGGATGTGACGGCTCAACCCATGTACAAGCACGCCCTGGCCGGCATGGGATACCTCAGCCAGGAGCCCAGCGTCTTCCAGCGGATGACCGTCGAGCAGAACCTGCTGGCGATTCTCGAGACACAGCGGCTGACCCGCATCGCCCGGCGACAGCGCGCCGCCCAGTTACTGGAGCAGTTCACGCTCAGGCACAAGGCCTCAGAACCGGCCCACACCTGCTCCGGCGGGGAGCGCCGGCGTCTGGAGATCGCCCGCGCGCTGGTTACCCGCCCCCGGCTCATGCTGTTGGACGAGCCGTTCGCCGCCGTCGACCCGCACACCGTCGAGGACCTTCAGGAAGAGGTGCGCAAGCTCGCCAGCCAGGGCATCGCCATGCTCGTCACGGACCATAACGTCCAGCAGACATTGCGCATCTGCGACCGGGCGTACATCATCCACGAGGGCAAGAACCTTCGAGACGGCAGCCCGCGCCAGCTCATCAACGATCCGGTGGTGAAGGAGGCGTACCTCGCCTCCACGTTCCGCGGCGATGAGTTCGATGATCGCCCGGCCCTGGCGCGCTGAAGCGCGCCAAGCCAGGCCCACGGTCTGCGCCGGCAGCGCCTCAAACGGTGGCGTGCGTCAGCGGGACGACCTTTGGCTTCACCAACCGCTCGAAGTCGGCGTAGGCCATCTGGATGAGTTCGGTGTGCGTGCCGGCGTTGAAGGCGATGGTCTCGTCCTCCTTCAACCGTTCGGCGACGTAGACATCGACACTCCAGAGGTTGCCGAACGGCGGCATCGCCCCGAGCTCGCAACCGGGGAATGCATCCATGAAGTCGCGTTCCTCGGCCAGGTCCACCGATCCGGCGCCGACGGCGCTCTTGAACACGTCGATGTTCACCTTGTGCGTGGCCGGCAGCACCGCCATCACCAGCTTGCCATCCACCTTCAGGATGACCGTCTTGGCCAGCTCCTTGCCGGACACATGCGCGATGTGGGCGATGGCTTGCGCGGTGTAGGCCGGCGAGTGGATGATGGTGATGTAGCGCACGTCGTGACTGTCCAGGAAATCCTTGAGCTTCTGGGCAGGCATGGGTCGCTCCTTTCCCTGCTTCCCGAGAAGGATCCGCCGCCCCGGAGACGTGAGCATGATAAACGAATCCGCCCACGACGATTCGAGCCGTGGGCGGTCAAGGTCGATGAATTCGCGCCGGGGTACGGCCGGAAGCGGTCACCCCGCCGCGGCCCGCCGCCCTTCGGCTCGCTCCAGCAGCAGGAAGAGGACGATGGCGATGACCGCCAGGGCGACGATGAACCACCATGGCGAAAGGCCGGTCGCCGAGGCGAGCGTGGCCTGACCGTAGTCCCCGATCCCCAGGATCGACGACTTCATCCACGGGTAGACCTCCGCGTAGACGCCGGCGCCCACGATCATGCCGACGAGGCCGGCGATGGCGTGCCGGGAGCCGTCCCCGATGGCCGCGACACCCGTACCGGGGCAGTAGCCGAGCACGGCCATCCCGATACCGAAGATGAGGCCGCCCAGGCCGTTGCCGAGCAGCGTGGCGTTCTTGATGTGCAGCTCGTCCGGGCTGAGCGCGCCCATCAGAAGCATGCCGTAGATGCCGATGGCGCCGACCACGATGGCCGTCAGCATCACCTTCAGCACGGTGAAGTCCTTAAGCAGGAACTGGCCGGCGATGACGCTGAAGCGGGTCACGCCGCCCTTCTGGAGCAGGAAGCCGAAGATGAGCCCCGTCAGGGCGCCCATCAGAAGCGTCTTGGGATCGGCGAAGAAATGCTCATACATGCCTGCGGCCCTCCCATCCGTAGAGGATGAACGCGGTCGCCACGCCCGCGATGAACATGGCGATGAAGAACGTCCACGACGAAACGGCCAGTTGCAGCCCGCCGGAGATGCCGTGCCCGGACGTGCAGCCGCCGGCGAGGCGCGCCCCGAACAGCACCACCACGCCCCCGACGAACGCGGCGGCATACCGCAGGGCCTTCGACTTGCCGAATCGCCACTCCCACAGGGCCGGGACGTGCTCGCGGAACTTCGATCGCGCCAGTCTCGCGGCGAGGAACGCACCGATGATCATCATCACGACGAGGGCGAACTGCCATTCAAAGATCGCCTTGGCCTCTTCGGGCGTGCCGATGTACTTGGCGAAGTAGGCTGTGTTGTAGACGTGATCCTGCCCGACGATGCCCTCGATCGCTCCGGCGGCGCGGACCATCGTGGTCGATGTGCCCAGGGCCTCGCCCATCCACGCGAAGGTGATCCAGGACAGGATGCCGATGCCCGCGCCGACGACGTAGGGCGACCAGCGCGCCATGTTCAGCGGGTTTTTCATGTGCGTTACCTCCAGACAATGACCTGAGTTCGGGATCCGGAGAGCCCGGCCGCCGCACGGCGGGCGGACCATGGTCTGCTTTGGAGCCCCATCTGCCCGTGGGGTCCCCATTCTCTGCGATCGATCTTACCAGGTTTGACAGGGAGCCGGCCATGTCGCCGGCCGCGCAGACTCAGCCCCCGCCTTCCTCGGCGATGTCATCGAGGACCGCCTGGCGCAGCGCCGGCGGAAGCGCCTGCTTCCCCAATTGCTCGCACACGTCGTGGGCCAAGTCCATGCTGTCGAACACGGCCCGGCAGCGCTCGCAGAAATCCTTCCCTGGCAGGGGAAACTCCGCCTCGCGATCCAGCGATTCCTGCTTGGCCCGCAGCAGATCCAGGCAGACCCGCTTGCTGTAGGCCGGCGGCGGGGCGTCCCGCGCGGGCAGGCTCTTCGTCAGCTCCTCCCGCAGCACGTGCCGGGCCCGGTGCAGGCGCGTCTTGACCGTCGCTTCCTTCAGCCCCAGGATCTCGGCCACCTCCATCACCGAGAAGCCGATGATCTCCTTGAGAATCAGCGGCAGGCGGAAGCCCGTGGGCAGGGAGACGATGGCGTGCTCCAGATGCTCCCGGGATTCCTCGCGCAGGTGATGCATGAGCGGCCCGTCATCTTTGGCCGGCAGGTCAGGCACCGGGCCCTCCGTGAAGGGCAGGCGCTCCTGGAGGGAGGCGATGCGCACCGGCTCGCCCGCCCGCTTCCGCCGCATCCGCTGGCAGAGGCGGGAGGCGATCGTGTAGAGCCACGTTGTGGGCGCCGATCGCCCCTCGAACTGATCCCATTTTCGATACGCCTGGAGGAACGTTTCCTGGACCAGATCCTCCGCTTCGTGAGCGCTGTCGCACATGCGCAGGGCCAGGCCGAAGATCTTGCCCCCGTGCGCCTCCAGCAGCGACGGGATGGCCTGATGGGCCCCTTCGAGGGGCTTGGCGGGCTTCGCGTGCTTCGCGGGCTTCGCGGGCTTCGCGGGCTTCGCGGGCTCGATGGAGCCTGTTGCGGGCCGGGTCGGCATTTGCGGATCCGAGAAGAGGCAAGTCCTGGGCGGATTACACCGATTCTACCGGTGCGCTTCGACTCGAGGGGCCATCGGCTTTTCGGAGAGGCGGGTAAGAATCGCCCGCCTCGATCGTTCCAATCGGTGGCGGGACCGCTGGGGCCCGTCCACCGACCATTCACTCCGATAGGAGGTTGCAGCATGATCTGCCGAGACCAATCCACGCCGGCCGCCTTCGCCTGCCTGCTCGCCGCCCTCCTGGCCTGCCCTGCGCCGGCGGGGGTGAAGCTCATCACCCTCCCGCCGCGCGAGCGGGTCGAGATCCAGCTCGACAACCCCGCCGCCACGCTGGTGGAGGAGGAGCGCATCGTCCCCCTCGCCCAGGGCGTCAACGATGTCGTCTTCGCCTGGGCGAACACCAACATCGACAAGAACAGCATCCAGTTCCGATGCCTCACCGATCCGGAGAACATCAAGGTGCTCTCCGTCTCCTACCCGCCGGGCGAGAACGCCCTGACCTGGCAGGTCTACTCGCCGCGGGCCGGCTCGGCGAAGGTGCGCATCAGCTACATCATCGGCCGCCTGGACAAGACCTTCATCTACCGCGCCGTCGCGGCCAACGATGAGAAGACCCTGACGCTCCAGCAGTACATCCAGCTTCACAACAACGCCAACGAGGAGTTCGGATCCGCGGGCATGTACGCCGGCTTCGGCGACCGCCTCCAGCGCCCACTCGGCATCAACGAGACCAAGCGGCTGCTGTCGGCGAAGTTCGACCGTGTGCCGATCAGGAAGACCTACACCGCCGATCTGGCCTCCTACGGCTATCTCGATGAAGGCAAGAAGCAGATCCGCATCCCCATGCATTACGTGCTGAAGAACGATGCGGCCAACGGGCTCGGCGCCTTCCCGCTCATGCCTGGCAAGGCCCGCATCTTCCAGGACGACGGCCGCGGCACCACCGCCTTCCTCGGCGAGGACTGGGCCCGCTTCACGCCCCGCGATGACGAGATGACCCTCTACCTCGGCGTGGCCAAGGACATCGTGGTCAAGCGCACCATCGACCGCCGCGAGCAGAAGCGCATCCTCGGCCAGCTCTATGACTACGACATCATCGTCAAGTACGAGATCGAGAACTTCAAGGACAGCGGCGCCACCCTCGACATCGCCGAGTCCATGCCCGACCTGCGACGGGAGATCCTCGGCAACACCGATCGTGAGGTCGAGTGGGTGCTCGGCGAGGAGGGCACGCTGAAGCAGCCGGACGCCGAAAAGTCCACTGCGGACCGGCCGCTCTTCCACGTCGCGCTCCCGCCGCGCGGCGACGACCAGAAGGCGAAGAAGGTCATCCACACCCTGCACGTCATCATCAAGAACGAGTGGTGAGCGGAAAAAGCTGAAAACTGAAAACTGAAAGCTGAAAGTCGAAAGCTCGACCCCACGCCGGGCCGCACGACCGTAGGGAGGAAGGCCCGGGTCTCCCCTGAAAGGAAACACCGATGATCGCCAACCCGATGCGACATCTTCTGCCGACGATTCTCACCGCCGTTCTCTTCTCGCCTCCCGCCTTCGCGGTCAACGTGGACCTCTCCACCATCCCCCAGCGCGACACCGTCCAGCTCACCATCTACAACAGCGAGGATCTGACCCTCGTCCGCGAGACGCGACACATCACCTTCTCCAAGGGCATGAACCCTCTCCAGTTCTCCTGGGCCAACACGCTCATCGATCCCACCAGCGTCGATCTGCGGTTC
>Ga0272441_10004544_pt1 | contig 24981 bp, 17 predicted proteins | sample SSMProp6N_FD_193582 | JGI IMG/M metagenome (GOLD analysis project Ga0272441, IMG submission 193582) | Marine sediment archaeal communities from Little Sippewissett salt marsh, Falmouth, MA, United States - SSM-Prop-6N | ecosystem: Environmental > Aquatic > Marine > Wetlands > Sediment ...
CTCGGCCGCGAGCGCTGCGACCGGTATGGGGTGCTCCCCGACGCCCCAGCCCACGGCGAGCACGCGCCCGCGCGCGACCTCGACCGACTCGCCTCCGGCGGCGGTCGCGCTCGCGCGCCCGGCGAGGACGACAAGCGCCGCTTCCTCGTCCCCGTCCCCCGAACGGGCGAGGGCGAAGCTCGCGGCCGCGAGCTCCGCGCGCAGGCGGCTCGTCTCGACCGAGAGATGCCTTACGTTCCGGCCGTAGAGTTCACCCTCCTCGAGCGCGAGGCCGCCGCCCGTCAGCCGGAAGGCGCTCTCGCGCGCCACGTCGATGGAACCGACGCCGGCAGCGAGCCGCGCGCCCGACTCGCGGGTCTCGTAGCGGCCTCCCGGCTCGAGCTTCGCGATCTTGCCGCCGGCACCGTAAAGAACGCCGGCCGCTACCGCGATTTTCGGGCGGTCCGCCTCGCGCTTCGGAACCAGAACAAAGATGAGAACCGCGGCAGCGGCGGCGACCGCAATCGCCACGCCCCAGGGGAGGGGGCGCCTCGCGCGCGACGGACGCGCGCGGCGCGGGCGCCGGCGCCGGCTCGGGGCTGGCGGGCGCAGGGGACGCATTCCCTCGCGGACCTCGGCGACGAGGCCTGGCGCGGGCGCCGCCCAGCCAAGCGCGTCGTCGAGCGCGGAGACCAGCCGCGCGGATTTCTCGGCCGCCTCGCGGCACGCCGGGCAGGCATCGAGGTGCGCTCCGAGCGTCTCGCGCGTGCGCGCGTCGAGCGCGGTCTCGTCGCTTGCGAGGGGAAGGAGATCTCGAGCCTCGGCGCAATCCACCCTATCTCTCCTTCAGCTTCTCGCGCAGCATCTCGTAGGCGCGTGCCAGCCGGCTCGTGATCGTGCCCACGGGCGAGCCGCAGACCTCGGCGATGCGCGCGCAGCTGAGCCCGTCGCCGTGGCGCAGGAGGACCACGCGGCGGTAGCTCTCCGGGAGCCGGTCCACCTCGGCGAGGACCTCCTGCCGCCGCATGTTTCCGTCCCTTTCCTCCGGCCCGTCCGTCGGCTCGGGCAGCTCCTCGACGGGTTCGGGCCTGCGCTTGAGCGCCCGGTCGGCCGCGAGGCGCCGCACGATGGTCAGGAGCCACGGCGCGAACCGTTCCCTCTCACGCAGCCGCCCGAGCGACCGGTACGCGGCGAGAAACGCCTCCTGCACCGCGTCCTCGGCCTCGTGCCGGTCCGCGAGGCGCGAGAGCGCCGCGGCCATCGCGCTCCGGCCGTACCGTCCGACCAGGAGGTCGAAGGCCTCGTGCTCGCCCGCGAGGACGCGGGCCACGAGCCGGGCGTCGGTCGGTCCGCCGCCTTCTCGCACCAACCTTCGCCTCCTACACAACGAGTGGGGCCACGCGTTCCGCCTGCTGCAGGAAAATAGCCTGCGGATAAAAATCCGCGGGCCGGCCGGCCTTCTCCTACCTCACCGCCGGCGAACCCGTCCGGTCACGCCCAGGGGACGAAGTCCGGGTTGGGCTCGGGGATGCGGGCCTCGACGCTCTCGCGCCAGCGGGCGAGGCGTCCGGCGAGGTCGCGCGCGAGGTCCGGCCGGTCGGCGGCGAGGTCGCGCGCCTCGCCCGGGTCCTCGCGCAGATTATAGAGCTCGAGCCGCCCGTCCTCGAAGAACTCGATCAGCTTCCAGTCGCCCGCGCGCACCGACGAGCCCGGCGTGCCGCCCTGGTTGCCGTAGTGAGGGTAGTGCCAGAAGATCCCCTCGCGCTCGAGCGACTCGGCCCCGCCGCCGCGCAGGACCGGGACGAGGCTCACGCCGTCGCAGTGCTGCTCGGGGATGGGGTCGAGCCCCGCGATCTCGAGCATCGTCGGGTAGTAGTCCGTGCCGGTGACCGGCACCGGGCATGTCGAGCCCGGCTTCGTCACGCCCGGCCAGCGCGCGAGGAGATCCACGCGCGTGCCGCCCTCGTACATCCAGCCCTTGCCCTCGGCGAGCGGCTTGTTGCACGTGGGCGAACCCTCGGCCGTGGCGAGGCCGCCGTTGTCGCTCGTGAAGAAGACGACGGTGTCCTCTGCCTGGCCCGTCTCCTCAAGGACGTCGAGAACCCGGCCGACGCTCTCGTCCACGCTCCAGATCATGGCCGCGTAGGCCGGGTCCGACTGGACGAGCCGCCGCTTGATGCGCTTGTCCTTCTTGTGCTCGCAGGGAAAGGGCGCGCCCTCCTCGAAGGTCTCGACCTTGTCGAGGCCCATGTCGAGCATCTTCTCGCGGAAGCGCGCCTCGATCTCGGGCTTGGGCTGGATCGGGATGTGCACCGCGTGATGGGCGAGGTTCAGGAAGAAGGGCCGTCCGTCCGACCCGCGGATGAGCTTCACTGCCTCGTCCGCGAGCCGGTCGGTGAGGTACTCGCCCTCCGGCCCGTCGGCGAGGTTCGGCTTCTCGTAAGGGCTGAAGTACGACCGGTTCCATCCGCCGCCGCCGATGTTCACGTCGAAGCCGTGCCGGTCGGGCCGGTACTCGGGTTTATTTCCCAGGTGCCACTTGCCCACGTGCCAGGTCTGGTAGCCTCCGGCCGCCAGCGCCTTGGCGAGCGCGTACTCCTCGAGCGGCAGGTGGTCGAGGTAGGGCACGTCGACCAGGCGGCCGCGGGTGTGCCCGCCGATGAAGTTCGTCACGCCCACCCGCGCCGGGTACCGGCCGGTGTGGACGCTCGCGCGCGAGGGCGAGCAGACTGGGCAGGTCGCGTACGCGTCGGTGAAGCGGACGCCCCCGACCGCGAGCCGGTCGAGATTCGGCGTCTCGTAGAACGGGCTGCCGTAGCAGGCGAGGTCCCTCCACCCGAGATCGTCCATCAGAATGAAGACGAAGTTCATGACATCCTCCTCGCGCCCCAGTATACCCGCCCCGCGACAGAGGGCAACGACCCGAGCGGTCGCCTCCGTGCCCGCGCACGTAAGTCCGCGCGAGACCGGCTGTTGCGCACGGCCGCGCTTTTCAGGATAATTGCATGAAGCGTCCCCCCTCCGGCGGCTTCTATAAATGGGGCCGGAGGACTGGAGAAACGTGAGGATCCGGGCGTGCACACTGGAGACATCGACCGTGGGTGAGAGAAGCCTGTTGGAACGACTCGCCCCCGAACCCGAGCGCGCCCTCGCGCGCGCCTATCATCTCGCCCTGCGCGTGACCGGCGAGCCGGGCCTCGCCGAGGACGCGGTACAGGACGCGTGCACGCGCCTCCTCGTCAACCCTCCGGAGAAAATCAAGAATGCGGCGCCGACGAGCTACTTCCTGCGCGCCGTCTACTGGAGCGCAGGGTCGCTCCGGCGCGGGGAGCGGGCGCGGCAGGCGCGCGAGGAGGGCTATGCCATGACTCGAGACCGGGGCGCAGCAACGCCCGCGGCAACGGCAGGCACGCGCGAGATCGCGTCGGCCGCGCGCGGCGCGCTTGCCTCATTACCGGACGAGATGCGCGCGGCGGTCGCACTCTGCTGCGAGCAGGGCCTCACGCAGCGCGAGGCGGCCGCGATCATGGACGTGCCCGAGGGCACGGTCGCGCGTCGCGTGCAGCGCGGGCTCGAGCGGCTGCGAAAGATGCTCGCGGCCTCCGGGTTCGCGGCGCTCGCGCCCGCGATGCTGGGCAAGGCGCTCGGCGCGCTCGGGCTTCCGTCCGCGCCAGCCGGCCTCGCCGCCTCGATCAAGGGCCTGTCCGCGGTCTCGGCCGCGGGCGCGGCATCGACAGTGAAGGTATCCGCGGGGGCAACCGCCTCTGCGATCGCGAAGGGAGGGGTCGCCATGAAGGTCGTCGCGGGAATCGTTGCAGCCGGCGCGCTCGCGGGTGCGGTCGTGGTCTCGGCAAGCATGGGCAACGGCGGCGAGCCCGCGCCGGTGAACCCTTATAAAGGAATGCAGACGCGCGAGGAGGTTTTTGAATTTACGACCAAGCCGGCCGTGAAGAAGGAAGGCGACAAATGGGTCATCACCTTCGCCTCGAAGGGCAAGTGCGACGCGACCGTCGCCATCCTCGACAAGGACGGGGCAGTGATCCGGCACCTCGCCAGCGGCGTACTGGGCGCGAACGCGCCGCACCCATTTCAGCAAAACTCGCTGTCTCAAAAGATCGAGTGGGACGGCCTGACGGACACCTTCAAGAAGGCGAATACTGCCGGATGCAAGGTCCGCGTCTCGCTCGGGCTGGCGCCCGAGTTCGAGCGGAACATCGGCTCGGACCTCTACGAGACCTGCTCCAGCGACAAGGGGCGGCAGCTCATCCTCGGAACCACGGCGGAGGGCAATACCGCCATCATCAACACGAACCGCTTCGGCGACTACGGCCGGGTCTACGACAAGGACGGGAAGTACCTGCGGACCTTCTTCCCCCCCCCGGCGGAGAAGCTCGAGGAATTCATGTCAAGCCTCGGCTACAAGTTCGCGACCACCGAGTGGGGCGACAAGACGATCATGGCCAACTGGTTCGGCCCGTTCACCGGCGTCCAGGGCGACGCGCGAAAAAAGCCCTTCCTCGGGAAGCACGCCGATCCGATCGCGGCGGCCAAGGCGCTCGAGGGCGTCAAGGAGGTGAAGCTGGGCGAGCGGCCCGCGAACCTCCAGGCCGGGAAGTACCCGTGGCCCAAGGACAAGCGCAAGCCCAACACCATCAGCGCGATTCACGTCAAGGTCCCGCGCATGGTCGTGGACCGCACGCGCGAAGAGATTTACACCTATGCCGGCCGCTTCGACGGAAAAACCGGCGAGCTCGACCCGGCGTGGGTCGGCAAACGGGGCATCGAGATGGCCGTCGGGTTCGACGGCTTGGTCTACCTGCGCATGGGGGGCCACGGCTCGGGCGGCATCGTACGCGTCAAGCGCGACGGCACGATCGTGCCCTTTTCCAAGGGCATCCAGGTCGTCCCGCCGAAGAAGGCCTACTGGCAGTTTGTCTCTACAGAGATCCGCCATAAGAACCCGGACATGAAGTTCCTTGCCCACGGCGGCCTGGGCCAGAGCCAGACCTGGCAGTGCGGCATGGACGTCGGGCCCAACGGCGACATCCTGGTCGTGCTGAGTAGCAAGAACGCGGCGGACATGGAGGAATACGCCAGGGCCGCGGCCCAGTGGCTCGACTGCCGCAAGTGGCAGGGCGCGAAGCCGAACCTCATGGGCATGTTCCTGACGGTCTACAACACCGACGGCGAGATCGTCACCCGCCGGGCCGTGGAGGGCGCGACCTACGGCTCGGGCGCGTTCCTCGACCGCGACGGGAGCATCTACGTCAACCAGGGCGGGGTCCTGCCGCCGGACCACAACAAGCTGCCGGTCAGCATCAAGGAACTCCCCAAGTTCAGCGGCCTCCGCCTGTGGGGGAGCGCGCGGGGGTCGCTCCTCAAGTTCCGCGGCCAGGGCGGCGCCTGGCCCGTGGGTAAACTGTTCGCCGAAAAATCGGTGTCGCGTCAAATTCCCCCGGCGAAGGGTACGCCGGGTGCGGACGCGATGAAAGTGGCGGGCTACCGGACGGCCGCGGACGGCGCGCTCTGGATCTACGGGGCCGCCCCGGGGAGCGCCGGCAAAACCTGCGCCTGCGACCACAACCGCTTCGACCTCGACGACTGGGCGCGCTCGTGGATCCCGTTGAACCAGCTCAACTCGGTGATGGTCCTCGACGCGAACGGCAACCGGATCATGCGAATCGGCCGCTACGGGAACATCGACGACGCGGACGAGACGTGCGGCAAGATCCACTTCGCTTGGATCCGCACCACCGCGGCGAGCGACACCGCGCTCTACGTCGTCGACTCCGGCAACCGCCGCATCCTGAAGGCCGCGCTCAAGTACGCGGCCGAGGAGGAACTGCCGCTTCCGTGAGGGAGGGACGATCATAAATCTCCGAGTCTTTGCAGCCGTCGCAGCCCTGGGGACTCTGTCCTGGGCGCGGGCCGGAGAGCCCAAACCGGGATTCGCGGTTGCGCCGGTCTTCGGGGACCACATGGTTCTCCAGCGGAACATGAAAGTCCCGGTTTGGGGAACGGCCCGACCGGGAGAGACCGTCACGGTCAAGCTCGCCGGGAAGACGGCCGCTGCGAGGGCCGACGCCGCTGGGCGCTGGGAGGCCCGCATCGGGCCCCTGGACGCCGGCGGGCCGCACGAGATGACCGTGACCGGCTCGAAGGTCGTCACGTTCAGGGACGTGCTCATCGGCGAGGTCTGGTTCGGCTCGGGACAGTCCAACATGCAGATTCCCATGTGCTGGAAGCTCAACGGGAACGGTCTCTACAACGCCGAGAAGGAGATCGCCGCCGCCGATCATCCGCAGTTCCGCCTGCGCACGATGGGGTGGGGCGGCGGGTGGCAGGCCTGCACGCCCAAGAGCGTGAAGAACTTCTCCGCGTTGGGCTACTACTTCGGCCGGGAGCTCCATCGCCGGCTCGACGTTCCGGTGGGCATCATTGCCTGCGGCAGAGGGCGCACCGCGATCCAGGTCTACATGAGTCCGGAGGCGCTTGAGAAAGCCGGCACAGCGGCCGGCCGGAACAAGACGAAGGGTCAGGAGTGGGCCCGCAAGGTCGCGCCCGCGATCCCCTACGGGGTCGCCGGCGTTATCTGGTACCAGGGTGAAGCCAACGTGGGCGCCCCGGAAAAGTACCTGGGGCTCTTCACGATCCTGATCGAGGACTGGCGCGAAAAATGGGGCAGGGACGACCTCCCGTTCCTCTTCGCTCAGCTCGGGAACACGGCTCGCCAGATCGGCGTTCCCCCGGCGCCCGCCCCGGGTGAGCGCTGCCGATTCGACCCGCGGAGCACGGCGGCGACCCGGGAGTCGCAGCGCAGGGCGCTGAAGCTCCCCCACACCGGGATGATGGTCAGCAGCGACCTGCCGGTCGACGACGGCGTGGCCGGTCATCCCCTGGACAAGCCGACCCAGGGAAAACGCCTGGCCCTCCTGGCGCTGGAGCGCGTGTACGGGAAGAAGGTCGTCGGCTCGGGGCCCCTCATCGAGTCGATCGAGATCGTGGGGAACAAGGTCCTCCTGAAGTTCAAGGGGGTGGGCGAAGGCCTGGCGGCCAGGGATCGCGAGGGAAAAGAGGTCGCCGAGGTGCACGGGTTCGCGCTGGCCCCGGCCGGGAACCCCAGGAACCTGCTCTGGGCCAGGGGCAAAATCACAGGGAAGAAGACGGTCGAGGTCTGGTCCGAGGCGATCGGGCAGCCCGGTGCGGTGCTTTACGGCGCGGACGAGAACGCCTCCTGGTGCAACCTGTACAACAGCGAGGGGCTTCCCGCCTCGATCTTCGTTTCCGATGACTACTGGAAGGCCTTCACGACCCGAAAGCCGAGCGCCGCCGGCCGCTGACCGCCGCCGGGGAGAGGTGCAAGGAGGACGGAAGATGCGCCGAATCGCATGGATTGCAGGCTTCACGGCAGCTTTGCTCCTGACGATCACGGCGCACGCCGGGGAACGGCCCGAGCTCATTGTGCACGTGGGCACGACCGATGGTGCGCGGGAGCTCGCGCTTGGCAAGAATCCGGGCAGCGTGGTGCACGGGCTCGCGCGCGACGAGGCAAGCGTCGCAAAGGCGCGCGAAGCCATCCGCAAGGCCGGCGCCTACGGCCGCGTCAGCGTCCGCTTGTGGCGCGGCGCGCCGAAGCTTCCTTATATTGACTCGATTATCAATCGCGTCGTGGTCGCGGGTGGCGTGGCCGTGGACGAGAAGGAACTCCAGCGCGTGCTCGCGCCGAACGGCGTGATAGAACGCGGCGGAAAAGTCGTCTGGACCGCGCCCATACCAAAGGAGCTCAGCACCTGGCCGCACGTCGTCGGGCCGGCCGGGGGGACGCGCTTCACGCCGGACGAGCGCATCGGGAAACCGGTGGCCCTGCGCTGGCTCAGCGGGCCCATGTTCAACATCAAGCCGAAGGTCGCCGCCGACGGCGTCGTCATCGCCATGACCGGCTCGTTCAGCCGAGGCGGCCGGTCCCGCGTTGCGAGGCCGGAACGGGTCTCGGGGCTCGACGCCTTTAACGGACTCCTTCTCTGGCAGCGCGAGCTCCCCTTTGCGAGCCTGGGCACGCGGCCGGAGACCTGGGGCGGCGAGGACCGCGAGCGGGTCTTCGGCTACTGCTACGCGATCCGCGAGGGGAAACTCTACACGGCCACCTCTCCCAAGGCAACGATTCTCGACCTCTACTCGGGAAAGGCGCTCGGCACGCTCGAGACGGAAGGAGCGCCCGAGCGGGTCATGGCCGTGAAGAACGCCGTCGTCGTCTCAACCGACAAGGAGGTCGCCTCCTTCGCGCCCGAGGGAGGCGCGCCGCGCTGGAGCTGGAAGGGCGAGGTGCGCGAGGCGCTCGCCGATGACTCGATTGTCGTCGTCTACGCGGCGAACGGGAAGGGGCACTTCCTTATGGGATTGTCCCCGGACGCGGGGAAGAAGGTCTGGGAGTGGCGGCCGAAGACCCCGCCCGCGGCCATCCCGGAGAAGGATCTCTGGAAGGTAAGGAAGAATACGCCCCCGGCATCGCCCATTCGTCCGGTGGCTCTCGGCTACGGCCGCGTCTTCGTCTGGAAGGCGAGGTACGTGCGCTGCGTCTACGCGAACCACGCCTCGGACCTCGTCTGTCTCGACTCGAAGACCGGCAAGGAACTCTGGCGGCACAAGCCGACCGCGAAGGGCGACATCGCCCTGGGGTACGCCAACCATGTCATGGCCGACGAGAGCTCGGTGTGGACCATGATGACGCTCGCGCGAGCGTCGGCCCTGGTCAAGCTCGACGCGAAGACCGGGGCCGAGCAGGGTCGCGCGACGACCCACATGCTGAACCCGCACTGCCAGGCCGCGTTCCTCGCCTCGCGCATCGCCTTCCCGCGCGACTACAGCGTCGAGCGCGACGCGATGAAGGTGCTCGGCAACAACAAGCTGAGCATTCGCGCCGGCTGCGGGAGCACATCCGTTCCGGCCTACGGCATGATTTATACTGGGGCCCACTCCTGCAAGTGCTACGGCTACTTTCGATCCTACCCGCTGGTCCGCGTCAAAGCCCAGATCAGCGAGGCCGACGCCGGTTTCCTGGCCGACGACAAGGGCACGGTGGTCGAGAAAGGAAAGGCGTCCGCCTCCGGCGCGAAGCCCGGCGCGGACGAGTGGCCGCAGTTCCTGCGCGACGCTTCGCGCAGCAACGTCTACCCGACCGCGATCGCGCCGGAGAAGCTCGCCGTGGCATGGCAGTCGAAGCTCCCCGTCCAGGGCGGAAGCCGCTGGCGCGAGGTCCTCGGCGGCGGAGACACGCTCACCGCGCCCGTGGCCGCGAACGGCCTCGTCTGCGTGGCGGGCGGCGACGACCACGCGGTCCACGCGCTCGACGCGAAGACGGGGCAGGTCCGCTGGAGCTATACAAGTGGCGGCGTGATCGACACGCCGCCCGCGCTCGCGAAGGGACTCGCCGTCTTCGGCTCGGCCGACGGCTGGGTTTATGCGCTCAGTCAAAAAGACGGCGCGCTCGCCTGGCGCACGCGCCTCGCGCGCAACGACTCGCTCCGCCCCATCGCCGAGCAGCTCATGTCGCTCTGGCCGGTCCACGGCAGCGTGCTCGTCGAGGGCGACACGGTCGTGGCCCTGGCCGGCTGGTACTCTATCGAGGCCGAAGAGATGCACATGTACGGGCTCTCGCTGGCGGACGGCTCGGTGAAATGGGAGGAGAAGGTGAAAGGTCTCGTCACGGAGGGCAACGGCTGGTACGGCCGGATCCGCCGCGGCCCGAACCTCGTCAATCGCAACGAGATCCTGGGGCTCGTGGACGGGAACGTTCTCGGGCTCGACCCGGCCACGGGGAAGACCGTCGTCAAGGACGGCCGCTGGCACTTCCTCCCTCTGCCAACCTTCAATGTTGCGCGCAGCAATCCCGTCGGCCGGGTCAAGGGCGGACCGTCGGTGTATACGCGGGAGAGCGCGCTCTGGAAGAACCGCAGGCTCGATCTCCTGCAGGGCACGGGACGAAGCGGCGGCCAGCTGCATCTCTTCGTCGACAAGGTGAGGAACCTCTCGAAGCCGGGCGGCAACGCGCCGAGGCTGCCGAAGCCGAAGAAGATCCTCAAGGCACCGTCCGGACACCGGTGGCTGACCATGCTGGTCGCGGGCGACCTCGCGCTCGTCGCAGGTAAAGAAGGCGAAAAGCCCTGCCTCTGGGCCTACAAGACCGCCGACCTCGCCCCCGCCGGAAAGGTCGCCCTCCCGGCCGCGCCGGTCTTCCGCGGGCTCGTTGCGAGCAAGGGGCGGCTTTATATCTCGTGCGCCGACGGCAGCGTCGTCTGCCTCGCGCCGAGGTAGTCGCCGCGGCTACCCCCCGGCCAGGACGAGGCGCCCGGCGGCGAGGCTCCGCTCGCCGAGCGCGAGCGCGTCCTCGCGCGTGAGTGACGCGTCCCCGTAGAGCGCGACCTCGTACTCGACCGTGAAGGCGGCCCCCGGCTCGGGCGGGGCCGCGAATCTCACGTGGAAATGATTGTCGAGCCAGGACGGGCAGAGCATGTACTGCGTCGCGCTCCCCGCCGGCTCCACCGACTTCACGAGCGCGAGCAGGTTGCCGCGGGGCGCCGCGTACTGCGCCAAGAAAAACGGCGGCGTGAATGCGACCATCTTCCCGGCCTGGAGCGTGTGCGCCTCGCCGCGCGGCGCGCGCACGTCCGCGCACCAACTCCGCCCCTCCCCGTCCATCGCGAGCGTCTCGGCGACGTGCCAGTCGTCCGGCTGCCACGAGCGCACGGGAAAGATGTTCGCGAATTGGATCTGGTCGCGGTCCCACCCGGTGCGGAGCTCGAGGCGCGTCTTCGCCTCGACGAGCACCGAGCCGCGCACGAGGCGCAGCCGGTAGCGGCCCAGGCAGGCGGCGCCGCCGCTGGGGTTGCGCGCGGCGAGCGCGAGCGAGACGATCTCCGGCCCGTTCTCCTCGATCTCGAAGCGTTCGAGGACGTTGAGGCTGTCCTCGCGCGCGGGCGCGTTCATGGTCAACCAGTGGAGCGGCAGCATGGCCAGGCCCGCCTCCGTCTCGCCCGGCCGCACGAGCTCGCGCAGCTTGAGCTCGCGCAGCGACACGGTCGCGACCGGCTTCGTCGCGTCCGGCGCGGTGACCGACAGCAGTCGCCGCCCATCGAGCTTTGCGTACGCGGCCGCGAGCCCCGGGCTCGCGCGCAGGACGACCTCCCGCGCGCCGCCGGCGCAGGCGTACGCCTCGACCGGACCGCGCGCGGCGTCGGGCACGCGGACCTCGCCCGCCCAGTCGTCGGGTCGCGCAGGGCCCGTGCCGTAGGGGTCATCCGTACGGCCGCCGTGCGTGGCGAGCGCGCAGGACGCATCCCGGCCGTCGGCGAGCGCGCGCACGCTCGTGCCCGGCTCGAGCGACTCGAGCACCACGCGCGCGTCCGCGCGCTCGGGAAAGCGCACCACCACGCGGTCGGAGGTCGCGCGCACGTGCCACGCGCCGTCGAGGTGCGAGTAGTACCGCAGGCGTCCGCCGGTGACCGTGGGTGCGGTGCCGATTGCCGGCGCGCCGATCGCGATCGCGCCCAGGAGGACGCGCTCGCCCGCGAGCGCCTCCTCTTCTTCGATCCAGAGGAAGCGCAGCGCGCCACGCGCCACGTCCACGCTCCGCCACGGCGCGGCCCCGCCCCACTGGAGGAAGTGCGGCTCCCACAACTCATAAAAGGGCGGCGCGCGCCCGTCGCCGAGCGGCGGGAACCGGCCCTCGCCGCCGTGCGGTTCGATCATCGCGTCCGAGGTCGTCCACGCGAGGCGAAGCGGCGTATCCGGCGCGCCGAGCTCGGCCTCGCCCGCGGAGGCGTCCACCGTCCCGGGCAGCGCCAGCTCCCCGAGCGCGAGCTCGACGCCGACCTCGCGCGCGCTCTTGAGCGTCCGGCCGCCCACGAGCCGCAGGCCCAGCGCGTAAAAGAGCGCGCCCGAGCCCCAGCGGTGCGCCTCGGCGAGCCCCTCGCCGTGGTAGGCGCCCTCCCCGTCAAGCAGCGCGAAGCGCACGCGTGCGGCCGTGCAGGCCGCGCTCTCGAGGAGGCTCATCACCTGCGGCGCGGGGTCCGCCAATTGATCGAGCACGACCTCGCGGCCGTCCGGCCTCGTGCCGCGCGCGAACGCGCGGATGGCCGGCTCGCCGAGCGCGGGAAGGTCACTCATGCGTGCTCCTACTCTCCGAGGATTTCAGCCGGGGCAGCGATGCGCCCGGCGACCGCGCTCGCGGCCGCGACGAACGGGCCCGCGAGATAGACCTCGCTCTCGGGCGAGCCCATGCGGCCGACGAAGTTCCGGTTCGTGGTCGCGACCGCGCGCTCGCCCGCGGCGAGCACCCCCATGTGCCCGCCGAGGCACGGCCCGCACGTGGGCGTCGAGACCGCGCACCCGGCCTCGACGAAGACGTCAAAGAGCCCCGCGTGCATGGCCTCCCTCCAGATTGCCTGCGTCGCCGGGATCACGATGCACCGCACGCCGGGGGCGACCCTTCGCCCGCGCAGGACCTCGGCCGCGGCCGCGAGGTCCTCGATGCGGCCGTTCGTGCACGACCCGATCACGACCTGGTCGATGCGCGTGTCCCCGAGTTCCGCCGCCGGCTTCACGTTCGAGGGCAGGTGCGGGCAGGCGACGACCGGCACGAGACTCGTGAGGTCCACTTCGTGCACCGAATGATACGTCGCGTCCGGGTCGCTTTGATGCAGCACGGGCTCGCGCTTCGCGCGATCTTTTTCGTAGGCGGCCGTGACCGCGTCAGGCGGGAAGATGCCGCTCTTCGCGCCCGCCTCGATGGCCATGTTGCAGATCGTCAACCGGTCGGACATCGAGAGCCGTGCCGCGCCCTCGCCCGTGTACTCCATCGCGCGATAGAGCGCGCCGTCCACGCCGATGCGGCCGATGATCTCGAGGATGATGTCCTTGCCCGTGACGAACCGGCCGAGCGCGCCCTTCAGAACAAATTTCATGGACTCGGGCACGCGCAGCCAGACCTCGCCCGTGGCGAGGCACGCGGCGAGGTCGGTCGAGCCGATCCCGGTCGAGAAGGCGCCGAGCGCGCCGTACGTGCACGTATGCGAGTCCGCGCCGATCACGAGGTCCCCGGGCACCACGAGCCCCCCCTCGGGCAGGAGCGCGTGCTCGATGCCCATCCGGCCGATCTCGAAGTAGTTCTCGATCGCGTACTTCTCCGCGAAGTCGCGCAGGACCTTGGCCTGCTCGGCGCTCTTGATGTCCTTGTTGGGCGTGAAGTGGTCGGGCACGAGCGCGATGCGCGCGGGGTCGAAGACCTTCCCGGTCTCGAGCGCCTCGAACTCGCGGATCGCGATGGGCGCGGTGATGTCGTTGCCGAGGCAGAGGTCCACGCGCGCGGTGACGAACTCCCCGGCACGCGCCTTCCCCTCCACGACGTGCGCGGCGAGGATCTTCTCGGTGACGGTCTGCGGCTCGGTCACGGATTACTCCTCTTTCTTCTCGCGCGACTTCAGCCTCGCGCCCAACGGGTTGTTCAAGTCTATAACCTCGAACTTCACGTTCTGGGTTTGAGGAGAATCCGCGAACATCGGAGACCCCGAGAGCTCAATGAACAGTAGGCACACGAACATCGTCTCCTTGTCTTTGTCAACATGAAGAACGAGCCGCCTCGAGGCAAGATTTACTATTCTCATCGGGCGCTCAAGGACTATTTCAGGCAGATTGCAGAAGTATCGACTTTTCCCGGCCGGGGCCACATCCGTCTTGTCCGGCTTCATCTGGTGGAGTTCGATTCCGAGCGCATTGAGCGTCTTCCTGGCCTCATCCAGCGTCATGCCCGCGTAGAGAAAATGGGAGGGTTGCCGTTCCTGATCTTGGAATCGCGTTCTTTCCCTCAACCCGTGCAGAATGAAACGCTTGCCGGACCACTCGATCGCATCGATCGCGTACCATGTTTCTGCTTTTCCAGAGAAACGCAACTTCCTGGAATTGGCCACCTTCAATTCCACCACTGCGAGCTCGTCTTCCTCCTTAGCCTTGTTGCCGAAGATCCCGATGTGCATGCCATTCGGAAGATCATACCAAGTATACTCCAAAAAGGATGGGGTTTTGTCTTCCCAGATCAGGTAGGAAATCGCTATGCTGATATCCGCCGCGCCCATCTCGTCCAGCTTCTTGAGGGCTTCGCCGTACTTCATGCCCACCTTGACGGTTATTGTCTTCGCCTTGCCCGCCGGCTCCGCCCCCTCGCCCCCGCGGACGGGGGAGGGCACGGCGACGGCGAGCGCGACCGCCGCGAGCGCAATCGCGAAAGAGAAACCCCTCAACCCGCGCATGGCTTGGTGAGGTCCTCCTTCTCGCCCTCGGGCAGCTCCGCGCGCCACTTGCGGCGGCAGGCGTCGCATAAATCAAACCGCCGGATCTCCGCGATCGCGGCCGTCGACTCGGCCGGGTCCGCGCTGCGGAGGCGCTTGAGGCAGTCGGCGATCTCGCCGGCGAGGTCGCGCCTCAGGTCCGCGGGCGAGAGCTCCATCACGTCGTACGCGGCCCAGATGCGCACCTCGGCGCGGTAGCGCACGGGCGCGCCGAGGAGGTCGGCGCCGCACAGGTCGCAGGTCGCGGTGTCGGCCACTTTACGTCTCTCCGTCGAGCCGCTTACCGAGCCGCTCGCGCACGACCTGCGGGTTCGCCTTGCCCTTCGCCGCGCGCATGACCTGGCCGATAAAAAACCCAAAGGCGGTCTTCTTGCCGCCCTTGTAGTCGGCGAGCGGCTTCGGGTTGGCGGCGATGGCCTCCTCGATAATTTTGTCGATGAAGCCGGTGTCGGTGACCTGGGCGAGGTTCTTCGTCTTGACAATGGCGCGCGGCGACTCGCCGGTCTTTACCATTTCCGGGAAGACCTCCTGCCGCGCGATGGTCGCGTTGATGGTCGAGTCCGCCACGAGCGCGACGAGTTCTGCAAGATGCGCGGGCCGCACCTTGAGCGCGTCCACGCCGATGCCCTCCTCGCCCAGCACGCGCATCACATCATTAATCACCCAGTTCGCCGCCTCCTTCGCGGGCGCGCCCGACTTGAGAATGTCCTCGTAGTAGTCGGCCATCGCCTTGTCGGCCGTCAGGACACCCGCGTCGTACTCGCTGAGGCCGAGCGACTCGGCGAAGCGCGTGCGTCTCGCGCGCGGGAGCTCGGGCAGCTCCTTCTCGATCTCCGCCACGAGCTCGCGCGCAATCGTAAAGAACGGGAGGTCCGGCTCGGGGAAGTAGCGATAGTCCTGCGCCTCCTCCTTCGTGCGCATGGTGCGCGTGACGCGCTTCTCCTCGTCCCAGAGCATGGTCGCCTGCTCGACCGCGCCGCCGGATTCGAGCACCTCCTGCTGCCGCTTCACCTCGTACTCGAGCGCCGCGCCCACGGCCTTGAAGCTGTTAAGGTTCTTGACCTCGGTCTTGGTGCCGAGCGTCTCGGAGCCGGCGGGCCGGATTGAAATATTCGGCTCGCAGCGCATCGAGCCCTCCTGCATCTGCGCCTCCGAGGCGCCGATGTAGCGCAGTATTTGTTGAAGAGCCTGGAGGTAGGCGACAGCCTCCTCGGGCGAGCGCAGCTCCGGCTCGGTCACGATCTCGAGCAGCGACACGCCCGCGCGGTTGAGGTCCACCGCCGACTCCGCCCGCTCGCCTTCGGGATGCAGGAGCTTGCCCGCGTCCTCCTCGAGGTGCGCGCGCGTGATGCGCACGCGGCGCGTCTGGCCGCCCACCTCGAACTCGACCGCGCCGTGCTCGGCGAGGGGATTGTCGTACTGGCTGATCTGGTAGTTCTTGGGGAGGTCCGGGTAGTAGTAGCTCTTGCGGTCGAAGCGCGTGCGCCCGGCGACCGAGCACCCGAGCGCGAGCGCGGCGCGCACGCCGAGGCGGAAGGCCTCCTCGTTCACCACCGGCAGCACGCCGGGCATCCCCGAGCAGACCGGGCAGACCTGCGTGTTCGCCTCGGCGCCGAACGCGTTCGCGCAGGCGCAGAACATCTTCGTGCGCGTGGCGAGGTGCACGTGCACCTCGCAGCCGATGACCGTCTCCCACTCCATGCGGCTCGACCTCCTTCGCGGGGCATCATAGCGCGCCGCGCACGGCGCGGCAAGCGCAGGCGCGAGGGGGGAGGGGCGGGGAAACCTCTTGCGCCCGGCGGCCCCCTGTGCGAGAATCCCCGCATAGAACCGGACAGCACCCCGGAAAGGGACCGACCATGACAAGACTGGGTTCCGCACTCGCGGCGGCCGCGCTGCTTGCACTCGCCGCGACGTGCCTCGGTGCCGAGGCACCCGCCGCGCCGCCCGCAGCCGCGAAGCCCGGCCCCGCGCTCGCAAAGGCGCTCGCGACGAAGCTCGACGCGCGCTTCCGCCGCGACTCGGTGGGCGAGGTCACCGAAGACCTCTGGCTCGCGGCCGGGGTCGTGACCGCGTTCCCCCCGGGCGCGCGGGACCTGCCCTACTTCACATTGGAGAAAAAAGGCGTCACCGCGCGCGAGGTGCTCGAGAAGCTCGCGAAAAGGACCGGCCTCACGCTCGAGCTGCGCGCGGGCGCGGCCGTGCTCTGGCGGCCGCTGGACGACGCGAAGCTCGCCGCGCTCCTGAGGACGCTCCGCGGCGAGGGCTTCCGGGAGCGCGACAACGACCGGCAGCCCCGCTGCGAGGCCGCGTGGGCGCTCGGCACGAGCGGGGACGCGCGCGCCCTCGCCGCGGCGCGCGAGGCCGTCCTCGACAACGACCGCGCGATCGCGCACTGGGCGCGCGCGAGCGCGTTCAGGCAGTGGCCCGAGCCGGGCCGCCGGCCGCTCTGCTCGTTCGTCCCGGCGAGCGAGGAGTTCAAGGCCGCTCTCCGCAAGCGCCATGCCGAGGCGAAGACCGAGCGCGAACGGCGCGATGCGCTCATGGACATGTGCATGGCCGGCGACCGCGCGGCGGTCCCCATCGTCGTCGCAGGCCTCGAGGCCGAGCTCGCGCGCGAGGAGCACGACGAGCCCTGGATCTGGAGCGACTGCGCGCAGCACATGCCCGCGCCCGAGTTCCTCCCGGGCCTGCTCGCCTGGCACAAGCACAAGGCCGAGCGCTCGGATCTCCGGCACGCGGCCGTATGGGCGCTTCGCATGTACGAATCGCCCGAGGTCACGGCCGCGTTTAAGAACATGCTCTCCGACCCCTTCGACCGCGTGCGCGGCGGCGCGGCGCATGCGGTACGGCGGCGGCGCGACGCGGTCGAGATGCTCGCGAAAATCGCGAAGCAGCTCCGCGCGGACGCGCACTACCACCAGCGGGCCGGCACGGCCCATACCCTCGGCGCGCACGCGCGGCGGAACGACCTCGCCTTCGAGGTCCTCAAGAAGAGCAAGGACACCTACGCGGTCCACGGCCTCGCGCGCGCGCGGCGGCCGGAGAGCTTCGCCCTCGTTCTCGCGCACCTCGCGACCGCGCCGAAGGCGGAGGAGAAGGGACAGGTCTTCCGCGCGCTCGGGCAGCTGCGCGGCGGGAAATGCCTCGACGCCCTCGTCGAGGGGCTCAAGCAGAAAGAGGACCGCGCCTGCCGCGGCGCGGTCTTCGGGCTCGCCGGCCTGCGCGACGCGCGCGGCGCGGAGGCGCTGCGGAGAATGCTCAAGGACCCGCGCGTGAGCATCTCGACCCGCGCGGGCCAGGCCCTCGTGGAGCTCCGCGTGGAGGACGCGAGGGAGATCGTCGAGGCGATGCTCGCCGACGAGAACACCGAGACCGCGCAGGCGGGGCACCAGTCGATGAAGTTTCACCTGCCGCCCGAGATCGAGCCGGAGCTCGTCGGCCCGATCCTGGCGAAGGCCGCGAGCGCGAAGCGCATCGCCCTCTACGAGGCCATGAGCTGGCATTGGAACCCCGGCCCGTACGGCGTGCCGCTGGTCCTCAAGGGACTTGCGGACAAGGAGCCCGAGGTCCGCGCCAAGGCAGCGAAGACCGCGCGCCGCTACGGCGACCCGCGCCTCGTCGCGCCGCTCCTCGCGCTCCTGGCGGACCCGGACGACGCGGTACGGCTCGATGCGGCCGAGACGCTGCGCGAGAGCTTCCTCCACGAGCCGGGCGTCGAGGAGGCGATCGAGAAGCTCAAGGAGGCCGAGGGCGAGGAGGCGTTCTAGGGGCTCCCCGCGGGGGCGCGAATCCCGCCCTTGACGCGCGGCGCGAGGCGCTCATGGACATGTGCATGGCCGGCGACCGCGCGGGAGCGGGAGTCCGGAGAGAAAGAGGGCGTGGTGGGAAAGGCGGAATGAACGTGTCCGGTCCTGCCTGCCGCACGCTACTTGATCGCGGGGGGCGTCTGCCTCTCCGAGGGCTCGGATGGCGGGATAATACGATAGACCACTGTATTGTTGACTGTGGTGGAGGGCTAGGGACGTGAGTCTGACGAAGCGTTGGGGCTCGACCAGGCGGCTTCTTCTCTCTGCGTTTCTCTTGGGCCTCTGCGTTGGGACGGCCCGGGCGGACAGCTTCCCGGAGCCCTCCGTCGATGAGATGTGCGACGAAGCCGAACTGATCATCGAGGGAGTTTACCTCGGAGAGAATACGGTCGAGATCACGCGCGTCCACAAGAAATCCAGGCGGCTAAAAGATGGGACCCGCCGGATCAAGGTCGCGCGCCTGGATGAGCACAGCCGGTCCTTGCAAATGTGGCGCCGGGAAGACAAGGGCGAAGGAATAGAGACGAAGAAGCTCGTTCTCTTCCTCGCTCCGGGGCTCGACGGCTGGGAATCTCTGCATACTATCACGGATGGGGGTTTGTGCGGCAGCTGCGGGCTCTACTGGTTCGACAAGACCACGTGCTACGGCTACGCACAGAGTATGAACCCGGGGCCGTACATGTTGCTCAGCGCGAAGGGCGCGCGCTGGCGAATCCCGGAGAATATCGAGGCGCTCCGCTCAGATATCAAGACAGGGCTGGCCAACTCCAGGCGATGGCGCTCTGTACTCGCGATCGAGGACCCAAAGAAGAAGGCGCGCGCCTTGGCTAAGTACCTCCTAACGCGGACCTCTCCAGAGGGCGACAAGGGAACGTTCCTCTATGCCGTCCGCGAACCGATGCGGAAGTTGGGCGAACACGCCGTCCCCGTGCTCGTTGAGGTGCTCGAGGACGCGCGGCCGGAAGAGAAACTGAATGATGTCGTTCTGATCCTCTACGACATCGGGCCGGAGGCGCGGGCGGCAGTTCCGCATCTATGCAAGTTGCTCGACTCTCCGGAGCAGGCCTACACCGGCTACGTACTCTCCGCGCTCAGGACCGCGGGCGATCCGCGTGCTGTCGAGCCTGTCCGCCCCTTCCTTCGACACAAGGAGTTCCGCGTGGCCGTGCGGGCCGCGGAGGTCCTGGCCGTCCTCAAGGATCACGACTCGTTCGACAAGATGGCTGCGCTTGTCCCGGTGAAGGCTAAGAGGAAGGATCAGTTTCGCATCTACGAGCTACTCAACGCTCTTCACGAACTCGATGCTAAGCGCGCCAAGTCGATCATCGACAAAGCGGTGAAGAACCCGATTATTGCGGAGTGCAAGCATCATATCAAAGGCCTGAAGGACCGGTAAGGGACTCCTGCCCCTCCCATCCCCCGGATATCCGCCCCAAAAACTCCCCAAGAACCCCTTGACGCGCCCAGGCGGACACCGTGTATAATGGGATGAAGCCGGGCGCACCGGCGGTTGACACCAAAGGGGCGCGCAGGGACCGGCTCGGGAGGGAGCGTATGAAACACCTCACCGCAGGAATCCTGCTCCTCGGCCTCGCGCTCGCGGGCGAGCCCGAGGGGCCCAGCGAGATGGACCGCAAGGAGGCCGCCGCTTTCATGGAGCTCGCGCGCGCCGCGCTCGCGGCCCGCAAGGAGGCCGAGGCCGAGGCCTGGCTCGACAAGGCCGAGGCCAAGTGCCCGCTGCCCGCGATCCTCGAGATGCGCGGGCACATCCTCGTGCGCAGGGGCGAGAAGGAGAAGGCCGTCCGCTGTTACCTGCGCGTGCGCGACGCCTACCGCGGCGTGAACAAGGCCGGCTTCGCGCGCGTCAACGGCGAGCTCGCCCTCATCTCGCCCGGCCTCCTCAAGTACCTCGAGTTCCGCGACAAGTTCCTCGGGCAGGCGAAGCTCGCCATGAGCGGGTACGGCCAGGACGCGCTGACCAAGAATCTCGCCACGAGCGACGTGATGGCGCTCGACGAGGTGCTCGTCGGAGGGACCGCGCCGCCGAAGGTCGAGGAGCCGGCGACCGGTCCGGTCGCGGTCAAGGTCGAGGCCGCCGCGGTGGGGAAGCTCTTCCGCGGACGCATGGCCGGCTTCGACCCGGAGAAACTCGGGGTCGAGTTGCGCTACGACTTCTCGGACCCGGCCCAGCTCGAGGACTGGGGCTTCCACCCCGAGGCGAAGCACGCGATCGCGAACAAGGCGCTCGACCTCTGGGGCAAGCCCGGGCTCTGGAAGGAAGAAAAAGCGCGCCTTCGCCCCTACTTCCGTCTGCCGGTCACGGTGAGCCTCTCGATGAAGAACAAGGGCGCGAAGCTCGGGGAGCTCTCTCTCGCGCTGCGCGCGGGCGCGACCGGCAAGAAGGTCTCGGTCACGCTCGGCAGCCACAGCAACAACAAGGGCTCCAAGGTCGGCGCCTGGGGCCAGGAGTTCGCGCTCAAGGACCTTGGCCCCGTTGAGGCCGCGCACGCCTACGCGGTGGTGCTCGAGGTCACCGCCGACGCGGTCAGCGTCTCCGTGGACGGCAAGGAGATGCTCCGCCGCGAGGTGAAGGCGCCGGACGACTGGTTCCGCGTCACGCTCAACACCGACGAGGGCCGCACCGTGACCTTCGACGACCTCGTGATCTCGGGCGTGCTCGACCGGGCCGCGCTCGAGGGCGCGCTGCGAGCGGGCGCGCTCCCGGTCGCCGGCACGCTCCACGACCCGGCGAAGGCCCGGCCGAAGCCGAAACCCGCCGGCCCCAAGGGGCTCTTCAACGGCACGAGCCTCGACGGCTGGGTCGCCACCAAGGACTGGACCGTCGAGGAGGGCGCGATCCTCTGGCGCGGAGCGGCGCCCAAGCTCGGCTGGGTCACGCTCTCGAGCACCCGGACCAGCTGGAACTACCGACACTTCAAGATCCACCTCCAGGCCCGGAGCACGCTCCGGACGGTGGGCCTGCGCCTGGGCTGGGACACCTTCGAGGTCGAGACCAAGGGCGAGCCCTCGACCTGGCGCGTCTTCGAGTTCGAGGTCCAGGGCACGCAGGCGAAGGTGACGGTCGACGGGAAGGTCATCCACGAGGGGCCCCTCAAGAACAAAGTGTCCGAGATCGCCCTCTGGGCCAAGGGGCCCTCGGGCCTCCCCAAGGAGGTCGCCGCCTTCAAGGGGATCAAGCTGGAGGTCCTGGGCCGCTAGGCCGGCCCGGGGAGACGGGGGCCGGGAGCGGGGGGGCCGTACCGCAAACACCATCCGGGGGAGAGCAGCGCCAGCCTTGGCATCCGGCAAGAGGACGGCTTCCCGCAAGCGCCGCGCGCGTCGCCCGACGCGCCGCCGGCGGAAGAAGCGCCCCGCGCCCCGCTGGGCCGGCCGGGGCCTCAAGCGCCTCCTCGACGTGCGCCTCTGCGACCTCAAGCTCTCGATCGAGCGCTCGCCCCTCGCGAAGTGCGTCAAGCAGATCCACCGCGAGCTCGCGCGCCGCGACCTGCGCTTCCGTCCCTACTTCTGGCTCTCGGACGACTGGTTCACGCCCGAGGGCGTGACCGGCACGGCGATCCCGTTCTACCTCGCGCACCCGCGGCTCGTGCGGCTCGAGCGCAGCCAGATGGGCGAGGCCGAGGGCGGCACGCGCGCGTGGTGCATGAAGCTCCTGCGCCACGAGGTCGGGCACGCGATCGACCACGCCTACCTCCTGCACCGCCGGCGGCGGTGGCAGCAGCTCTTCGGCATCTCCTCGCGGCCGTACCCGCGCTACTACCAGCCGAACCCCTACAGCAAGCGGCACGTCCTGCACCTGGAGTACTGGTACGCGCAGAGCCATCCCGACGAGGACTTCGCGGAAACCTTCGCGGTCTGGCTCGGCTCGACGCGGGCGCACTGGCGCAAGCGCTACCGCGGCTGGCCCGCGGCGCGGCGCAAGCTCGAGTACGTGGACGAGCTCATGGCCGAGATCTCCGGCACCTGGCCGTCCGTCCGCACGCGGACCCGCATGGACAGCCTCTCGCGCATCTACAAGACTCTGCGCCAGCACTACAAGGCGAGGCGGCGGAAGTACCCGCGCGCCCACCCGGACACCTACGACCGCGACCTGCGGACGCTCTTCCTCGCGCTGCCGAAGGGCCGCCGCCGCGACCGCGAGCGGGCCGAGAGCTTCATCCGCCGCGAGCGCGCCGCGCTTCTCCGCGTGCTGCGCCCCTGGACGGGCGAGTACCGCTATCCCCTCGAGCACGTGCTCAAGGACATGATCGGCCGCTGCCGGGAGCTCAAGCTCTACGTGCGCGCGAGCCGCCCGAACCTGAAGCGCGACCTCGCCATCGTCCTGACCAAGCACACGATGGACTCGCTCTACAAGAGCCGCCGGTGGGTCGAGCTGTGAAGAAGCTGCGCGTCCTGGCGCTGATCCGCGAGGGCCTCAAGCCGCCCGAGTCGCTCGACGGAATGAGCGACGACGAGATCCAGGCCGCGCCCTGGAAGACCGAGTACGACGTCGTCGTCACGCTCGGCGAGCTCGGCCACGAGGTCCGCACGCTCGAGGTCTACAGCGACCTCGGCGTTGTGCGCGCGGCCATTGAGGAGTGGAAGCCCCACCTCGCCTTCAACCTGCTCGAGGAGTTCAGCGGCATCGCGCTCTACGACCAGAACGTCGTCTCCTACCTCGAGCTCATGGGCGTGCCCTACACCGGGTGCAACCCGCGCGGGCTCGTCGTCGCGCGCGACAAGGCGCTCTCGAAGAAGCTCCTGGCCTACCACCGCATCCACGTGCCCGACTTCGCGGTCTTCCCCGCCGGCCGGCGTGCGAAGCGCCCCAAGCGGCTCTCCTTCCCGCTCATCGTCAAGTCGGTGACCGAGGACGCCTCGCTCGGCATCGCGCAGGCCTCGCGCGTGACCGACGACGCGGGCCTGGCCGAGCGCGTCCGATTCGTGCACGAGCGCACGGGCGCGCACGCGATGGCCGAGGAATTCATAGAAGGCCGCGAGCTCTACGTCGGCGTTCTCGGCAACGACCGGCTCGAGGTCCTCCCGGTCTGGGAGCTCGTCTTCAAGAACAAGCCCGAGGCCGCGCCGCTCATCGCGACCGCGCGCGCGAAGTTCAACGTCGAGTACCAGAAGAAGTGGGGCGTGGACTCCGGCCCCGCGAAGGGGCTCCCGAACGGCGCGGCCGAGCGCCTCCAGCGGCTCGCGAAGCGGATCTACCGGCACCTCGGCCTCTCGGGCTACGCGCGGCTCGACTTCCGGCTCGCCGCCGACGGCCGCCTCTACTTCCTCGAGGCGAACCCGAACCCGCAGGTCGCCTACGGCGAGGACTTCGCCGAGTCGGCCGAGAAGAAGGGCATCGGCTACAACCCGCTCATCCAGCGCATCCTCAACCTCGGCCTGCGCTGGCGGCCGATGCGGGTGGTGTAGGGGGGCATTATGGCCCTGAAAAAGCTCAAGCGGACAACCGAGCTCATCACGGGCGGAATTACGTGCTACGTTGCATGTTTGCTCTGCCTCGTTATACTCTGGACAACTTGGCCGGTTGATCGTCCCGCGCCAGACACGCTCGAAGCCTTGCTTTCTGCAACGGCCGGAATCGTGGCGCTGATCTGTTTCCTCATAGGTACGGCCGTGCTCTGGCTAGGAGTGAGGCTCCTCAAGAAACAGAAGCGAGAGGGCGAGAAAGGGAACTAGTAAACGGCCGGGTGGCCCGCGCCGACGGGGCGGGACGGACCACAAAAGAGGAAAGAGGACATGCGGCTCGATCGCGAGACATGGACGCAACTCCTGCGCGGCGCCTCGCTCTACGGATGCGGGGGCGGCGGCAGCTATAACGAAGCCCGCCGGACGGTTCGGCGTCTATCGAGAGGCAAGGCGGTGCGCCTCGTCTCGCCGAAGGCGAAAAGCGCGGCAGGGCTCGCCCTGACCGTCTACCCGGTGGGGGCCCTCAGCACGCGGCCCCCGAGAAAAGAGGCGGAAGCGGCCCTGCGCCGCTCGCTCGACCTCTACCGGACGCTCTTCGCGCGCGGCCGGAGCCTCGCCGGGCTCATGCCGGGCGAGATCGGGCCGGGCGCCGTCGCCTCCTGCGCCGCTGCCTGCGCGATGCTCGGCGTCCCGATGCTCGACACCGACGTGGTCGGCGGCCGGTCGGTCCCGGAGATCACGAACGAGCTCTTCTCGGTCTATCGCCGGCCCAAGACGCCCATCGTCTGCGGCAGCCACCGGGGCAACCACCTCGTCCTCCGGGACGTCGCCGATTGCGACCTTGAAGAACGCTGCCGCAGCTTTTACCAAACAGAGGGGAAGAACATCTGGGTCCTCGGGTACGCGACGCCCGTCGCCCGCCTGGCCGAGTTCCTCCCGATCGGCACGGTCTCGGCCTGCGTCGAGCTGGGCAAGCGGATGTGGCAAAAATCCTTCGACCCCTTCACGCCGGTCTTCGAGGGGACGATCTCGAAGGTCTCGCTCGCTGCGCGCGGCGGGTTCGATCGCGGCACCTGCCGCATCCGGGGCCGCGCAGGCTCGGCCACGATCCACATCAAGAACGAGAACATGGTGCTCCAGGTCGGGCGCCGCGCCTTCTGCACGGTCCCGGATCTCATCACCGTCTATTCGAAGCAGCGGCGGCGGGGCCTCGCGAGCACGGAGCTCGCGCCCGGGGAGGACGTCCTCGTCCTGTGTGCCAAGGCGCACAAGCGCTGGCGCACCGCGCGCGCCGTCCGCTTCTTCAACCCCAGACAGCAGGGCCTTGATTTCGACGTCCAGCGACTCGCGCCGAGGCGCGATCTCCCGGGAGGGGGGGTGATACCGCCGCCTTCGGCGGTGTAGTAGTATGGGGAGCGCTCTCCCGCGCGCGG
>Ga0272441_10004545_pt1 | contig 24981 bp, 20 predicted proteins | sample SSMProp6N_FD_193582 | JGI IMG/M metagenome (GOLD analysis project Ga0272441, IMG submission 193582) | Marine sediment archaeal communities from Little Sippewissett salt marsh, Falmouth, MA, United States - SSM-Prop-6N | ecosystem: Environmental > Aquatic > Marine > Wetlands > Sediment ...
CTGGGCGGGGGGGGGGGGGGGCACAACTCACAACTCTCTGCGGCGGCGCGGGTTAAGCACATTTTTTCGTCAAAGCCCCCTATATATGGAGGGTCTTTGTGATTCGCCCGAGGCCGGAGGAAGCTAAAAAGTGTCCAAAATTGTCACCCTGAAGCCCTCTCCGCCCAAGCAAACGCGCCAGTCGCGGCTAGGGGTTCGCGCCGAATGCTCGCTGGGGCTCCCCAGCCGCGAAGCGCGGGAAACACTCCGGGGAATGCGCGGCGAACAGGTGGGAGTTTCCTGTGCTTCGCACGCAGGTTGCGAGAACCTGCGCCACCCACCCCATACTTCTTCTCCGTGCGCTCCGCTTCTCCGTGTTTCAGATGATGAGGCGGTCGAGGACGCGCTCTACGACAGCGCGATGGCGGGCTCGATCCGCGCGCAGATCTTCTGGCTCGTGAATCGCGCGCCGTATAAATGGCGGCCGGTGTGGCGGATTCGCGTCGCGCCGCGGCTGCCGTCGCTGGCGTCGCTCCTGAACGTCTCCGAGCCGCGGCTGCGGGAGTGGGCGGACCATACTCGCTCGGCGCGCTCTCTCTCCGCGCGCGCGCGGCCCCCTCGAAACACGGAGACGCGGAACGCACGGAGAATCCCGAAGCGCGGTTCCGTTACAGAACCTCTTCGTGCCCTTCATGTTTCCGTCTTTCAAATGATCTCGCGCGGGGGGTCTTTCTTACCCCGTCCCCGCTCCGTGCGCTCCGTGTCTCCGTGTTTGGGAAGAAGCGGTCGCGCGCGTCCGTGTTCAGAGAGGAACCTCGCGATGGAGAAAGCGCTACTCGCGTACCTGGCCCGCGCCCCAACCGACCCACTTGTAGGTGCAGAGCTCCTCGAGGCCCATGGGCCCGCGCGCGTGGAGCTTGTCGGTCGAGATGCCGATCTCCGCGCCGAGTCCGAACTCGAAGCCGTCGCTGAACCGCGTCGAGGCGTTGACGAAGACGCAGCCGGAGTCCACGGCGCCGACGAAGCGCCGCGCCGCGTCCTCGTCCTCGGTCACGATCGCGTCGGTGTGGCCGGAGCCGTACGTATTAACGTGGCGGATCGCCTCCTCGAGACCGGGCACGACCGCGACCGAGAGCTTGAGCGCGAGGTACTCGGTGCGCCAGTCCGCCTTCGTCGCGCGGCCGACCGCCGGGTCGATCTTCCGCGCGGCCGCGTCGCCCACGAGCGCGACGCCCGCGCCGGCGAGGCGCTTCAGGATCGACGGCAGGAAGGTGCCCGCGATTTTCTCGTCCACGAGCAGCGTCTCCATCGCGTTGCAGACGCCCGGGCGCTGGCACTTCGCGTTCATCACGATCTCGGCGGCCATGCCGAGGTCCGCCGTGCGCTCGACGAAGACGTGGCAGATGCCCTCGAAATGCTTGAGCACCGGCATCCGCGCCTCGGCGACGACGCGCTCGATGAGGGATTTCCCCCCGCGCGGGATCACGACGTCGATGAATTCGTCCAGCTTCAAGAGCGCGCCCACGGCCGCGCGGTCGGTCGTCTCGACCGCCGAAACGCACGCCTCCGGGAGACCCGCCGCGTGAATCGCCCCGCGCAGCGCGCGCGCGATCGCGAGATTGGACCGGATCGCCTCCTTCCCGCCGCGCAGGACGCACGCGCTTCCGGCCTTGAGGCAGAGCGCCGCCGCGTCGGCGGTCACGTTCGGCCGCGACTCGTAGAGGATCGCGACGACTCCGATGGGCACGCGGACCTTGCGCAGCACGAGCCCGTTCGGCCGCCGCGTCTCGGAGAGCACCTCGCCGACCGGGTCGGGGAGCGCCGCGACCTGGCGGAGGCCCTCGGCCATCTTCGCGACGCGCGCGCCGTCGAGCGCGAGCCGGTCGAGCATCGCCTCGGCGAGCTCCGCCTTCCGCGCGGCGGCGAGGTCCTTCGCGTTCGCCGCGAGGATCGCCGGCGCCTCGGACTCGAGCGCGTCCGCCGCGCGAGCGAGCGCGTCATTTTTCCTGGCCGTGGACGCAGCGGCGAGCGCGCGCGAGGCCTCGCGCGCGTCCGAGGCGAGGCGCTGCATGTCGCGGGCGACGGTCATGCGTTTTCCTCCGCCCCGACGACGAGGTTGTCGCGGTGCACGACCTCGTCGAAGGGTTTCGACCCCAGCGTGCGCGCGATCTCGCCGCTCTTGAGCCCCTTTATTTTTTCGACCTCGTCCGCGGCGTAGTTCGCGAGCCCGCGCGCGACCTCGCGGCCGTCGGGCCCGGCGATGCGCACCGTGTCGCCCACGCGAAAGCTTCCGCGCACCGACGTGACCCCGCTCGGCAGCAGGCTCTTCTTCCGCTCGACGAGCGCCTTCACTGCGCCCGCATCGATGCGGATCTCGCCTGCGGTGCGGCGCGAGAGCGCGATCCACGTCCGGCGCGCGCCGATCTTTTTCGCCGCGCGCTCGGGCGCGAAGAACGTGCCGATTTGTTTCCCCGCGAGGAGCCGCGCGAGCGCGTTCTTCCCGCGGCCGGAGGAAATAATCATGGGACGCTTCGCCGCGAGGCAGATCCGCGCCGCGGCGAGCTTGCTCTGCATGCCGCCGCCCACGCCCACGTGGCTCGCGCCGCGCGAGGCGATGGCCTCGATTTCTTTCGTGACGCGGCGCGCGAGCGAGATGACCTTCGCGCTCTTGTGCGTGCGGGGGTCGGCGGTCATGAGCCCGGCGACGTCGGTGAGAAGAATGAGCAGGTCAGCCTCGGCCGCGTTCGCCACGAGCGCGGAGAGCAGATCATTGTCGCCGAAGCGGATCTCCTCGACCGCGACCGTGTCGTTTTCGTTGACGACCGGCACGGCCGAGCGCGCGAAGAGCGCGTTCAGGGTGTTGCGCGCGTTGAGGTACCGCACGCGGTCCTCGAGCCCGTCGCGCGTGAGGAGGAGTTGCGCGGCGGCGAGTCCCGCGCGCGCGAGCGCCTCGCGCCAGGCGTCAATGACAAGTATCTGCCCCGCGGCCGAGGCCGCCTGCGCGTCGGGCAGGCTCGCGGGACGCTTCGCGAACCCGAGCGGCGCGAGCCCCGCGCCCACCGCGCCCGAGGTGACGACGGCGACGCGCCGGCCGCCTCGCACGAAGGAGGCGATCTCTCGCGCGAGCGCGCGCACGAGCGCGCGGTCGAGCGAGCCGTCCGGGCGCGTCAGGAGGCTCGTCCCCACCTTGACGACGATGCGCCTTGCGTCCTTGAGGTCGCTGCGGTCCATGGTTCCTCCGGGGGGCATTCTACCGCGGGAAGCGCCGAGCGCAAGCGGCGGCGCGTACCTCGAAACCGGGCTGACGAGAACGGAAGCTGCCGCGGATGCGGCGAGACATGCGGGACGAACGTCGAGAGAATCCGGGAGATTTCGCGGTCGAGGACTTGCGCGGCGGGCGTGGATGGGGAATACTTCGTCAATCGGCGCGGCCGGTTTCGAGTCGGAGATTCAGATGACGAACGAGCAGGACGGGATGCAGCTCATCTACGAAATCTTCGACGCCTCCCTGCCCCGCCTCGGTCCCGGGGACGACGCGTCGACGGAGAAGGCGCTGGGAATCGCGCTCGCCGCCCTCGCCCAAGGGGAGGACTTCTCTTCGGTCGGGCTCAGGATATTGGATGTCGGCTGCGGGAACGGCGCCCAGACGATCGGGCTGGCGAAGCGTGTCGACGGGACGATCCTGGCCGTGGACAACCACCCGCCGTACCTGGACGAGCTGCGGCGTCGAGCCGAAGCCGAGGGCGTCGCCGGAAAAATCGAGCTCCGCCTGAGGGACATGAACGACATGGGGCTGGAGGAGGGCTCCTTCGACCTCGTCTGGTCGGAGGGCGCGCTCTATTCCATGGGTTTTCCCGACGGGCTTGCCGCCTGCCGGCGCCTGCTGAGGCCGCGCGGCGTGCTGGCGGCCAGCGAGATATCCTGGTTGAGACCTAATCCGCCGGAGGAATGCCGGCAATATTTCGCCAGCGAGTATCCCGCCATGCTCGACGTCGCCGGCAACCTGGCCGCCATCGAGTCCTGCGAGTACGACGTCCTGGAGCACTTCCTCCTGCCGGAGTCCGCGTGGTGGGACGCCTATTACCGTCCGCTTGAGGGGCGGCTTCAAACGCTCCGCGAGAAATGTGCCGACGACCCGGCAAAGCTCGACGCGATCGAGACCTGCCGTCTGGAGATAGATGTCTACAAGAAATACTCCGGCTGTTACGGCTACGTGTTCTATCTGATGCAGCGCCGCGCGTAGCTGTGCAGCGAGGTTTTCTGCCCCCCTACCCCGCCGGGTTGATCTCCGGCGCTTCTTCTCCCGCCTCGACCATGCGCTTTTTGAGGCGCTCGGCGAGTTCGGCGCGGATACTCGTAAGCGACGCGTCGCGCACGAGGTTGTTACGCTCGTGCGGGTCGGCCTCGAGGTCGTAGAGGAAGTCCTCGACGTAGACGTCCGAGGCCGGGTCGTCCCAGCCGCGCTTCTCCGGCGCGCGGACCGAGTACTTCCACCGGGCCGTGCGGATCGCGCGGCCCACATGGTTCTCGCTTATTTGGACAAAGACCTCCTCGGGCCAATTTTCGGCGTCGCCGCGCGCGAGCGGGCCGAGCGGCCGCCCGCGCATCGAGCTCGGCACCTCGACCCCGGCCGCGTCGAGCAGCGTCGGCGGCAGATCGATCAGGCTCACGAGATCCTTTATGGTCTTTCCCCCGCGGAAGCCGGGCCCGCGCGCGAGCATCGGGATGCGAATCGACGACTCGTGGCACGAGCGCTTGTATTCGGGGTTCCGCGTGCGGAAGTGCGAGCCGTGGTCGCTTGTATAGATAACAAGCGTGTCCTCCGCGAGGCCGAGCTTCTCCAGTTCGTCCAGGAGGCGGCCTGCGTTCCTGTCGAGCGACGCGCAGCAGCCGAGGTAGTCGGGGTAGTTCTCGCGCCAGTCGCCCTCGGTGTCCGCGAGGTCGCCGGGAGTGACGAAATCGGCGAAGCGCTCCTTCGAGCCGGGCGGGCCCTCGTAACGGTTTCGGTCGTTCTGGTGGTGCGGCTCGATGTAGGACAGAAAAAGGAACCACGGCTGCTCGTTCGCGCGCGTGCGCAGGTAGTCCAGCGCGAAGTCGGTGATGCAGTCCACGCGATAGCCCTCGAAGTCGACCCGGTTCCCGTCCGCGTCGAAGACGTGGCCGCCCTCGCCGTGGCTCGTCCACTCGAGCACGTCCGCGGCGAGCCAGAAGTCCTTCCACCCGCCGCGCCGCTCGGGCGGGACCGCCTTCTCGCGGTAGTTCGCGCCGCCCTTCGTGGACGCGAGGTGCCACTTGCCGATGTACCCGACCTCGTAGCCGGCGCCGCTGAAGCGGTGTGCGATCGTCGTCGAGTCGAGCGGTAGCTCGATCGCGTTGCGGAAGCAGCCGACCTCGGCCGCGTACTTCCCGGTCTGGAGGCACGCGCGCGCCGGGCCGCAGACCGGCTGGCAGGTGAACGCGTTCTCGAAGCGGACGCCCTCGGCGGCGAAGCGGTCCAGGTTCGGCGTCACGTCCATCGGCTGGCCGTAGCAACCGAGCGTGTCCCACCGCTGCTGGTCGCTGAAGAGGAAGAGGATGTTGGGCGTTTTCGAGTCGGCGCTCATGCGGTCTCCTTTACGTTCCATCGTAACACATTCCCTTGGGAGGTCAATGCGCGCGGGCGTGCGCCGCAGACGCGGCTTGCGGAACGCGCGTCATGCCTGCCGGGGCTCCCCGGCATTGACGCGCGCGCTTGCGGCGATTAGAATCGATTGTATGAGGGATCGTCTTATCCGAGTGCGCGGGGCGAGGGAGCACAACCTGAAGGATGTCTCTCTCGACATCCCGCGCGACCGGCTCGTCGTCGTGACCGGGCTCTCGGGCTCGGGCAAGTCGAGCCTCGTCTTCGACACGATCTACGCCGAGGGCCAGCGCCGGTACGTCGAGAGCCTCTCCGCCTACGCGCGCCAGTTCCTCGGCGCGATGCCCAAGCCCGACGCGGAGATGATTGATGGATTGACGCCCACGATCGCGATCGAGCAGCGCTCGGCCTCGGCCAACCCGCGCAGCACGGTCGCGACGCAGACCGAGATCTACGATTACCTGCGCGTGCTCTTCGCGCGCGCGGGCGACGTGCACTGCCCGAAGTGCGGGCGCGAGGTCCGCCGCCAATCCGCCGAGGAGGTGGCCGACGCTCTCGCGGCCACCCCCGAGGGCACGCGTTTCATGGTGCTCGCGCCGCTGGTGCGCGGGCGCAAGGGCGAGCACCGGGACGTCTTGAATCGCGCGCGGCGCGACGGCTTCGTCCGCGTGCGCGTGGACGGGCACGTCGGGCCCGTCGAGGGCGCACCCGCGCTCGACCCGAAGCGCGCGCACACGATCGAGGTCGTGGTGGACCGACTCGTCGCGGGGAAGACGATCTCGCGGACGCGCCTCACCGACTCGGTCGAGACCGCGCTCGCCCTGGGCGAGGGGATGCTCGTCGTCGCGCGCGAGGGCGAGCGCGGCGGCTGGACCGACGAGCTCGCGAGCACGCATCACGCCTGCCCGCGGTGCTCGATCTCGCTGCCCGAGATCGAGCCGCGGCTGTTCAGCTTCAACAGTCCCTACGGCGCCTGCCCGGCCTGCGGCGGGCTCGGCACGCGCATGGAGATCGACCCGGAGCTCGTCGTGCCCGACCCCTCGCGCACGCTCTCGGAGGGCGCGCTCGACGCGTGGCGGCGCGGCGGCGCGCGGATGAACATCTTCTACAACCGGCTCGTGCGGCGCATGTGCCGCGAGTTCGGGATTTCCTCGCACGTGCCGTGGCGGGAACTCCCCGCGAAGGTGCGCCACGCCATTCTGTATGGCTCGAAAGAAGTAGACGCCCCCAAGCGGCGGCGCCGGCGCCGGCGCGGCGACCCGGCTGAGGGCGTCATTCCGAATCTCGAACGCCGGTTCGAGACGACCGAGAGCGACTTCGTCAAGCGCCGTATCCACGCGTACATGAGCCCGCTTTCGTGTCCGGACTGCTCCGGCGCGCGGCTGCGGCCGGCCGCGCTCGGCGTGCGCGTCGCGGAGAAAAATATCTGCGAGGTCACGCGCATGACGGTCGACGCGGCGCTCGCCTACGCGCGCGCGATCCGGTTCGAGGGCGAGCGCGCCGCGATCGCGCGGCCGATCCTCAAGGAGGTGCGCGAGCGGCTCGGCTTCCTCGCCGACGTGGGCGTCGGCTACCTCACGCTCGACCGGACCGCGGGCACGCTCTCGGGCGGCGAGGCGCAGCGGATCCGCCTGGCGAGCCAGGTCGGCAGCCGCCTCTCGGGCGTGACCTACGTGCTCGACGAGCCGACGATCGGCCTGCACGCGCGCGACGACGCGAAGCTCCTGGCGACGCTGGTGCGGCTGCGCGACCTGGGCAACACCGTGATCGTCGTCGAGCACGACGAGCAGGTCATCCGCGCGGCCGACCACATCATCGACCTCGGCCCCGGCGCGGGCGAGCGCGGCGGCGAACTCGTGGGCGCCGGCTCGGTCGAGGACCTCGTGCGTGCGAAGCGCTCGGTCACCGGGCGGTACCTCTCGGGGGCCGAGCGCGTCGCGCCCGTGCGGGAGCGCCGGCCGCGCGCGCGGCGGAAGGCCGTCGCGCTCAAGGGCTGCCGCGCGAATAATCTGAAAGAGATCGACGTCGCCTTCCCACTTGGCCTCCTCAGCTGCGTGACCGGGGTCTCGGGCTCGGGCAAGAGCACGCTCGTGGCGGAGACGCTCTACCGCGCGCTCGCGCGCAAGCTGACCCGCGCGCGCGAGAAACCGGGCGCGCACAGGCGGCTCACCGGCGCGGGCGAGATCGACAAGGTCATCGAGATCGACCAGTCGCCCATCGGCCGCACGCCGCGCTCGAACCCGGCGACGTACACCGGGCTTTTTGATCATGTGCGGAAGCTCTTCGCCGAAACGGTCGAGGCGAAGATCCGCGGGTACAAGCCCGGCCGCTTCAGCTTCAACGTGCGCGGCGGCCGGTGCGAGCACTGCGAGGGCGCGGGTGTTCGCACGATCGAGATGCACTTCCTGCCGGACGTCTCGGTCACCTGCGAGCACTGCCGCGGCAAGCGGTACAACGCCGAGACGCTCGAGGTGAAGTACCGCGGCCTTTCGATTGCGGATGTGCTCGCCCTTTCGATCACGGACGCCGCGCGCCTCTTTGCGAAGGTGCCGCGCATCGCGGGCGCCCTCAAGACGCTCGCGGCCGTGGGCCTCGGGTACGTGCGGCTCGGGCAGAGCGCGACGACGCTCTCGGGCGGCGAGGCGCAGCGAGTGAAGCTCGCCTCGGAGCTCGGCCGGCGCACGGCTGGGCCCACGCTCTACATGCTCGACGAGCCGACCACGGGCCTGCACTTCGCGGACATCGCGCGCCTTTTGGACGTCTTGGACCGGCTCGTGGAGCGCGGGCACACGGTCGTCGTGATCGAGCACAATCTCGATGTGATCAAGTCCGCCGACTGGGTGATCGACCTCGGGCCCGAGGGGGGCGAGGCCGGCGGCCGGCTCGTTGCCGAGGGCACGCCCGAGGACGTTGCCAAGGTGAAAAAGAGCTACACCGGGGGTTACTTGAGAAAGGCTCTGCCATGACCGGCCCGCGAGGAGTCGGTAGCATGTCGCCGGAAGCCCCCGGTTCGGACGGCGTAAGAGAACGCACCGAGGGGTGGTTGAGATCATCAAGAATCGGCATCCTGGCCGGGGCCGTCATGCTGCTCCTCTTGAGCGCGGGGGCCTTCTTGGGCTTCTACTTGCTGCCTTTGTTGCAGGTCAAGGCCGTGCTGAATGATTCGTATATTCGTCCTTTCGGCGGCTTTGACCAGGACGGTGTCATCAAGAAACTTGGAGGACAGGAACGAGCCGCGAAAAGGATCAAGCAGTACCTGCATTCTCCCAACTGGTTGACAAAGCGGGAGGACAATTGGTGGGCTTCTGTTACGACACTCGGTGGATGCGGAAAACACGGGGTATCTGAACTTGTTGCTCTATTGGAGCAGGAAACTCTTGATGGAAAGGAGGATGAGGGAAAGGTGATGATCTTGGGCTCTCTGGAGGCGATAGGACCAGAGGCAAGAGACGCGATTCCGGCAATTATCCGAGCTCTTCGTGATTCAAGTGCCATGGTTAGAAATCACGCGGCCATGGCTCTTTCGAATATGCCTGAAGGCGCTGCTCCAGCCCTGCGTCACGCCCTCCTTAATGATGAAGACGATTGTGTGCGTGGCAGTGCTGCGGGAGCACTTGGGGTAATAGGTGCCAAGGAAGGAGTGGTCCCTGATTTGATTCGAGCCTTGCAGACTGACGATGATCAGCTTAATCGCCAAATCATTATCGAGGCGCTTGGCAGAATCGGCCCGGATGCGAAGGAGGCCCTTCCTGTGCTGGAACGCCTTTCGAACGATACAAATCCCGATGTGCGCAAGGCCGCGGCCGAGGCGCTCAAGAAGATCCGGGGCGAAGGGGGCGCGCAGTGACCGGACGCGAACGCCTGCTCGCCGCGCTGCGCGGCGAGGTGCCCGACCGGGTGCCGGTGTGCTTTCCGGGCCTGCCCGCGTTCGACGCGGAGCACTGGGTCAACCGTGAGCCGAGCTACGCCCGGCTCATGACCGCCGTGCGCGAGGGCGCCGACGCCATCCGGCCGTGGCGCCCGAAGTGGATCCTGGACGGAGGGGTCGGCTACTTCCTCACCGCGACCCGGGAGGCCTCGCTCGAGGTCGAAAAGTCGAAGGAGGGCGAGTACGAGCGGCGCGTCCTCACGATCCGCACGCCGAAGGGGAAGCTCGTCAAGCGCACGCGAACGCGGCCGGACGTGCACACGGCCTGGACCGACGAGCACTTCGTCAAGACGACCGAGGACATCGAGCGCGTTCTCTCCATACCTTATGAACCGGCCGGGCTCGACGCGTCCGGCTTCGCGGCCGCGGCCGAGGAGGTCGGCGACGCGGGGCTCGTGCAGGTCGCGACCGGCGACCCGCTCCTCTACGTGGCCGAGCTCTTCGAGTTCGGCGAATTTACAATTTATGCGCTCACCGAGCGCGAGACGGTCAAGAGGCTCCTCGACGCGTTCCACGCGCGCATCATGGACCGGCTGCGCACGCTCCTCGACGCGGGCGTGGGCGCGGCATCGAGCGGGGTCGCCTCGGTGTGGCGCATCGTCGGGCCCGAGTACGCGACGCCGCCGTACCTGCCGCCGGAGCTTTTTGGCGAGTATGTCGTGCCCTACGTGCGCGAGATGGTCGAGATCATTCATTCTTACGGCGGGTACGCGCGCATCCACTGCCACGGAAAGGTCTCGAAGGTGCTCGACCACTTCCTCGCGACGAACGCGGACGCCGTGGACCCGGTCGAGCCGCCGCCGCAGGGCGACGTCGAGCTCGCCGAGGCGAAGAGGCGGCTCGGCGGGCGCATGACGATCTTCGGGAACGTCGAGTTTTCCTTCCTCGAGACCGCCTCGCCCGAGGAGATCCGCGCCGAGGTCGGCCGCATCATGGATGCGGCCAAGGCCGGCGGCCGGTTCGTCGTGATGCCCACGGCCGAGCCCATCAACGTGCCGCTTGAGGGCAAAACCGAGGAGAACCACCGCGCGTTGATTGATGCCGTGCACGAGCTGGGCGTGTACTAGAGGGAGGCGCAGATGAAGCTGCGCATCGCCGGGGCGCAGGTCCCCGTCGTCGAGGACGTGGCCGCGAACCTCGCCGCGCTGGGGCGCGCGCTCGACTTCGCCGCCGCCGAGAGGGCGGACGTGCTCCTCACGCCCGAGGGCTCGCTGAGCGGGTACACGCACGAATTTGACAAAGACACAGTCGCGCGCGGGCTCGAGGAAATCACCGCGCGCGCGCGCGAGGCAGGCGTCGCCCTCGCGCTCGGGACGTGTTTCGAGGAGACGGACGGGAAGCGCTACAACGAGCTGCGCTTCTACGAACGGGACGGGACGTATCTAGGCTTTCACGCGAAGACGCTCCGGTGCGGGTCGCTTGACGAGCCGCCGCGCGGCGAGGTTGCGAACTTCGCCGACGCGCCGCTGCGCGTTTTTGAGCTCGCGGGCGTACGCGTGGGCGGGCTCATCTGTAACGACATGTGGGCGAACCCGTGCTGCACGCCCATGCCGGACGCGCACCTGGCGCAACGGCTCGCGCGGCTCGGCGCGCGCGTCGTGCTGCACGCGGTGAACGGCGGGCGCGACGAGAGCGCGTTGAGCGGCGTCATATGGCACTATCACGAGTCGAATCTGCTGCTGCGCGCCCGCGCCGCGCGGCTCTGGATCGCGACCGCGGACAACTGCCACCCGGCGGAGCTCCGCTGCTCGGCCCCGTCGGGCGTGGTCTCGCCCGAGGGCGAGTGGGTCGCCCGCGCGCCGGAGCAGGGCGAGGGGTTTTATGTGCATGAGGTGGAGGTGGGGTGAGAGTGCTTGCGCCTTCGCGTGCCCAGGGATAGAATCCCTTCCACCGGAGGGGGAACGATGTCCACGCGCGTCGAGCTGCACGAGCTTCCGCGCCTGCCCAAGCGGCGCGAGGACGCCCACAAGGGCGAGTTCGGCCACGTGCTCGTGGTCGGCGGCTCGCGCGTGTTCATTGGCGCGCCCTGCCTCGCGGCCATGGGCGCCCTGAGAAGCGGCGCCGGGCTCGTCACCGTTGCCTGCCCCGAGAGCCAGCAGCCGATCCTCGCGACCAAGCTCACCGAGGCCATGACGCTCGCGCTCCCGGAGGGCGCGCCGGGGTCGATCGGGCGCGCGGCGTGGGAGCCGCTGCGCGAGTTCGCCGTCCAGGCGGACGTGATCGCGGTCGGCCCTGGCCTCGGCACGCACGAGGAGACGAAGGCGCTCGTCCAGCGGCTCGCGCGCGACCTCGACCACCCGATGGTGATCGACGCGGACGGGCTCAACGCCTTCGCCGGCCAGCTCGCCGCGCTCTCGCGCCGGCGCTCGCCCACCGCGCTCACCCCGCACCCGGGCGAGATGGGCCGCCTCGCCGGCTGCACGGCCGCGGACGTGCAGCTCGCGCGCGAGGAGAAGGCGCTCGAGGTGGCGATGCGCGCGCCGCGGCTCGTCGTCGCGCTCAAGGGAGCGGGCTCGATCGTGACCGACGGCGAGCGCGTCTTCGTGAGCGCGACCGGCAACCCGGGCATGGCCACCGGCGGCACCGGGGACGTCCTGACGGGCGTCGTCGCCGCGCTGCTCGGGCAGGGCTTTGATGTATTCAGCGCGACGGCGATCGCGGTCCACGTGCACGGCGCGGCGGGCGACGCGGCCGCGCGGCGCACCGGGCAGATGGGGCTGATCGCCTCGGACCTCGCCGACGCATTGCCCGCGGCGATCGAGGCCTACCGGGGGGGAGGCAAGCGGCGCACCTCGCGCCGGGCGAGCTCGCGCCTAATGCGGCGCGCGACCGAGAGCGAATCGGAATCGCCCGATGCCTGAGCCGGGCCGCGACGAGAAGCTCATGCTCGCCTTCGCCGATGGCGACCTCGATGCGTTCGAGGAGATCGTCCGGCGGCACGAGCTCTCGCTCTACAACTTCTTCTACCGCCTCGTCTGGGAGCGCGGTACCGCCGAGGACCTCTGCCAGGAGGTCTTCATGCGCCTCGTCACGCAGGCGCCGAACTACGAGCCGCGCGCGAAGCTCTCGACCTATCTCTACCGCATCGCGCGGAGCTGCTGGGTCGACTGGCTGCGCCAGACGAAGATGAGCCGCCGGATGCAGAGCCTTGATGCACTGGGCGAGGGCGGGCAGCCGCTCGCCGACCGGGTCGCGAAGCAGGTCGAGGAGCCGGTGGACGCCGTGCGCAAGGACGAGTTCATCGGCGCGCTCATCGGTGCCATCGACGCGTTGCCCGAGGAGCTCAAGCTGGTGTTCATCCTGAGCGAGGTCCGCGGCATGCGCTACGCCGAGATCGCCGAGACGCTCGAGATCCCGGAGGGAACGGTGAAGTCGAGGATGTTCAACGCGCTGCGCCGGATCCGCGCGGGCGTGGAGACCCTGCGGGTCCGCGAGAGCGGGAGGGACCAGACGTGACGCACGCGGCCGGCCGCGACTGCCCCGAGGAGGTCCGGGCGGAGCTCGTCGCCTATCTCGACGGGGAGCTGGACGAGGTGGCGCGCGCGCGCGTCGAGGCGCACCTCGAGGTGTGCGAGGCGTGCCGCGCGGAGATCGAGGGCTTCCGCCGCACGCGCAGCGCGGTCCACAAGATCGGCGTGAAGGGGCCCAGCGGCTCGATGCACGCGCGTATCGTCGAGCGCGTGCGCGCGAAGATCCAGGCGCTCGAGGCCGGCGGCTCGACGCGCTTCCTGGACGCCTCGCGCCGCTCGCGCGCGGAGACCGAGGCGCCCTTCCCCGGACTGGGGCCGTGGCTGCGCAAGAACATCTCCGGGCCCCGGACGCTCATCCTCTCGCTCCTGATCGCGCTCACGCTCGCCGCGATCGTGGTCTTTCTCGTGCTGCCGTTCATCCTGCCCGGGGGCACCCACAGGGGGACGGTCGAGGGGCGGGACGTCCGGGAGATGCGCGCGAAGGCCCGGCGCGGGGAGGCGCGGCCGATCGCGCGCGGCGGCGCGGCGCCGAGCGTGGACGTCTCCGGCTTCCTCGCCGACGGCGAGGTCCGCCTCTGCGCGCAGTGGGACCACGAGACCGGCGATCCCTTCCTGAGCGTCTACATTGCGAAGGACTGGGCGCGCTTCCTCGCGCTCGAGCCGATGGCCCGCGCGCAGGGCACGTGGGACCGGTGGGATGCGGCTCGGCGTGGGAGCGTGAAGGCCCGCATCACGGGCGGCCGCCTCGCCGTGCCGCCGGAGCTCGCGCGCAGCGCCTTCGGCGAGGAGGAGCCCGCGGTCCACATCCTCCGGCTGGAGGAGCTCTCGCGGACCGAGATCTGGGGCGCCGAGGTCTTCGAGTCGTACCGCCGGGGGCCCGTCCGACTGGAGGGGCCCCGGTAGCCCATCGCCTGCCGCCGCCGCGCGCGAACGGAGAACACCCTTGACCGAGCCCATCCGGGACGCGCACGAGACGCACGAGACCGACGAGGCGCTTTTTCTTCGGTTCCGCCGCACGCTCGACGAGGACGCGTTCGATGCGCTCGTGGCGCGCCACGCGAAGCGCGCCCACGCCGTGGCCCTCTCCTTTCTCAAGGAGCCGGCCGCGGCCGAGGACGCGGTGCAGGAGGCGCTCCTGCGCCTCGTCCGCGCGCGCGAGAAGTTCCGCCGAGACCTCCGCTTCGCCGAGTGGTTCTACGCTCTCCTGCGGAATTGCTGCCGCGACGAGATGCGCCGCCGCGTCCGCTCGCCCGTCGAGGACGCCGGTTCGCAGGAGAGGACGGTCCATGCCGACCCGCACGGCCAGGTCGAGACGCGCGAGAGGGCGCACGCGGCCCGTCGGGCCCTCGACGCGCTCGCCCCCCCCGAGCGGGAGGTGCTCGTCCTGCGCGTCCACGGCGGGCTCGGCTTCCCGGAGATCGCCGCCGCCTGCGGGATCACGACGGAGGCGGCCAAGAAGCGGGCCTATCGCGCCCTCGAGCGCCTGCGCCGGGAGCTGGCCGATGGGGGCTAGAACGTCCCTCCCCGTCCGGAAAAAGTTCGTCCCGGCCGGTCGTGTCCGCGCGTACTCCGAATGAATGCATCTGGAGGAAATGCTATGAACTGCGCGGATTATTCGGACCGGATGGCAGCGGCGGCGCTCGACGACCTCTCGGATGCCGAACGCGCGCGCCTTGAGGAGCACCTCGCCGGCTGCGCGCGCTGCCGCGCCGAGCTCGCGCGGCTCGCGCAGGCGCTCGCGGCGAGCGCGCCGAGCGAGGGGTTCGAGTCGCGCCTGCGCGCGGCCGCGCGCGCGGAGATACGCGCGGTCCGAGCCGGGGGCCGCCGGCGCCTCGCGGTTCTCGTCGCGGCTACCGCCGCAGCCGCGGCCGCGGTCCTGCTCGTTCTTCTGCCGGTCAGCCGGCCGCCTCCGGGCGAAGAGGCGAAGAAGTGCTCCTGCTGGCGCTTCGTGGACGGCGACGCGGGCAACAGCCGGCACCTCGACGCCGAGCTCGCGTGCGTGCCCGAGCGGGTACTCTGGGAGCAGAAGCTCCGGGGGCGTCCGGGCGCGTTCAAGCCGCTCGCCTGGAAAGAGCTCCTCATCGTGGGGCTCGTCGAGGCCAGGCGCGGCCGGGTCGAGGGCGGGCGGCTCGTCGCGCTCGAGGTCGAGAGCGGCGTGGAGCGCTGGAGCCGCTCGTTCGAGAACGGCGACTTCCTCAAGGCCAAGGGCTTCCCGGACCGCTGCGTCGCGGAGGGCAGGCTCTACCTCACCGACGGCCGCCGGTGCCTCGTGCTCGACGCGGCCACGGGCGAGGACCTCGCCGCCTACGCCCCGCCCGAGGGCGCGGCCGGCTGGGCCTACCTTGCCGCGGCGGGCGCGCGCCTCTACGGCACGGCCAAGGACGGGGGGAGTGTCTTCTGCGTGGACGCGGCGACGGGCCGCACCGTCTGGAGCCGCCGCGTCGCCGGGCGCGTCTACGTGCCGGCGATCGCGCGGGGGCGCCTGTACCTGCACACGCTCGCGGGCGAGGTCGCGGCGCTCGATGCCCGGACCGGTGCGGATCTCTGGCGCCGGGAGAAGGTCGCGCCCGGCCGCCGGTCGAGCGTGCACGTTCGCGGTGACCGGATCGTCTGCCTGACCGACCGCGACGAGGTCCTGGCGTTCGACGCCGCGGACGGCCGGCTCGCTTGGCGGAGCACGGTGTCCGGCGCGTTCGCCTCGGGCCTGGCGATGGGCGACGGGGCCGTCTACGTCTCGGCGGGCACGGTGGCGCTCTCGCTCGAGGACGGGCGCTTCCTGTGGAAGCAGGGCGGCCCCTCGGCCGCGGCCTGCTCGGCGCCGGCCGTGGCCGGCGGACTTCTCGTGGCCGCGGCGGCCCCCCGCGCGGGGGGCGCGGGCCTCCGGCCCGGGAGCCTCGGCGCGTTCGACGCGGCGGGGCGCCTCCTCGGTGCGGTGAAGGACGCGGCCCTTCAGGCGTGCGACGGTGCGGTGATCTCCGGCGACCGGGTCTTCACGGTCACGGGCGGGCGGGTGCTCGCGATGACCTGCACGCCGAGGGGATAGGGCCGGCCGTTCCCGGGCGGAAACGGTTGTACTTTTCTCCGGCCTCCTGCAAAGTCTCGCGCTGTGCATGACGGGGAACTTCCTGTCGGGTGCAGGAGGACACAGAGGAAGGGGGACAGGGAGGTAATGAGGCAGCACTGGGAAAGGAGGCTTACCTTCGGCATCCTCACCGGCATCACGAGGAACGTCACGCTCAAGACCGAGTACAACTGGAACGACGAGGACACGGGCGGCTCGGGCGATGCGGGCGACCCGGACAACGACGAGCTGGTGGTCCAGCTCGAGGTGAAGTTCTAGCCCCGGACGCCGGAGAGGAGAAGGGGGAGACATGCGCGGAACCGTGCGCGTTCTAATCGTCGTCGTCGCGATCGTTGCGCTCGCGGCCGTGTTCGCGCTCGTGCTGCGCGACGGCGGACCGGAAGCCGCCAGCGGGGGCGAGCTCACGGTTTTCTGCGGGGCGGGCATCCGGCCGCCGATGGAGGTCATCCGCAGGAAGTTCGAGGCCGAGAACGGCTGCACGGTCAAGGTGAACTACGCCGGGAGCGGCACGGCCCTGGGTAGCCTCCAGGCGGGCGTGGAGGCCGACCTCTTCGTGCCCGGCGACATCTGGTGGGTCCACAAGGCCGAGAAGATGGGCCTCGTGGATAGCTATCGGGTGGCGGCCTGGTTCGTGCCGGTCATCGCCGTGCAGAAGGGCAATCTCAAAAAAATCGAGAAGCTGGCCGACCTCGCGCGCGAGGATGTCCGGGTCGGGCTCGGGAACCGGGACGCGTGCGCGGTCGGCAACGTGGCGCGCGACGTGCTCGCGGCCGCGGGCCTGGAGGGCAAGGTCGAGCCCGAGTACGAGGCCCTCACGGTGAACCGCCTGGCGAACCAGGTCAAGATCAGGGCGCTTGACGCCGCGATCGTCTGGGACGCCGTGGCGAAGCAGTACCCCGAGGACATCGAGATCGTGTCGATCGCGGACGCGGACTTCCACGCCGTGCCCTTCGCGCTGGGTCTCCTGAAGGGTGGAAACCGGGAGCTTGCCGAGCGCTTCGCCGGGTTCGCCTCGGGCGAGGAGGGGGCGAAGATCTTCCGCGAGAACGGCTACCAAGTGCCGGGGCCGAAGCTGCGCGTCGGGTGCGGCGGATCCATGCGGCCGCCGGTCGAGGAACTCGCGAGGCGCTTCGAGCGGGAGACCGGCCGGGAGGTTCTTACGAACTACGGCAGCTCGGGCACGGTGCTCCTCCAGATCGAGGAGTCGAAGGAGGGCGACGTCTACATCTGCCACGACCCGTACGCCTACAAGTGCGACGAGAGGAAGCTCTCGACGAAGTGGCACACGGTCGCCTACATCGAGCCGGCCCTGGCCGTGCAGAAGGGCAACCCGAAGAAGGTGAAGGGGCTGAAGGACCTCCTGCGCCCGGACCTCAAGCTCGGCCTCTCGCACCGCAAGTACAGCTCGCGCGGCCAGATCCTTTGGGAGATCCTCCGGAAGAACGGCATGGCCGAGGCGATGGAGAAGCGCAGGGCCTTCGAGGACCGCACGCATTCGCTCGTCAACCAGCTCAAGCTGGGGGCCGTGGACGTGGCCACGCTCTGGGACGCGCCCTCGAGGGCGATGGCCGAGATCGACGTCGTGCCCATCGAGGAGGAGTACAAAGTCGATGCGGTGACCTCGGCCACCTCGGGCAAGACCTACAGCGTGAAGCGGGTGAAGGTGACGGTCGTGCGGCTGAGCCTGAGCGCCGAACCGCTTCTCGCGGCGCAGTTCGCCAGGCTCTGCGTCTCGAAGGCCGGCCGCGAGGTCCTGAAGCGGCACTGCTTCCAGGTGCCGGCGGAGCCGTAGGCCGCGCCCGGGTGCGGAGCGCGCGCCCGCGCCGCTTTCGTCCGTACGAGACAGAGGAAGAGGGAAGTCATGGAGCGACCTCCGAAGGGCCGGGTCCGGCCCCGCGCGTCGGTCCTCGGCGTCGGCTTCGGCGTCGTCCTGGGGTTCTACGTCCTCCTCATCGCCGGGGTCGTGCTCGCGGACTTCGGCATCGTGGGCTACACGGACCTGGGGTGCCGCCAGCTCCTGGAGACGGTCCGGAGCGGCGAGGTGTGGCACGCGGTCTGGCTGAGCATCTGGACCTCGTCCGTGGCCGCGGCCATCGCGCTCGTCCTCTCGGTGCCGTCCGGCTACGTATTGAGTCGCTACGATTTTCCCGGGAAGGGCCTGCTCGACGCGCTCGTGGACGTGCCCATCGTCCTGCCGCCGCTCCTCTTCGGCATCAGCCTGCTGGTGCTCTTCCAGCGGACCCCGCTCGGCCCGGGCCTCGCGGCCCTGGGGATGAAGTTCGTCCACAAGCCGGCGGGCATCGTGCTCGTGCAGGTCCTGATCGCCGCGGCCTACGGCACGCGGATGCTCAAGGGCACGTTCGACGGCATCGACCCGCGCCTCGCGGCCGTGGCCGAGACGCTCGGATGCACGCGGGCGCGGGCGTTCTTCACGGTGACGCTCTCGGTCGCGCGTAGCGGCCTCGTGTCCGCGTTCGTGATGATCTGGGCGAGGGCGCTGGCGCTCTACGGCCCCATCATCGCCTTCGTGGGCTCGACCACGTGGGAGACCGAGGTCATGCCCACGCGCATGTACCTGGAGATGAGCGTCGGGCGCCTCGAGGCGGCGCTCGCCGTGGCGCTGATGATGATCTGCCTCGGCGCGCTGGTGCTCGTGGCGGTGAAGTTGGCGGGCGGCCGCTCGGGCGGCCGGCTCGCGCGGATGACAAGGGTCTAGGGCCGTGCTCGAGCTGGAGAAACTCGAGGCCGTCGCGGGAGAGTTCCGGCTCGGCGGGGTGGACCTCGCCGTGCCGGCCGGGGCGTACGGGGTGCTGCTCGGGCCGACCGGCTCGGGCAAGACCGTGCTCATCGAGGCCGTGTGCGGACTGCGCGCGCCGCGCGCCGGTCGGGTCCGGATCGGCGGCGAGGACGTCACGGCGCTCGAGCCGCGCTCGCGCGGCGTCGGCTACGTCCCGCAGGACTACGTGCTCTTCCCCACCAAGACGGTCGAGGCGAACGTCACGCTGGGCCTGCGCGCGCGGGGGGACGGCCGGGCGGAGGCGCTCGCCCGGAGTCGCTGGGTGGTGGACCTGCTCCGCATCGGGCACCTCCTCGACCGCTGGCCGGCGACGCTCTCGGGCGGCGAGAAGCAGCGCGTGGCGCTCGCGCGCGCGCTCGCGATCAAGCCGCACCTCCTGCTCCTCGACGAGCCGGTGAGCGCGCTCGACGAGGCCACGCGCGAGACGGTCTGCATGGAGCTCAAGCGCATCCAGCGCGAGACCGGCACGACCACGCTCCACGTCTGCCACAACTTCGAGGAGGCGCGCATCGTGGCCGACCGGCTCGGCGTGCTGCGCGATGGACGCCTCGTCCAGGCCGGCACGCCCGAGGAGGTCTTCGCGCACCCGCGTGACGCGGCGACCGCGCGCTTCCTGCGCGTCGGGAGCGTGCTCCGCGGCACGGCCGAGCCGGCGGCGGGCGGGAAGGGCTCGCGCATCGCGGTCGGACCGATTATGATACAAGCGGCCGAGAAAGCGGAGGGGCCGGTCGCGTTCGTCGTTCGCGCGGACGCGGTCCGCGTCGCGCCCGCGTCGGAGGCACTGGAAGGTCCGCCGCCGGAGAACGCGCTCGAGGCGGCGGTGACGGGCCACTCGCCGCGCGGCCTCTTCGTGCGCGTGGACGCGGAGCTTGCGCCGGACGTCTGCGTCACCGCGTACATGCCGGCGGCCGGGTGCCGCGTTCGCGCGGGCGAGCGGGCGCGCGTGAGCTTCCCGGCCTCGGCCGTGCACGTGCTGGAGGAGTAGGAAGAGGATGAAGAAAGGACGGCTCCCGATGCCCGAGATCACCGGCGCCAACGTGGGGCTCTTCGCATTGCTGGGACTCGCGACCGGCATCCTCTCGAAGTCCTTCGGCGTGGGCGGCGGCATCGTGATGGTGCCCGGGTTCGTCTTCCTCCTGGGCGCGAACCAGAAGTCGGCGCAGGCGATGAGCCTCGCCATCATAATTCCGACCGCGCTCGCCGGGCTCGTGGGCTACGTCTACATGATGCGGCACCCGGACCCGGCGCTCGCCGCGAGCGAGCACGTGCACATGAGCCTCGCCGTCGCGGCGATCGTGGCCGTGTTTGCAGTGACCGGTGCCTTCCTCGGCCAGTACGTGATCCGCTGGACTCCGAACGCGGCGCTCCAGAAGGCGTTCGGCGTCTTCGTGATCGTGGTCGGCGTCTACATGCTCTGGCGGCCCGCGAAGAAGCCGCAGCAGCCGACGCCCACCGCGCCGCCGGCGGCGGAGGCGGGGGTACCTGACTCGGGGGCGTGACGTAAGACCAGGCTCAAGATATTCTCATAGGATGGGGAAGTTGGGGCAGCCGAAACCAAACGACGGACATCTCGACTTAGGTGTTGTCTTTGACCAGACGGTTGAGCTGCTCCGCGCCAAGTTCTGGATCGCCTTCTTCATTGGCGCCATGCTGCTCCTGCCCCTCGAGCTTGCCTATGGTTTCATACGGGCTTCGCTGCTCGAGCGGCTGATGATAGATGTTCCTGGACTGGCGGAACCTCAGGTTGACAAGGATGTCCTCAGTCAGCTCCAGCTTGCCACGCAGATTCACGTCGTTGTCAGTTTGATCGTGGTCTCGGTGGCGAACATTGCCATGATGCGAGTCGTTGCCAGCAGGTACCTCGGGGACTCGATCGGCGTCGGCTCGGCTCTGGGTTTGGGGTTCTTCCACCTCGGCGACTATCTCGTGACAATTCTCCTGGCGGCTCTTCTGATCGTTCTGGGATTGATCGCGCTGGTTATCCCCGGACTCATTCTTCTTTTTCGCTACAGTTTCATCATTCAGGTCGTAGCAATCGAGGAGATATCAGGAAGAGCAGCCTTGAAACGCAGTCGCGCACTCATGAAAGGCAACTACTGGACGGCGATCATGGTGGTGATCATCTTCCTGCTCATTGGCTGGTTCTCCCGAGTAGCCATCTTCGTAACGTCGATACCATCCATACAGATCGTTACCCGGTCCGTAATCCAGGTGGTCATGACAACACTTGGCCTGATTGCATGGACCGCATTTTACTTCTCGGCTCGATACAAGCTCGAAGAACAATTGGCATCGACCCCGGCTGCGCCTGAAGGCGACGCAAGAGAGACAGGCAAAGAAGTAGATCAAAGGTTCGACGGAAACGAAAGGGCTTTCGACTGAGCTTCCATATTCCCCGTGACGCCCTCACCCGGCCGGGTTGGGACCATTCTTCTTCGCCATCTCGATCAGGCAGTCGGCCAGGTGCCGGGCGTAGCGTATCTTGATCTGTAGGATCTCGGGGTCCGGGTGACACTCGCCTCCAATCTCGAAGTTCAGCGGCGCGGCGAAGCCCACCTCCCCCAGCGCCGCCATGAAGCCCGGCCAGTCGACCGTCCCGCAGCCGGGGAAGCGGTGCTGGTCGCCGGAGCCGTCGTTGTCGGAGACGTGGACGGCCACCAGGTGCGGTCCCAGCTCGCGGACCGCCGCGGGGATGTCCAGATCGATCATGTTGGCGTGGGAGGTGTCGAAGGTCACGCCCATGGCCGGGTGATCGATGGCCGCGAGGAAATCCAGGAGCCCCGGGGGCGTGGGCTTCCCGCGCGGGGTGTTCTCCAGACCGATGCGCATGTCCCGCCCGGCGGCCAGATCGCCGAGCCGGCGGAAGGCTTTTATGTTTAGCTCGCGGATCCGCTCGCGCTCGGCCCGGGTCGCGAAGCCCTGGCGGCCGCCGGGATGCATCACGATGACGCGCGCGCCTAGCTGCGCGGCGATCTCCACGTGCCGGGCCAGGCGCTCGCGGTGCTCGGCGCGCTCCGCCGCGTCGAAAGAGGCCACGTTGGCCTTGAGCAGGCCGTGGGCCTGCGGTGCCGAGGCGCCCAGGCTCTCCATGAGCTCCCGCGCCTCGCCGATGCGCGCATCGGGAGAGGCGTCCGCCTCGATCTCGCAAAGGTGCTCGGTGGAGATCTCGAACGTGTTCCATCCGCAGGCGCAGAGTACGCGCAGGGCTTCGCAGAGCGGACGCCGCCGGCACATGCTGGTCCAGATGCTGGGTGTTCCGATCATGTCGGGCTCCTGGCTGACTCGGCCGGACCGCTTCGGCGGGTCCCGGTGGCGCCATTGTCCCCATCGGACCCCTTCGCGCAAGCCTCCATTTCCCCGTGACGCCTTACCCCGGCCGGTGTATGTATAGGTAAGGAAAGGAACCGGAAGGCCGAAGGACGGAGGGGTCGGGTATGCTGCGCCGCGTCGCGTTTGTCTCGACGATCGGGCTCCTCGCGCTGGGCGCGCTCGCGCCTGAGGCGCGCGCGGTCTCCTGCGGGCCCGCGCCCAAGGCCAAGCCCCATCGCTGGACCGGGGGCGAGAGCTTCCCGCCGCTGCCCCTGCCGGTGACGCCGCTCCGCCGCAGCGAGAAGAAGCGGCCGCCCGCGCCGCCCGCGCTGGTCGGAAAAATTCAATACGGCAAGGTCGTCACCGGCACCGACGAGAAGGGCGGCAGGTACACCTACCGCGAGTGGACGCACGCGGCCGGCGACATCAAGGGCCTTATGCGCCGCGTCAACGGGAACCTGGGCATCCGCTACCGGGGCGTGGCGACAGACCTCGCGCGCTTCAGCTTCTCGCCCGAGGAGCTGCCCGTGCTGTATCTCTCCGGCCGCGAGGCCTTCGAGCTCGACGACGCGGTGCGCGCGAAGCTGCGCGTTTACCTCCAGGACGGCGGGACGCTGGTCGGCAACGCCTCGAGCGGCAGCGAGGACTTCTTCAAGTCGTTCGTGGTGGAGATGAACAAGCTCTTCCCGCGCCGCCGGATGCTCGAGCTCCCGAGCGATCACCCGATCTATACGACGTATTTTCGCATCAAGACCGTCGAGTACCTCGTGGACGGCAAGAGCTTTCGCGCGCCGCCGAAGCTCTGGGGCGTGAACATCGGCTGCCGCGCGGCCGTGGTCTTCGCGCCGTACGACCTCGCCTGCGCGTGGGACAACCACTTTCACGAGAAAGGCCGCCGCGTCTGGTCGGCCAAGCGCGGGCCCGAGGACGCCTACCGCCTCGGCGTCAACACGATCGCCTACGCGCTCGCGAGCTACCGCTACGGCCGGTACATGGCCAACGGCAAGGTCTACTTCGAGGCCGACGCGCCCGCCGGCGACCGGCTCGCCTTCGGGCAGATCGTCCACGGCGGCGACTGGGACCCGTGCCCCGGCGCGGCGATGGGCCTGTTCAAGTACGCGGCTGCGAACTCGACCCTCGGTGTGCAGTTCCGCCGCGAGGCCGTGGACCTGCGCACCGCGAAGGCCTTCAGTCATCCGGTGCTCTACCTCACCGGGCACCACGACTTCGTCCTCGCCGACGAGGAGATCGCGAACCTGCGGCGATACCTCGCCGGCGGCGGGTTCCTTCTCGCCGACGCCTGCTGCGGCCGGCGCGAGTTCGACGCGGCCTTCCGCCGCGAGATCGCGCGCGTGCTTCCGGGCGCAAAGCTCGAAAAGCTCCCGGCTGCGCATCCCCTCTACGCGGCCGCGGGCGAGCGCGTGGCGTCGGTTGGCTACACGCCGGCCGTGCGCGCGACGAAGGGCGAGGTCAAGACGCTCCCCCTCGAGGGGCTCCAGTACAAGGGCCACCTCTGCGTCGTCTACAGTCCCTACGCGCTCGGCGCCGGCTGGCAGGAGGAGCAGTCGCCCTATTCGCTCGGCGTCGCGCCGAAGGATGCCAGGCGCCTCGGCCTCGCCGCACTCATGTATGCGATGACGCATTGACACGCGCTGCGGCCGCGGGTACGCTCTAGACTCCGTGAGAAAGAGGGGGGCTCGCCATGAAGGCGCTCACCGGGATCGCACTCGTCGTGGCCGCGCTCGCGCTGGCGGCCGCGGTCGCCATCGGGCTGAGACTTCACAACGCGGAAAGGCGCGGCGCGGCCGAGGCCGGCCGCTCCGCGGGCGGGGCCGAGGCCCTCGCCCCGCAGATCGAGTCTCTCCGCGGCGAGATCGCTGCGTTGCGGGAGACGACGAAGCGGCTCGAAGCGCGCGTCGAGGAGGCGACGAGCCGCGCGGGGCCGGCGGAGTTCAGCGCGGAGACGCTCCTGCCGCTCCTCGAGCACATGGACCCGCAGCTCCGTCGCAGCGCGATCGGGATCCTCAAGGGCCTGCGCGATCCGATCTCGGTCGAGGCGCTCACGCGGACGGCCGAGTTCGACGTGGACCCGAACGTGCGCAAGGCCGCGATCGAGGCGCTCGCCGGCTTCGCGCACGAGGCCGTGCGGAAGATCCTCCTCGGGATGCTCGAGAGCCCCGAGGACGCGACGCGCCAGATGGCCGCCGAAGGGCTCGGCAAGCTGCGCGACCCGGAGCTCTTCGAGCCGCTGGCCGCGCTCTTCGAGCGGGAATTCGCGCGCGCGCGCCCGCCGCGGCCGGGTTACTCCCACTCGGTCCCCTCGACCCTGCGCGTCGCGCTCAAGGCGCTCAGCGACACGGACGTGAAGAAGAGCGTGCCCTACGTGCTCCGCACGCTCAAGATGTTCCCGGGCGACTACAGCATGGAGCAACTGATGAACGCGATCGCGCTGCCCGAGAACGTGCCCGCGCTCGTCGCGTTCGCCGGCAAACTGCCGCCCGCGCCGGTGAGGCGCGGCTCCTCGAGCTCGCGGAGCAGCCCGCACTACCGGATGCTTCAGACCTTCGAGCGGCTCCGGGACAAGCGCGCGGTCGCGTACATCGAGACGCAGCTCGGGAGCGCGGACACAAGCCTGCGCAGCCAGGCGGCCCGGGCGCTCGTCGCCTGCGCGGGCGACGCGGCGTTCGAGAAGGTCATCGCGGCGCTCAGGCGCACGGCGAAGGAGCTCGAGGGCAAGCCGGAGAGCAGCTCGTCCTACGGCGCCTCGGGTATCGTGAGCGCGCTCACGCGCACGCA
>Ga0272441_10004546_pt1 | contig 24976 bp, 15 predicted proteins | sample SSMProp6N_FD_193582 | JGI IMG/M metagenome (GOLD analysis project Ga0272441, IMG submission 193582) | Marine sediment archaeal communities from Little Sippewissett salt marsh, Falmouth, MA, United States - SSM-Prop-6N | ecosystem: Environmental > Aquatic > Marine > Wetlands > Sediment ...
ATTCCGGTTATCTGCGAAGCAGGAAGAGAACTGTCTCGCCGTTCCGGGGGAAGGAGGCATCCGTGAACGACTTCGACCGCGAGATGGAACGCCGGGAAGATCAAGCCGAAGACCGCGAGTCCGCCGAGCTTGCGGTCCTCGACTTCAAGCGATTCGTGCGCGACCGGTGCTGCCTGTTCCTGGGCGACGAAGACGGTACCGTGCTGCACGGGCGCCTGGAAGGGCTCCTGCAGGAAATCGAGGCTCTGGTCCTGCGCGACCTGCGCCCCGGGCGCGAACGACTGCAGTGCCGGTTGCAGGTGCCCTACGATAGCGTCCACTACGCCTGTCACTCCGGCAGTCTGGAGAAGTGCAGGCAGTGCGAGCGCTACAAGAGCCTGAAACCGAGCCCCAAGAAACGCAGATCAGGAAGGGCGAGTGGCTGAACGACAGTCTTGCGCTCGGAACCGGCCAAGGCTAGAATCAGCGGCACACCCGGGACGAGGCACCGATGCGGGAAAACTGGTAAAGGGCAGCTGCCGGTCCACCGACCGGCAGCCGCCCGAGCCGGGAGGTGATGCACGAGAGAATAGCGGCAAGACATAACGTGTGAGACTCGATTCGAGTCTTGCGTCTCGACGTCCGAATCGCCAGCCCGTCGTCACGGCGGGAAAACTAGTCAGAGACAGCAGGACACCGGATCGACGCCCATTGGGGGCGTCGTCCGTGTCTGCTTCTTGGCTAGGGGCTCTGGCGAGCCCGGACGTCGGGGGCGACCGGTGGCGCCCTCTTTTTATGTCGGCTTCAGAGCGACACCGGCCTTCACCCTGATAGAAGCCGGTGGGGTCGCCAGGATGAAGAACTGCGAATTTGCTCTCGGCCCAGCCCGTATCCTTGATGGCGGCACGGCATTTCGGCGTCTTCTGCATGCCATGAAGGAAGCCGAGTCGTTGTGCGTAGCAACATACTCCTTCGACCCGGAGTGGTTCCGACGGAACGTGGTTTCGGAAAGCCGTGCTCCGCGTCTGCGCCACGTGTCGCTCCTCTTGCCTCGGGATCCGAACGTAATGCCCGATTACGAGGCTATGAACCGCCTGGACAAGGAACTGAGGAAGAGACGTGTGCAGCTCAAGTTAAGGGTTGCGGATCGCCTTCATGCGAAGGTTGCCATCACGGGTAACACGATAGGGCCTACCATCGGGTTGATAGGATCGTCGAATATGACATCTGCGGGGTTCGGCGACAACACGGAGTTGAACGCGGTAGTAGACGGGTTGTCTGAAGATGGCAGCACAGCTTGCAGCAACCTTCAGAACTGGTTTGACTCGGTGTTTGAGAAGTCGCCAGAAAGCTGGCCTCCTTTACATCAGATGTCTCCCCCAATGCGGCCTGCACGCAGCGCTCAAGAGGTAATCGGAGATGGGGCCCTAGAAGAGGAATCGGTTCCGCTCAGCGACTGGTATGATACCACGCTGGTTGTGGGGCGCAGCAGCACCGAATGGGTTACAGAACCTGCTCCGCTCTGGGATCACCAGCAAGAAGTATTGGACGAACTGCGCAGCGTTCGATGGCAAACGAAACAATATCCGAAACGCCGAATTGCCATCATTTTGCCTGTGGCCGCAGGGAAGACTCGCATAGCGGCCGAATACGTGAAGGACCAACTGCGGAAAATGCCAAGAGACAAGAGGAAGCCGCGGACGGTGATCTGGCTCGCGCACACCAGGAAGCTGGTTCAGCAGGCGTACGGCGAGTTGCGTTCCGTCATTGAGTACAGGAGCGACCTCGGATGCTCGGTCGGCCTGCGGATGGGCAGGGAAAAGAGTCCGGGCTGGGATGAGGCCCAGGTTCTTTGCACAACATATCAGACGGCGGCAAGGTTGGGCGGCCCGAAGGCAGAACTGGTGGTCGCGGATGAATGTCACCACGAGCGGGCCCACAGGTACCGACAGATCAGCAGAGAACGGATGAAGCGCGGGGGACGGCTTCTGGGGCTAACCGCGACTCCCTACCGTCTGGATGGTGAAGATCTCCAATTCAGGCGGATCCCAGATCCAGAGAAGTCGAAAGTGACCTATCGCGATCTTCTCCGTAGGAAGCGCCTCGCCAAGCCGGCCTACAGGGCGGTGAAGACGGGCTGCAACATGGGCGTACTGTATGCCCGCAGGAATTCGAGAGCGTTCGCCGAGTTCGAGAAGGGTGTCTTGGAGGGTTCTTCGCCGGTCAACAGCTCACATCGCAACAGTACGATTGCCGCCTGGATGGGCAGAAACCGAAAACGCCTGGGAAAGACTCTGGTGTTTGCCGCAACACGTCAGCACTGTGCAGACCTGGGCAGGGCACTGCGCTCGACAATGCCGGAGGAATCCGCGCGGGTCAACTGGCTTTTCACGAGCGGCGGTGCACCTGACATAAGCCCCTCAGGGGATATCGGCCAGGTAACAGATGAGTTCAAGGACCTCAATCCGGAAGAGTTCAGCGCCCTGGTCGTGTGCCGTCTTTACGTCGAGGGGTTTGACTGTCCCGACGTCAAGACCATTGTGTTGGCCCGGCCAACCCTGAGCCCAAGCCTGTGGCATCAGATGGCAGGGCGGGGCGCACGTTCCAACAACGGGCGGAAGTCCGCATTCAACCTGGTCGAGTTTGTGGACGAATACGAGGTGGTTCATTGGGATGCCCTGAGGGCGAGCTACTACATTCTGCATGCGAACGGGTATGAATGGTGGCGGGAGAATATCTGGCAGGCTGTTCGCGGAGATGCAGAGGCTCCGGGACGTCGGTGGATAGACATGCATAACCGCAAGACAAAGCAGTGGTTCGGGGACTAACTTGTCAAGGGTCACCCAAAACCGGCCCAATCGGCGCGGTATCCAGAATATGGCAGCACCAACCATTGAACGCAGATAGACACTCTTCAGACGTTTGAGACGATACCCGCGTTCCGCCGCGATGGAGCGAAACGGAGCTACCTGTGCCGGCGCTTCTGCTTCTTCTTCGCTGGGGCCTTCTCTGCACGCACCTCCAGGCGCCTTCTGGCCTCCCTGACGCCCAGCTTTCGCGCGCCGACCAGTGCAGCCTTGGTGCGGGGCTTGAACGTCAGCGGGCCGTCCGCACTCTCCCACTGGAAGACCGCGCTCGTGCTGACGCCCAGGAGCCTGGCGAAGTCGGACTGGGACAGTTTCAAGCGGTTGCGCAGGGCCCGTACAGCCCGGGAACCGAAGCGCGCCTTCTCCACTTCCTCGGCGGCAGCCGTGGGCGCCTTCTTCAGCCTGGCGTTGGCCGCCTCCACCAGCCGGCGGTTGTCGCGCTCCAGGGCGGCCAGGCGGCGCTTGTGCCCGGCTACATCACGCTTCAGGCGCGCGTTGTCCTTGCGCAGCCCGGCGGTGGCGGAGCGGATTTCGCTCCTGGCCAGGCGACGGATTTCCTGCTTCAGCAGCGATCCGATGTTCGGCATTGGAACTTCCCTCCTGAGCGAGTGATCGTCACTTTGTAGCGCCCGGGCGGAACGGCGTCAAGCGTAGTGCGTGAGGCATTCGACAGCCAAGCCAGAAGAGAGCGGCATCTGCGGGCGGCTCGGGGGGCCGCTCCCATAATGTTGCGATGAACCGCCGGCTACGGTTATACTCGGCCCCGGGAGAGGCCCCTTGAGGAGCAACGCATGTCCAAGCGCAGGGCACGCCCAGGGAAGCCCCGGCACGCCGTGAACGTGGACGGCCGCACCTACCGGTGGGACAGCGACGACGACCAGGAGATGGACCGTCTCCTTGAGGAATGGGCCGAACGGGACTGGCTCGCGTGGATCAAGGAGCACCTGCGGTTCCCGTTCCAGGTCAGGCGCAAGGACGACGATGATAACGCCTGCTTCACGGAGGGCGTGGCTGGCCGGCCGTTTCGCCTGGGGTCCGCCATGACCGTGACCGGGCTTTCAAGGCATCAGGATGACCTCGACTTCGACGGGGTCCTCGTGGATGCGGTCTGCGGGAAGGAGGAGGGGGTCGTCCCGCTGCAGGACCTCTAGGTGGTCCCGTTGGACGACCCGAATTACGGGCCGGTCATGGAATGGGTGGTGTGCTACGCCAACCGATAGGGCGTTCTGAAGAGGAATTGGGATGGCGCTCAGGTTCAGGGGGCTGGTGAGGACGGCCCGGAGCTTCCGGGAGAGGATGCTTGCCGGCGTCCCGGCCGGGGACAGGGAGGCCTTCCTCGCCTCTGCGCGGGAGGTTCTCGACGACGTTGAGGCGACCTGTCGGGAGCACGGCACCCGGGTGGATGACCTGCCGGGGCCCTCCCGGAACGCGATGGCGTATCTGAGGGACCTGGCGGCCACGCCGCCGGAGCACCTGCCTGCACCGGGGGAGCATACGTCTCAAGGCGGTTCTTGGTGCCCACGCTGCTCAACCACTCCCGCAAGAGGGAGCGGCTGGCAGTGCTGGAAGGCTTTGCAGGGGACAGGTTCCCGGTCATCGTGGCCAACCAGGTGCTGGACGAGGGCGTGGACGTGCCCGAGGCCAAGGTGGCGGTGGTCATCGGCGGGCACGCCTCCACGCGCCAGGCCAAGCAGCGGCTGGGCAGAATCCTGCGAAAGACCGGCCAGGCCAAGGCCACGCTCTACGAGGTGGTCTGCCAGGACACCAAGGAGGAGGAGCGCTCGCGCCAGCGGCGGCGGTCGGATGCATACAAGGACATGCGCCGGGGAGGCGTGAAGTAGCCTTGACATAGGGCTTCGCCGCCGTCTATGTAGACGGTGCCGTTCGCCGGGCGGTGCGTGGCCGCCTTCGGGAGCCACAAGATGATCGGCTTGTTCTAGGATAAGAGATAATGAAAGTTCCGAACCCTGAAACAATCTGGTCGAGTGCCATCGCGCACCTCCGAGAACTTGGGTCCACTGAGGAAGCCGACCTTCTTTCCCGCTGCAAACTCGAGGTCGGCGAAACCGGACAGCGATATGCGGGATCGACAGAACTGGGATTGAATCTCACACTGCGTTGCAGAGCCATCGACTTAGCGATGTTCAAGGATCAAGAATCCGCGTGGGAGTTGCCAAGTACAGCACATATGGCAATCCAGCGGGCAATCGAGGCGGTCTTGCCTGCGCAATTGAAAGTCCATGACCTCTCCGCACGGTCATTGTTGGTCGATAGAAACGAGTTTGAAAAGACAGAACTCGAACGCCTGATCGATGCCCAAGTTGACCTCATGATTGCAGTGGCAACGGGTGGTCCCAGGATTCAGTCGAAAAATGTTGAGTACAGGGAACGCCGAGAGCTCATCCGTGACAAACTCCAATCCCTTGGTAAACGCGATCCGAATCCCTTTGATGACCTTTGGGCATGGTATGGGCGTTGGAGCAGCGGTGATCTCCCCAGCTATCAATCTCGCCGAGAATACGTGCGATCCCTGTATCGCGGCCTCCTTGAGGAACTTGCCGGTGCCCCTGCTACCAGTCCGTCCGAACCGAGCCGCGAGCCAACCGGTTGGGACAAGGTCGATCAGACAGTTGACAAGATAATCACCGGTCTGGGTAAAGCAGCAGATGAAGCGGAATACCAAGCAGTTGGGCTTCTCTGCCGTGAATGTCTCATCTCTCTCGCTCAAGCTGTATTCGATCCGGCGAAACATCGGCCCACGGACGGGACTGAAGCCAGTGAAACCGATGCATACAGAATGCTTGAAGCTTACTTCGCCGCCGAGCTACCCGGATCGGGGAACGAGGCACTTCGCCGCCACGCAAAGGCATCATTGAACCTTGCGAATAGTCTTCAACACAAGCGAACGGCTAGGCACAAGGATGCCGCTCTTTGTTCAGAGGCAACCCGTACTGTCGTAAATATCGTCGCAATTACATCAGGAAAACGCTAGCAACCACTGGTCGGCCCCTGGCATCCCCACCATCTACCAACTACAATGCCCTACGAAGGAGCCGCCAATGCGGCTCGGGACGGCGGTGAACCCCGATGCTTACGAGCGAACACGCCATCGCCGTCTTTGAGCGCGGCCGGGCCTATCCGGACCGGCTCACGCGTGGGCAGCACGGGCACTACCTCAAGCTCGCGGAGAAGATGTTCGCGGTCTACCGCACCGGTACTGGCCAGACCCGTCGCGAGTTGCATCGCTCTGTCGAGGGCATCTTCGCCGAGGAGCCTGATTGTCCTTCCCGCCGCATCCAGGCCTTCTGCAAGCTGCTGGACAACGCCGGCAAGTTCGAGGGCGATCCGAGCGGCAAGGCGGCCGATCTCCGGATGAGGGTGTTCTCACTGGCCGCCGCCCATCACCCGCTTGTCCGGGAATCGGACAGGATGTTCGAGGCCAGCGAGACCCAGGTGAAAGCCGAGGTGGTCCAGGAGGTCGGCCGGCCCTGGGAGGAAATCGAGGCCGGGCTCTACGCGGATGTCATCGACTTCCAGGCGCTGAAGAGCTTCGAGGGCTACCCGGATGCCGAGGCGCTGCTCTCGCGCTACAACGTGGCCCAGCTTCAGGCTTGCCTCTACCGCGCCGAGAGCATGAGCGTCATGGCCACGCAGGACTTCAAGACCATCCTGCGCTACGCCAAGCTGGCCAGGCTGATGCACGAGATCCGCAGGCTGGGGCCTTCGAAGTACCGGATCGACCTCTCCGGCCCGGCCTCGGTGCTCTCCGAGACCCGGCGCTACGGCGTGAACTTCGCCCGCTTCCTGCCAGCGCTCCTGGCCTGCAAGGGCTGGTCCATGCGCGCGGCGGTCCAAACGCCGTGGCGCAGCAGGGCCGTACTGCAGCTCTCAAGCCGCGACGGCTACCGCAGCCACCTGCCTCCGCCCGAGGAGTTCGACTCCACGGTCGAGGAGAGCTTCGCCAGGAAGTTCGGCGAGGAGCGCGACGGCTGGCGGCTGGAGCGCGAGGCCGAGATCGTCCACGAGGGCCAGACCGCCTTCGTGCCCGACTTCGTCTTCCGGCACGAGGACGGCACCGAGGTCTTGTTCGAGATAGTCGGCTTCTAAACGCCGGAGTACCTGGCAGCCAAGCGGGACACCTTGCGGCGCTTCAGGGGCCGAAACATCCTCCTCGCCGTGCCCCGGCGGTCGGTCCGGGAGAAGGCTAACATCCCGGACGACGTGATCGTCTACAAGACTGCGCTCAAGCTGGGGCCTGTGATGGAGGCCCTTGAAGGGGCGAGGCAGGGAAACTCACAGGTCCCCAGCCCATGACTTGACCTAAGGCCCAGAAAGGATATGATTTGTGGCGCTTGGGGGGCCGTGCCGGGATTACAGCAGGGTGAGATTCAGCGAGTGTCCTGAGCGCTGCGCCGGCGCGCGCTTGGGTACCGGGCCCCGCGGACGGCCTCCCAAGCTAACCGCGGGGCCCACTTCTTGCCTGGGGTTGCGGGTCTGGAGTCGAATAGATGGTTGAGTCTGCGAATCCCCGCGAAGTGGACCTCGACCTGAGGCCCTCTGATATCCAGGAGCTCGGTAGCGCCGATGCCTTGGCCGGTTTCTTCGCGCGCTTGGGCTACAATACCGATGCTCGCACCCGGCAGACTCCCGCCAACTTGGGCATGACCGCCGAGGGAACAGCCCGCCCCATCAAGCGCATTGAGTTGCTTGCCGACAATGACGGAGAGCTGCAGGTTTATCTCTTCGAGGTAAGCTCGGTAACGGTGGCCCACACGCGCGCGCTGACTCGAGCTTTCCGCAATCTGGCCGGTAACTTCCTGCTGGTGCTGACGGCCTCGTACAGGCAGCTCGACTTCGTCCTGGTTGACCGACTGCCTCCCGAAACGGGAGTCGGCAAGTCGGAAATGCTCCAGCGCTACGCTGCCGTCAGACCAAGGGTAATCACCATTGACCGACGCGACCCTGGCCGCGTTCAACTACGGGTACTCCGTCGGTTCACATACACGGAGTCCGATGCCTACGCACAGTATGACAAACTGCGAGCTGCGTTCTCGCTGAACGACTGGTCAGAGGAGTTCTTCAATAATCGGGCGCTCTTCGCGGACTACTATCTCAAGGAGAGGCTACCGGCGACAACAGCCTGGGCCGAAGATCCCAAACCGATTTTCAAAGTGCTGCGTGGGCTCTATGCGACCGCCACGTCTCGCTGGGCTGGCAAGCCCGAGCATGAGGTCCGGAAGGGGCTACTCGACCCAGTTCTCAAGGCTCTTGGATTCTCCCCTCGCGAGGGGAAGGGAGCAAGCAGCGACAGTTTTGAGCCGGACTACCGTCTGTGTGGCGCCGATGGGAAGCCTCTCGCGGTCTGCATGGCTTACACGTGGGACCGCTCGCTGGATGGTAAGGACTTCCAGCGCGACAGCCAGACGCCCAACGAGAACCCCGGTGCCGCCGTGGTCAGCGTCCTGGCGCGCGGAGACGTCCCGTGGGCCCTAGTCACGAATGGCCGTTTATGGCGTCTCTACTCCGCCAAGACTCACTCCCGCGCCACGAACTACTATGAGGTCGACCTTGAAGAAACGCTGAGCCACAACGGGAGCCCTTCCAGCGATCCGGCGGAGGCGTTTCGCTATTTCTGGCTTCTCTTTCGCCGACAGGCTTTCGACACAGCAGAGTACGAGCGAGAGGGAAAGACCCAGCGCGAGGCGTTCCTGGATTACCTACTGGCGGAAAGTGAAGACTACGCTAAGGCATTGGGCGAACGCCTCAAGAACAGGGTGTTCGAGCACGTTTTCCCACACTTCGCCCGCGGCTTCATTGAGTACGTCAGCAGCAAGGGGAAAGAGCCAGACCTGATCTTGGTATTCCAGGGCACGCTGACGTTCCTCTACCGCCTCTTGTTCCTTCTATACGCTGAAGCCCGGGATCTGGTGCCCGTCCGTGAGATACGTGGCTACTATGAGAAGAGCGTCAAGAAACTCAAGGAGGAGATTGCCAAGCAAGCAGGCAAGATAGCGGATGAGGCGCCCAAGAACCTCAAGAAACACTACGGCCGCGACAGTTACAGCCTGTATGACCACCTCGCCGAACTATTTTCCGCGGTAGATTCCGGTAACGCCAAGCTGAACGTCCCCGTCTACAACGGCGGGCTGTTCATCACCCAGGCGGACAAGGACGACCAGTCCGATGAAGCTGGACATGCTCGGTTCCTGGCTGAATACAAGATCCCCGACCAGCACCTGGCGCGTGGCCTGGACTTCCTGGCCAGAGACATCGATCCCAAGCGCCAAGACCTGGTGATGATCGACTACAAATCGCTGGGCGTCCGTCAGCTTGGCTCGATCTACGAAGGCCTGCTTGAGTTCAAGGTCCAGATCGCCAAAGAGAAACTCGGAGTTGTCCGCGAGAAGAATAGTGACGTATACGTTGCCTTCCGCAAGCTCACCGAGAAGCAGAAGGCCAAAGTGAAGAAGGCCGGCAAGGTGATCAAGAAGGGGGACGTATACCTCTCTAACGACAAGCAGGAGCGCAAGGCCTCTGGCAGCTACTACACACCGGACTACATCGTTAAGTACATTGTCAGGAATGCGGTTGCCCCAATTCTTGAGGAGAAGTTCGAGCAGGTTCGGCCCAAGCTGCGCAAGGCAGAGAAGGCCTATCGCGAGGCCCTAAAGCGGACCGAGGCATTCAAGAAGAAGAGGATGAAGGCAAACGATCCAGAAAAGGTCGCCATCACGTACCGGCAGGTTGTGGATGAGCTCTTTGACCTAAGAGTCCTGGATCCGGCCATGGGGTCAGGGCACTTCCTGGTCGAGGCGGTGGACTACATCACCGACCGGATGATCGACTTCCTGAACGGGTTCCCATGGAATCCTGTCCTGAAGCAACTGGGGGACACCCGTGAGAACATCCTGGGCTCTATGGAAGACCAGGGCATCAACATCGATCCTGCCCGGCTTACTGACCTCAACCTGCTCAAACGTCACGTGCTCAAGCGGTGCATCTACGGGGTGGACCTCAATCCCATGGCAGTAGAACTAGCCAAAGTCAGCCTGTGGCTGGACTGCTTCACCCTGGGCGCGCCACTCTCCTTCCTCGACCACCACCTCAAGTGTGGCAACTCGTTGATCGGCGCACGGGTGGATGAGGTAACTGAGGCTCTAGGGTCAGGCACGACCCTTTTCGAGACAAGCGAGTTCAGTCGGGTGCTGCTGGCCGTGGACCTAATGCGCAGGGTCGGCGAGCTTTCGGACGTGACGCCGGACATGGTCAAGGAATCCCGCCGGGAGTTCCGCAAGGCGACCGGTGCGCTCGATCCGGCCCGGCGGGTCATGGATGTGTATGCCTCCCGGTGGTTCGGAAATGAGCCTAAGACTGTAGGCAAGGGCAAGCGCAAGGAGGTCGTCGACACAGCTCTCAGCTTCCTGAACTCCCAGGAGGGGTCGACCTGGATCAAGGACGGGCGGGGTAAGCTCAGCAATAAGGACAAGAAGATAGTTGATGTTGCGGTTAAGACCGCGGCCACGAACCGCTTTTTCCATTGGGAAATCGAGTTCCCAGAGGTCTACTTCGGGCCGCGGGAGGGAACGACTCAGATCATCGAGAAAAAGGCTAGTCCCGGGTTCGATGCGGTGGTCGGTAATCCGCCATATGACGTGCTGGCCGAGAAGGAACTTGGCCGCGACCTTTCCCAGGAATTGAGCTTCTACGAGGGGCGGCCATTCTACAAGCCTGCCATCCGAGGCAAGAAGAATCTCTACAAGCTCTTCGTGTGTCTGGGCGCAGGCATCGTGAAGTCCAGCGGAGCGTTTTCCTTCATAGTGCCCATGGCCATCCTAGGGGACGATCAGGCCGCAGGCGTGCGCCGGATGCTGCTGGAAAGGACGGGCCTACTGGCCATCGAGGCCTTCCCGCAAAAGGACGACCCACACCGCCGGGTATTCTTCGATGCGAAATTGTCCATAACCATTTTCGCGACGCGCGGGAGCCCGGCGGGTGAGAAGTTCAGTGCGAGGACGCATCCAGGGAGGCTGATTGAGGAGTCCTCCCCTACTGTGCGGCTCGCGGCCTCAGAAGTGGTGGCGTTTGACCCAGAGAACTGTGCAATTCCGTCCTGCACGCAACGGGACTGGGATGTAGTGGTGCGCCTCGTGACTAACCCGCATGTGCGCCGCATGAGCGAAGTGGCGGAATCGTTCCAAGGTGAAGTCAACGAGACCAATGAAAGATCCAAGGGGAACCTCTCGAGCAACCCCAAGTCGCCCCTGGCCCTTCGCGGGGCGAACATATGCCTCTACGCTGTACGTGAGGCTTCCCAGGGAGAGGACGTCCGCATCAACGTAAGGAAGTTTCTGGCGAAACGGCGTAAAGACGCCAAGGTCCACGCCCACAATCACGAACGTGTCGGATTCCAGCGTAGTTCGCCACAGAATAACTTCCGCCGGCTGATTGCCTCCAGGGTCCCGAAGGGCAGTTTCTGCCTGGATACCGTGAGTTACGCGACAGAGGAATCGTCCAAGGTCGATCTCGATTTCTTGCTTCTGCTTCTGAATTCGCGGTTGTTGGACTGGTATTTCAGGGTGAGCAGCACGAATTCAAAGGTGAACGAATACCAGTTCCGAGCCTTGCCTGTACCTGAAATTGCGGATGAGCCGGTCTGTCTCGATTGGGAATCATTCGCCAGCAAGGGTAGCTGGTCCAAGCTTGCTGGCCATCTTGTCCATGCGTGTACCACTCTGGGCAAGATGCCATCGGGTGTAGGCGAAGTGCTCGTTGAGATGTGCAGGAAGATTCAGGCTATCGAAAAGGAGCGCGTGCTCAAGAAGCGGTCTGAAAGGTCGCACCTAGCTCCAGAGAGCCAAGCCATCCAGGATGCCATTGACTCTGTACTATGCCGATGCTACGGCCTTTCGGAAGAAGAAGCCGAGTACATACGACAGCGGCTAAAGGAAATGCTCTAATGGGTCATATCCGTCTCGGCCGATTGCCCAAGACCAAGCCGTGGCAACGGGTATTCGGTATTCTTGATGGCTCTGACGTCGATCCGGCCCAGCTTTCGAATGCCGTGCTCGGTGCCGCCAGGAAGGAGCTAGCGGGCCTCAAGGGGGACGAAGCAGTCTCGTACTGCTTCTGGGTCCTGGCGAGGGTAGCTACGGCCGCCAGGTCTCCCGACTTCGCTTCAGAACTGCGCCGACTGGGCATTCCGTCTGAAGGAGTGCAGTCTGGTGCTCAGTTCGTGCAGCGTGTCGCGAAGGCCGTTCAGGCGGAGCTACAGCGCAGAGGAATGTACTCAGCCTTCGCCAGAATTGCCGAGTTAAGCCTGCGGCAGACCCTTTCAGGCGCAATAACTGAGCAATCTCGCTCGCTGTTTGGAACTGGCCTGCCGGAAATCCAGACAGCATGCCGTGATATCTCCGCGAAGTCCCGGTTTGGCCGAGTAGGACAGGACTATTTCGCCAACTTCTTGAACCGCGCCCTCAGTTATCTGGTTGACAAGGAACTGTCTAATTTCGTCGGTGCCGGTCGCGCCCTCGGTTCATCACGCAGAGCCATTGAGTTCCACGAAGCATTGGCTGCCTACTGCACCGAATCCGCGCGCATCGTCGAGGAATACGCGGGCGGTTGGCTTTCCAAGCACAACTGGGAATCCAATAACGACATTAGCGAACGAGAGACCGGGGGCTTCTGCGCTTATGCCCTTGAAAAGCTCCTGATGGACCTGCCAAAGGCGGAGCAATGACCCCGGTTCTGGTTCTCGTTGATGGCGCCACATCGAGCGCTCCTGTGCCGGAGGGCGCAAAGACCATTACCTTGACTACCACCGGCAAACGCCCCTCTGTCAGGTGCCAAATAGATGTCTTTCGAACCAAGCTGCTTCGGGAAATGCCTAGGCGAATCGAGGACTTGCTCTACTTGGCTGCCTCAGTATACGGCGCAGACACCGGCGTCTCCAGAGGTAGTGCAAAGGATATCCTCGGCGCCAATTGGGCACGTCAGTTTCGGATTGTACTTCCGGTGTGGGACTTGGACTTCTGGCTGAGAAACGACGTCAACGAGGGCCTCACGGACACTCTTCGATTCCTGACAGGGGACAGTTACGACTTTGAATTCGTCCAGCGCACCCAGCAAGCAACGACTCAAATGCAGATGACCTTCCAGGAGGCTGTAGATCCCTTGCCACAGGTCAACGCCATTGTTTCATTCTCCGGCGGGGCTGATTCATTGGCGGCCACGCTGGAAGCGCTCCAGCAGGGACTTCAACCGGTCGTGGTTAGTCATCGTTCTGCACCCACCATAGACAAGCGCCAGAAGAACCTTGCAGACTTGATCCGGAAGGCCTACCCGTCCTGGGCACTCCCACATGTCAGCATGTGGGTGAATCGCGCAGGGGGGCGCCCAGTCGAGTTCAGCCAGAGGAGCCGGTCGTTCTTATATACGTCGCTGTGTGCGGCCTGCGCTGCCCTCCTGGAGGTAGACACGGTCCGCCTCTGCGACAACGGTGTGGTAAGCATCAACTTGCCTCAATCTGCTCAGAATGTGGGAACAGCTCTCTCGCGCTCAACTCACCCCGGGTATCTCAGCCGCGTTGAACCGCTGATGCGCCTGATAACTGACCGGTCTACCCTCTTAATCGAGAACAGCCTGCTTTTCAGAACCAAGAGGGAGGTTCTGCAGTCAATAGCTGATACCGGACATCCTGCGCTTCTGCAAGAGACGGTTTCCTGCGCTCACACGGAAGGAAAGACTCGTCAACAGCCGCATTGTGGAACTTGTACGCAGTGTATCGACCGACGTTTCGCAAGCGAGGCAACTGGGCTCACCGCATACGACTTGGCGGAAAGATACGAAGTCGACATCTTCACAGCCCCCCTGCCCGAGGGCGAATCGCGGACCCACGCTGAGAACTACGTGCGGTTTGCGCTGGAACTGGAGAAGCTCGACGACGCCACCAAGCTGTTCGGGGCTTACCCGGACCTTTACGACTGCCTACCCGACAGCAACGCGGATCAATTCGCCCAGCAGGTGTGGGAGCTGTTTCGCAGGCACCAGCAAGGTGTCAACGGCGTGTTGGAGCAACGCCTAGGAAAGCACCTTGCTGACATTAGGCGTGGGACTCTGCCCACCACCTGTCTCCTGCGCATCGTGGGCGGCGGAGAACACACTGTAGATCCTAAGGAGAGGTGCCTGATTCGGCTGAGAGACCTCCTTTGCCGAGGACTCCCCCCGATATTCCAGACAAAGCCCCCCGATAACGAACGAGCCGTTCAAGATGCCGGCGAAGGCCTATTCCAGGCTTCTGCCGAGACTCTGCACCGGGAGTCGCCCCAGATTCCTTTTGCCGCAGTAACAACTAAGCCCGATTTCTCGGTGCCTCGTGGTGAGTTGCCGCCATTGTTCCTCGAATTCAAGTACATCAAGCAGCGCCGCGCTCTCAACAGAGTGCAGACGGAGATGACCAGCCGAGTAACCGTCTATCGACAGCAGGGCGCTTGGATTCTCTTCTTAGTCTACGATCCAGATCGAGCCATTGCTGATGACGACAAATTCATCGGAGACTTCCAGGCTCACGAGGGCGTCTGGGTTGGGATAGCGAGGTAGATGGTGAGCGGTACACTGAAGATCCCCTACGTGATTGACAACCAGCAGCACCGCCTCGCCGAGGTCCTTGGCTCCATCCTGGTCGAGCACAAGGGGCGCTCGCTGGACGTGGCCACGGCTTACTTCACGGTCGAGGGCTTCAAGCTTGTTCGGGCAGGATTGGAGAGCCTCGGCAACTTCCGTCTGCTCCTGGGCGCAGAGCCACGTTCCGGAGAGAATCTGGGGCTGAGGCCCGACCCAAACATTACCCTTTCCCTAATGCGCGCTGACCTTGAGCGAGCGCCTTTCAACGAGGACACCCTCCGGCTTGTGGAGGACCTCATCCGCTACCTGCGCAGGGAGAACGTAGCCGTCAGGCTCCACGACAAGGGATTCCTACATGCTAAGAGCTGGCTCTTCTATTCGGACCGGCCTGGCCAGCAACAGCTCTTCGACCGATTCAGGCCGGTGCTCGCCATTGTTGGCTCCAGCAACTTCACCGGACCGGGCTTGACCTCCAACCGCGAGCTTAACCTGGCCCACAAGGTACTGCTGGACCCGGCAGAGGCGAGTGACGAGCAGGCTCAGCAGGCCGTTGCATGGCTGAGCGACAAGAGGCCTAGCGACAAGATTCTGGACGTGAATCGGCAGCTCATCAAGAGCGAGGTCGGCGCCCGGGCGATTATCGAGCTTGAAGAATGGTTCGAGCGCCAATGGGAAGACGCCCGTAACTTCAAGGATGAACTGGTTGAACTTCTCGAAGCATCTAAGTTTGGCCAGAAGGAGTACACCCCCTACCAGGTATACATGAAAGCGCTTTGGGAGTACTTCAAGGACGACCTTGGTGAGGAACAGCCAACCGACAAGAAGTCTGCAGTAGAGCTGGCCGAGTTCCAGAAGAGTGCCGTTATGAAGGCCCGGAAGATCATCGCGCGCCACGACGGCGTAATGGTCGCCGACTCCGTGGGTCTGGGTAAGACCTGGATCGGCAAGAAGCTCCTGGAAGACTATGCTTATCACATGCGCCAAAAGGCGCTGGTGATCTGCCCCGCCTCACTCCGCCAGATGTGGGAGTACGAGCTGGGCGAGGCGTCCATATCCGCAACGATCCTGTCCCAAGAGGCGCTTGGCCGCGAGGAGTTCGACCCTAGCGAATACGGCGATGCAGACGTGATTCTGGTGGATGAATCGCACAACTTCCGCAATCCTCACTCCCAACGCTACGCTAGCCTCACCGAGATTATCAAACGCAATGGCGGCTGCGGCCGAGAGGGTTCGCGTAAGAAGGTGCTTCTGCTCACCGCTACGCCGATTAACAACAGCGAGTTCGACCTTTACCACCAGGTGGCGCTGATAACACAAGGAGACCGCACCTACTTCTCTGCCTGCGGGATAGGCGACCTCCATCGTTACTTCATCAACGCCAGGAGGGCGTCGCGCGAGGGCCTTGCCGCTTCCGCGCTGTTCAACCTGCTGGAAGAGCTGGTCATTCGCCGCACGCGCGCCTTCATCCGGACAGCCTACCCTGAGGCGACTATTCGTGGCGAGCGCATAGCGTTCCCGCAGCGGAAGCTGCGCACCGTGGAATACGACTTGGAGGCTACTTACGAGAGCATTTACGAGGACGTAGTCTCTGGCATCGAAAGCCTCACGCTAGCACCATACAACCTGGAATCCTACAAGAAGGCAGGGATAGAGCGCGACGAAATGGAGGCTGGGCGACAGTCAGCTCTGGTCGGCATCTTCAAGAGCCGATACCTGAAGCGGTTCGAATCCAGCGTGGCCGCGTTTAGAATCAGCGTGCGCCGCGCGCTGCAGTTCCTGAAGACGTTTGAGTCCTACATCCTGGAGGGGAAAGTTCTCAAGAGCTTCGACTTCCATCGAGCTATCCGGTATCTGGAGCAGGAGGGCGAGGAAGATGACGCGACCCCGGCATCCCTCGCAGATGAGCTAGACGCCACAGAGGACGCCAAACGCACTCTGGGGGTGATGCCGCAGGTTGATCCTGCCCATTATGACTTGCGCAAGCTTCACGCCGCCGTCCAGCAGGATATCGACGTCCTGACTTCCGTATGGGGACAGGTCAAGCGGATTACTCCTGCCAAGGACACCAAGCTCCAGACCTTGAAGCGTCTTCTGACCAAGGATCTTAAGGGAAAGAAGGTTCTGGTCTTCTCATACTACAAGGACACCGCCCGCTATGTCTATGCGGAGCTCACCGGTGATAGAGGAAAGGCCTTCCGGAAACAGGCAGGAAACCCAAGCATTCGTCGGATGGACAGCGGGGCAGACGCCAAGGAACGGGTGCGAATAGTCCAGGCGTTCTCACCATTGGCCAACAACAAGCCAGATTGGTCGGGCAGCGACAAGGAGATCGACATCCTTGTTTCCACGGACGTTCTTTCCGAGGGCCAGAACCTACAGGACTGCGGGATCATGGTCAACTACGACCTGCACTGGAACCCCACGCGTATGGTCCAACGAGCTGGGCGCATAGACCGGATCGGAAGCCGCCACGACACCCTCTGGGTAACCAACATGTTTCCGGACGAAGGTCTGGAACGCTTGCTGAAGCTGGTCGAAAGCCTGGAAACGAAAATCCAGGCGATTGATCAGGCCGGCCTGATGGACGCCAGCGTTCTGGGCGAAACGGTTCATCCGAGGAATTTCAATACGCTGCGCAGAATCCGCGATGAAGACGGCTCCGTCATTGAGCAGGAGGAGCAGTTCACTGAGTTAGCCAGCAACGAGTCCTTGATGCAGCAACTGCACGAAGTGCTCGGCTCTGAGGGCCAGGAGTCGTTGCTAGCGTTGCCTGACGGGATTCACTCAGGCCTCGCGCGCGAGAAATGCAGGGGCGTGTTCTTCTACTACCAGGCTCCGGACCCGCGCGGTCCCGGGAACCTTCACTTCTGGAGGTACTATGACCTCTTGGACAAGCGGATCGTGGACAACCGCTACGTGATTGCTAATCTGATTGCCTGCAACCGCGATACCCCCAGGGTCATCGACGACTATGACGTATTCGCGATCCAGGATGAAGTGATTCAGAGCATCCTCGGGGCATTCAGCGAAGAGCAGGCGCGCAAGTCAGTCCCCAAGGTGCGTGATCCGTTGCAGGCCACGGTCTCGGCTGCCCTTCAAGGATACTTGAACCACCCGGATGTCGACAGGAATCGCGCCCTGGCGGCAATCAGGTTCCTCCGGGAACCAATGCTGCCAGCCCAGATCAAGCAGATCAAGGCCGCCTATGGGCAGTTCGAGAAGCTCAAGGATGTTGAACTGCTCCTTGCCGCCACAGAGGAAATGCACGCCAAGTACGGCAGGACGGCTACCACCACGGGGGGATCAGGAGGGAGACAACCTGCCAAGTTGACCCGTGACGATCTCCGCCTTATATGTTTCGACCTGATATGCAGCTAGAGTCAACAGCTATGGGCTCAACGACCGGAACAGGAAACCGCCACGCTGAGGACGAGTTCATTAAGGACCTCGTGGTGGCGCTCTTGTCCGTCAACTTCTGGACGCTTGAGAGGGTCTATGCACTTCACGACAGCCTGGAAGCACAAGGGCTCTTTGACATGAGGGCAATGGCTTCGCTGGTACCCCAGGCCATCACCAAGCGACTGGTTGCGGCCGGCTACAGCCGTGGCGGATTCCCTGTCCCGATGATGGCGGATCGCCTGGCCGGCACAGCCAGGAAGCTCGCATCCGGCGGGGAGGAGCATCTCAAGCAGATCCTTGCTTCGGGAACAGGGCGGGAGCTGGACCAGTTCCTGTTGACGCTCAAGGGTGTGGGGCCTGTCGTGGTGTCTAATTTCAAGGTGCTGCAGGGCATTGAGCACTGAGGCCATCTGAGCCGCTGTGCACGGGAGCGCCGACTTGTGTCCTCCCTGACTTGGCTTGATTACTCAAGTGAAGAGCAGAAGAGGATTCTCGATACCGTCAAGCTGTTGGACGAGCCGGGCACTCGGGATGAATTGGGCATTGGCATGGTACGCGACTCCTTCGCCGACCAGCTATTCCCCGGGACCAGCACAATCCAGACGCGCGCCCGGTACTTCCTTTTCGTCCCATGGATCTATCTGAAGCTGGAGCGCCAGGGCACAGCTTCCAGCAAGGCGCACGCCGTGGCCAGGAAGGATGAGATAGCGCTTATTGATGCGCTAGCTGCATCCGGTGAAACCAGCGGCCTGATTGGGGTTCAGGCTCGGGCAGGTCTTCAGCGCTTGCCCAGTAGCATCTACTGGAACGGTCTCGGGCTGTGGGGAATCAGGCTGTGCTCGGGGTCTCAGGATCAGTATCACCGGTCTCTGGACAGGTTTCACGTGGCTGCCGAGATGCATACCAAGTCCGAAGCGGAATCGCGAGCCAGAGGGGAAGCGGAGTCGCTCAGCAGACCGCCACGCAACTGGCACGCGGGCATCCCCTCGGCACCCAAGCACTTCCTAAAGGAAACCGGCTTCGCGCTCACGGCAGTAGAGGCCGAATACCTTCGAGAGCGGATCATGACCCGTGTGCCCGACACGCTACTTGCCTTCCTGGTGGACGAGGGGCGGCCCGGTGACCCCGTGGACTTCCCCTGGGAGCACCCCCAGGCCGCGAGCTTCCCGGCTCACATCCGGGAGCAGCTGGCACACGCACGCAACTTCTCGGAGGTCATCCACGGCGCGGCTCTACTGTACAACCTGATGCTCGCCCGGAGAAAGGAGCACAAGGACTGGATTGACCTGCATGCAGAGGGCTTCGCCGAGTGGGTGTCAATGGCTGAGGCTCGCGCCGAGTCGCTCTCTAACTGGGACCGGCAGCGCTTCTGGGAAATCGCCGCCTCCGGTGGAAGGCGGATACTTCCGACGACACGAGGTTTCATAGACCAGTGGGTAGACTTGGTCTTGGAAGCCCCCAACGGCTCGGCGCTTGCGGAGAGCCGACGTGCCTTCCGGCTGATCGAGGATCGCGAGTGCGCCATCAAGACAACTCTGGCGAGGTTGACGAATCAGCGGGCGTTGGATGCTTGGGGTGGCCGGTCCGGTGATGCACGCCTGGACTTCCGGTGGAGAGTGTCGCAAGATATCCTGGGCGACATCCTTGCGGTCGGTGCGAACGGTGACGCCAGTGCTTGACCCTTACGAACGGCGCTTGTTCTTCGAGGCTCTCCGCGCACCGCAGGATGCATCTTTGCACAGTGCCATAGGCACTACATATTCCCTGGATCTTACGGCGCTTCTGAGTGTGCCACTCGCACTAACCTACTACGATTGGGAAGACGAGCGGGGACGCCCGAGTGCCGACCCGGTGGCGCTACTGGAGGCGCTGCGCCAGCATGCGGGCGAGGTAACGGTCTTCTGTCAGGCTGGTCAGATACACGTTCCGCGGCGAAACAAGCTTCTCTACGGGTACGTGGAGGAGTCAGTGGTCGAAGTAACCCCTCCCCGGGAAAATGGCGTGTTTCACCCCAAAGTATGGGTCTTGCGCTTTCTCACCGGCGAGCAGCGTGTGTTGTATCGCCTGATTTGCATGAGCCGAAACCTGACCTTTGATCGGTCGTGGGACACCATGCTGGTTCTCGACGGCCAGCTGATGGAGCGTAGGAACGCGTATGCAGCCAATCACCCGTTGGCCGACTTCCTCGCAGCGCTGCCGTCTCTGGCGCTGCGCGAGATACCCGAGGCCGCACGTGCCCGGGTTAGGCGAATGGAGAACGAAATCCGCAGGGTACGCTGGGCACTCCCTGAAGGGTTTGGCGGAGTGCTCTTCCATCCACTTGGCATCGCCGGCTATCGTCGATCGCCCTTCAAGGGGCGAATCGACAGGCTTCTGGTGGTATCACCATTCCTATCGCCAAAGCGCCTGAGGCGCTGCTCGGCCCTTGGTGAAAACAACGTGCTGATTTCCCGGCTTGAGAGTCTGGCAGCGGTGGATTCCGATGCGCTTGAGGGGTTCGCGCACACCTATTTCCTCAATCCGGCAGCCTCGATGCCTGAGCAGACCGCGGACGGCGAGGATGAGGGACAGGTCGAGGACGTGCTCAATGGGCTCCATGCTAAGCTCTTCGTGGCTGAGGCCGGATGGGACGCTCGCGTCTGGGTCGGCTCTGCTAACGCAACGGACGCGGCGTTCGGTGCCAACGTCGAATTTCTTACAGAGCTTGTTGGGCGAAGGAGTCAATGTGGGATCGAGGCCCTGCTCGGACAGGATGGTAACTCCGCCGGGTTTAGGCGACTCTTGCAGCAATACACTCCGGACGACGAAACCCCGGATATGGACACGGTGCAGCAGGAGCTTGAGGGCCGCGTGAATGAGACGCGGGCGGCGCTGTCTACCGCCGGCCTCTTGATTCAGGTTGAGCCAACCGGCAAGGAACAGGAATTCCGAATGGCGCTGGAGGCTCCCGAGGGTTACGCGTGGAAGGGCCAAACAGACCTGACCGTCCGTTGCTGGCCGGTAACTCTCCAGGAAGGCAACGCGAAGCCGTTGGTGAGCGACGCAGACTGTCTGGTTCGGTTCGGGCCAATAGCGTGTGAATCGCTGACTGGGTTCTTCGCGTTCGAGGTCAAGGCAAGCAGTGCCGGGGGGCAGGCATCCGCGCGATTCGTCCTCAATCTGCCGCTTCGAGGTGCGCCCGAATCCAGGCGGCAACGGATTCTGAGGGCGCTGTTGCGAAACCGCCGGGATGTCCTCCGCTTCCTGCTGTTTCTGCTCGCCGAGGCCAGTTCGGGACAAGTGGGCGGGTTCCTATCTCATGCGGCCGGCAGCGGGCCCGACTCGGAAGGCGCATCGTTCTTGGACGAGGCCTTCCTTTTCGAATCGCTCCTGCGCACGCTCGACCGCGCACCGGAGAAGCTGCGCGATGTAGCCCGACTGGTGGATGAACTCAAGACTACCCCTGATGGTGTCGATCTGCTGCCTGATGGCTTTGATGCAATATGGGCTCCAATCCGCGCGGCATGGCAAGAGGTCGGGGACTGATGACCGGCGCCAAAGTCTTCCCACCCGATGCTATCCAGGCTGTGAGCGTCCTGAAGGACTTCCAGCGCAGGACGGTGGACTATGTGTTCAGGCGGCTCTACCTTGACGGGGACAAGACTCTACGCTTCCTGATCGCAGATGAAGTGGGGCTCGGGAAGACCTTGGTGGCCCGGGGACTGATCGCCAAGGCGATTGAACACCTATGGGACAAGGTCGAGCGGATTGACATCATCTACATCTGCTCGAACGCGGACATAGCGAGGCAGAACATAGCCAGACTGAACGTTACGGGCGCCGATGACGTCCAGCTAACCTCACGCATAACCCTGTTGCCCGTCGTATTGAAGGGTCTGAAGGGCAACCGACTCAACTTCGTTTCGTTTACCCCCGGGACATCGTTCGATCTCAAGAGGCGTCTCGGGACGATGAAGGAGCGCGCACTGCTTTACTGGCTCTTGAAGGATGTTTGGGATCTCAAGGGCACGTCTGCGCTCAACGTGCTGCAAGGAGGGGCTTCTAAAGACAACTTCCGCAGAGCGGTGAAGAACCTGTGTCGCGAGCACGATATCGACAGGACCCTCTCCCGAGAATTTCGCAAAGCTCTTCGGAGGAGAGTCCGCAAGGAAAGGGAAGCCGGTCAGAAGAGTATCCGCACGCGATTCAAGGAGCTCTGCCGGCTGTTCGGGTACGCAAGGAAGCACGTTCCGAGGCAAGAGCACAGCGACCGTGTAGCCATCGTTGGCGAGCTACGTTCGCTGCTGGCAGCTACCTGCATGCAGGCCCTGGAGCCGGATGTCATAATCCTCGACGAGTTCCAGCGCTTTAAGCATCTGTTGCAGGGCGATGATCCCGCCAGCCAGCTTGCCCGCGGGCTCTTTGACTATTCCGATGACACGTCTTCTGCCCGTGTGATCCTGTTGTCAGCTACCCCGTACAAGATGTACACGATGCACCACGAGGCCGACGAGGAGGACCATTACTCTGACTTCCAGCGGACCGTTGAGTTTCTCCTCAAGGACGAAAAGCGAGCGCAAAGGCTCAAGGGACTTGTTGCGGATTTCCGAAGGGCTCTTATCAGGCTGCGCAGCAAGGATCCGAAGGAACTGGCCGAGGTCAAGCGCGAGCTCGAGCACGAACTCCGCCGGATCATGGTCCGAACTGAGAGGCTTGGCGTCACGCCTGACCGGAGAGGTATGCTGATCGAGCGGTGGGGATCGAGGCCCGCGCTGAGGCCCGAGGACGCTACGTGCTACCGATCTCTGCAGAGAGTGGCTCGGTGTCTTGGACACCAGGACACTATGGAGTACTGGAAATCCGCCCCCTACCTCTTGAACTTCATGGACGGCTACGATCTCAAGGACAGACTCGAGGAATTCATCGATACCCCCGAGAGGAACGCTAGACTGTGCGACATCGTGGCCGCCAGTCAGAATCTGCTGCTGCCGTGGTCCCAAGTAGTTGAGTACGACAAGGTTGATCCGAGAAACGCGCGGTTGCGGTGGTTGGCCTCTGAGACTCTCGAGAAGGGCGCTTGGCGCGCGCTGTGGATTTCCCCCTCGCTGCCCTACTACCAGTTGGCGGGGCCATATGCTGACCCGCAACTTGTGGGGTTCACTAAGCGCTTGGTCTTCTCATCCTGGCGAGTGGTCCCGAAGGTCGTGTCTGTTCTCCTCAGCTACGAGGCAGAACGACAGGTGATGACCTCGCTGGAGCAGCGCGCCCGAAACACACCGGAGGCGCGCCGAAGGCGCCGGGCCCTCCTGAACTTCACGCGTTCCGAGGGACGTCTCACTGGCATGCCCGTACTCGGGCTCTTGTATCCAAGCGTGACCCTTGCCTGTGAGTGTGACCCGATTCGCCTGCCCTCGGTGCAGCCAGGCAACTCGCTGCCCACCTATCAAGAGGTCATTGACTGGGCGCGCGAACGAATACTGAAGCTCCTCCAGCCCATCCTGGCAGGCGCTACTCAGGACGCCCCAGACGACGAATCCTGGTATTGGGCGGCGCCCATACTCTTGGATCTCGAGCACAACCAGTTGTGTGTCCGGGAATGGTTCGCGGACGACGATCTCGCCGCCAGTTGGCACGGTGAAGAAGAGGACGATGAAGACGGTAGTGCCTCGGCATGGTCGGATCATGTCGAGGCAGCGCGGGGACTTCTGAGCGGCAAGCTCAGGCTGGGGCGGCCCCCGTCCGACCTGGGCATCGTCTTGGCGCACCTGGCTCTAGGCGGACCGGCAATCACGTCACTCAGGGCCCTTTCACGGGTAGCCGGGGGTGGGGATCTGCAAAGACAGTTGGGTGTGCGCATTGACGCAGGCGCGTTGGCTTGGGCCTTCCTCACGCTGTTCAACCGGCCAGAGGCCATGGCCCTTATCCGGGGGATGAATGGCCAAGAGCCGTACTGGCGGCAGGTACTTGAATACAGTGTCGCCGGCGGCCTGCAGCCCGTTCTGGACGAGTATGTGCACGTCTTGCAGGAGTCCCTGGGGCACGTTGGAGCCGGGAGTGCTCTGGTTTCGCACAAGGTCGCAGAGGCCATTACCCAGGCCCTGACACTCAGGGCGGCCACTCTTGTCGTCGATGAGGTCCGGCCGGACATGGAGCGGTCCGCGCTGGCCTTGGAGAGGCACCGAATGCGCGTCCACTTCGCCGCGCGTCTGGCCGATGAGCAACCGGACGAAGGGCAGAAGGCAGCGCGCAAGGATCAGGTGCGGCACGCCTTCAACTCGCCGTTCTGGCCCTTCGTACTGGTTACTACTTCGGTCGGGCAGGAGGGACTTGACTTCCACCCATACTGCCATGCCGTCGTACACTGGAACCTGCCATCCAATCCCGTGGACTTGGAGCAGCGAGAGGGCCGGGTACACCGCTACAAGGGACACGCAGTTCGCAAGAACCTTTCCAGCAAGTTCGGGGCCCAGGCGCTGAAGAACCCCGGCGCGGACCCATGGCAGTTCCTGTTCGACGCGGGCGCGCGGGAGCGAGCTGGCGGCGAGTCCGATCTCGTGCCATTCTGGGTGTACCCGGTGGAGGGCGGCGCGAGCATCGAGCGACACGTGCCCATGATGCCTTTGAGCCGGGATGCGAAGCAACTCGCGGACCTGAAGCGATCACTCGCTGTCTACCGAATGGTCTTCGGACAAGCACGTCAGGAGGACCTAGTCCAGTATCTGCTGGAGAACTTCGACGAGGGCGAGAGAAGTCAGTACGTAAGCAACCTGCAGATGAACTTGGCACCTCCCGAATAGGGAGTTGTGCAACCTAAGGCAGGATCGTGTCTTCTCGAGATGCGATAATTAACGCGCTGCTCAAGTAGCGCGTTGCTTCGCGGCCTCTCGGGGATACCAGCCAGCGTCCGAAAAGCCAAGCTCGGGGCCGGTCTGTAGCGGCCCATAAACCCTGCCGAATTCGTGCTATATTTGGCCCCTAAGAACAAGGGGTTAGCTGCCCTGCGCGTTGCGGTCCACAATCAGGTGTTTGTGGACCGAAGGGACCGCCCTTCTAGTTACCTCGCTTGGCCTCGCATCTCAGCTTCATGGAAGCCCGTTGATTCGCAGGGGTTGTAGTGAACATGGCGCTTGACT
>Ga0272441_10004547_pt1 | contig 24973 bp, 54 predicted proteins | sample SSMProp6N_FD_193582 | JGI IMG/M metagenome (GOLD analysis project Ga0272441, IMG submission 193582) | Marine sediment archaeal communities from Little Sippewissett salt marsh, Falmouth, MA, United States - SSM-Prop-6N | ecosystem: Environmental > Aquatic > Marine > Wetlands > Sediment ...
TACAATAAAAATGGCATAGGATTAGCAGAAATGACAGAGGTTGCCCTTTATATGCCGGAAATCTTTGACACTGTGACACAAGCATTGAATGATGGGGAGAATGAAGCGGAAATACTTGATACTGTGCGCAAAGCTATTAATGCCTATAACGAGGGGTTATTATGAGATTCTGGAAAAGACTACCAAAGCCTATTGATTTTACAATACCATTACACCAATTTGGCTTCAGATTTATTATTCATGACGAGTATATAGATGTTTATAGATACAATAGAACGAGTCGGTAAATACAGAGACTGAATAGATATAACCCCAGCTTGACATTGGAATCAATACATGCTACATTGAAGAGGCACAAAAAATTTAAGATAGGAGGATAGAATGTACTCTGATGAGTCTTACAATGATTATTGGGATATTAATGGCATGTCACCAGTCAACTTTTATCGGCTGGAATTTTACGAGTATACTGGAGATGCATTAGAGCGAAAAACTAAATTCAACAAACTAATGTCAAGTGATGACATTCTCGATACTCTTGAATTCATTAAGAAATTGCCGTCTATAGAAAATTAAAGAGATTAATTACTCGGATCGGTGTTGAATATTGAATTTACCGTTGTGAAAAAGACAACCTCAAGAGGAGTGGAATAAATGCAAACATTTTTACCGTATGAATCATTTACAGAATCAGCCAAAGTCCTTGACAATAAACGTCTTGGTAAACAACGAGTTGAGGGTTATCAAATTCTAAGAGTTCTTATGGGCATTACAAAAGGATGGGCTAACCATCCTGCTGTTAAAATGTGGCGGGGTTACGAACATGCCTTGGCTTGTTATATCTTTGAGATATGTGATGAATGGACTTCTAGGGGCTTTAAAGACACAATCAAACAGAAGGTCTTGGACATGGGATTTCATGATTCAAATGCCTATCATGCTCCTGAGTGGTTCGGAGACATTAATTTTCATTCATCCCACAGAAGCAATCTATTACGAAAGGACAAGATACATTATGGGCAATTTGGTTGGAAGGAACCGGATGATCTTCCGTACTTCTGGCCTACAAAGGAGACTACATGAAATTAACACTCGAACAATTAAAGAAGTTAGGAGCATGTTCAGAGGCGGTTACTTGGTTTAAGAAACAGCATAACAAAAGTTTAAAAGCATTAGCTTTAAAAGCCATAAAAGATAACCACCCTGATTGGGCTAACTGGTATTTAACGAAGTTATTTACTAAGACTCAAGTTGTTAGGTATAGTATTTATGCAGCTGAACAGCAGCTTGAGATGTATGAAAAACAATATCCACAAGATAAAAGGCCAAGGCACGCTATTGAAGCGGCTAAAAATTGGTTAAAAGCTCATTCAGAGCAATCTAGGGCGGCTGCTAAGTCTGCTGCTGAGTCTGCTTGGTATGCTGCTAAGTCTGCTGCTGAGTTTGCTGCTGAGTTTGCTGCTAAGTCTGCTGCTTGGTCTGCTTGGTCTGCTGCTGAGTCTGCTGCTGAGTTTGCTGCTTGGTCTGCTTTGTATGCTGCTGAGTCTGCTGCTAAGTCTGCTGCTGAGTCTGCTGCTTGGAAAAAAATTATTTTATTTGGACTTTCTTTAATAGGAGAATAAATCATGTTAAAAATACCGTTCTGGTCGAAAGAAACTGGAAACTTGATGTCTCACTCTAACGGGTTAACACCCGAACAAGTGGAATACTTAAAACAACTTAAGGTAGGAGAACGACTGATATTGTGGTTTAATAAAACTGAAAATGCAAATCAGCCGTCATATACAATGAAAGTATTTCGCCCGAGTAAAAAGGAGACTACATGAATACCAATAAAGTATTTGTGAACAGCAAAAAACATTGGCGTAAAGTATTCAATAGTTTAATGGATACTAGCTACCATCTACACAGTAAGACATATTATGAACAGTTGGAAGAGTTGAAAAAACTTGAGTCTCAAGGTAAATTAACCATCTATTACCCTGAAAAGGATAACTAACATGGAGATAATTACACAAATTGCAATTGTTTTGCTCATTCTTGCAACAATAATATCCTTGACTTTTATCCTGTCTGAACTTATACTATTAACAGTGGATTGGATAATCGAAATATCAAGGAGGCTAAAATGAAACCGAAACAAGCTAAATATCCACGACGCCGCAGTGCTTACAGCACAATGGCTGAACCGACAGAACGAATGATTAATGATCTAATGTTAGAACAAGATTACACTTACGATGAAGCGTACAATGCGTTGATGGAATATGCACCAGATTATTTAACTCAGGAGGACTAAATGGAAAGCCTATATCATGCCGAGTTTTACCATTGGTTTGTAGAGCGATACCGGTTAGAACCAGTCGATGCCACATCTGAGTTATTTCATAAAGCTATGGAAGAATATTTACAATACCATCCAAAGGAGAATGTATGAAAAATATAGATCTAACCAGCGGTACATATCAATCGCGATTCAAAGCGTGGGGAGAATATATCGAAACCCACAGTCATTTACGGCTAAAAGTTAAAGAGCATGAAGAGCTTTATAAATTAGGCAAAGAAGCGAGAAAGAACGGGTGGACTGACACACAGATAGATGAGTGGCTTAAGGATGGGCGACAACGGGCCAGGAGGTTGTATGCTTAAAATGGAGTACCAATGTTTAGACTGTCCATTAACGTTATTTAAAAGCGCAATAGAAGAGCACGAAAATACATTCGGCCATATGGTGAGTCGAACAGGTAAGCTGGTAGAGCATGTGCCATCTAACCTTCTAATCGAAACGTTAGATGAGCTCAATGCGAATCCACCGAAAACTCACGAAGTGTTTGAGCGTATTCATAAACCTGTGAATCCCCAAAAGTTCTATCCGAATACATATAAGTTATTCAACCACATAAGGAGGCATATGCTATGCAATTTAGACTTAAGACAGCGGGGGACTTGAAAAAGTACGAGAATCATTTGAAGCGGGATCTTTCTAAATACGCTAAATATATGACAGTCTTTACTATGAGTGGTCCCAAACAACGATTGTTAAACAATGGATCATTTTCGTATCGAAAAACCAAGCACAAATCACAGCCATAACTTGACAGGGGTGTAAGCTATGGTATACTAAAGGGGGAGTTATGATTTACATATCTATCTTGTTCTCCATACTGATTTGGTCGGTATTAGTTTCATTGGCTGCTATTGCATCTGCTGCTATTTACCAGGAGTACATAACTTCAGATTGGTATTTACTCAGATTAGCTCGTAAAGAGAAAAGACAGAAGTGGCTAGAAACCCATCAGTATATTAAGAGAATACCAGAGACGAAAAAATGCTAGAAGTTAAATTTAGGGCACATATAAAAGAAACAAATAAAATTGAGAAAGTTACCTCACTCCACGACAACGGAGTGATTTGGACTAAAGGCCGGCGGGCCAAAGATGGTTTTGGCTATTCGGCCGATGAATATGATCTTATGCAGTATACGGGTCTCAAAGACGAGAATGGGAAAGAGATTTATGAAGGCGATATCGTACATTATGAGTGTCTCTCGTTAGACCTCAGCGGTGTGGTCGAGATTAATAATTTATCACCAATCCAAGGATTCTTTGGTCACCTCCCGTGTGACCCTACTAATGGCGATGTTTTTCTTAGGGTTATTGGTAACATTTATGAAAATCCTAATATACTTAGGGAGGTCAAAATATATGGAAGGTAATTTTCTCCCACAAGGCAAAGCATTCTTTCGTATATCACCAGAGTTTCCTCAGGGAAATGGTTGGGTCATAGAGATATTGGATGAGTTTGATGCACGTCAAGGAGTGGTTGTGGCGCGTAACAAAATAGAAATGTTACAGGCGTTGGATCATGCCATTGATGAGGAGCCGGAAGACTTTGACTTCGAGATAAACTAATGGAAATAAAAGTAAAACAACTATCCCCTAAGATCGCTAACATTAATTTCGATGACCAAGATTTAATGGTTAATCATTTTATACGCTTTTCGGAATGGTATGAATCCGCCAATAAAAAGTTCTACCATAAAGATTTTACTAAAGCTGAAGCATTGATTGATTATAAAAAGACCAGGGGTTTAAATTACGATACTGTTACACAAGCATTTAACCTGCCCATTGCATCAGTTATCGAGGCGTTCAAAGTATTAACCGCTTCATCTTCTGAAGAAATTTTTATCCACAACCTGTGCCTATACCTACGTAATTATGGAGTGGAATATCTAATTAGTACCTATGGGGACGGCACAGATAATGAAAGGGCACATGAAGTGGCACATGCTTTATACTTTGTGGACTCATACTATCGTGAGCAAATGAATCAGTTGTTTGACGAGTTACCGTTGCCCATTAGGGATGCTCTTGTTAATTATTTAAAAAACGAAAACTATAATGAAAGCGTTTACAAAGATGAGGCACAGGCATACATGGCCACTGGGTTAGATGACATGCCTAAGATTAAGCAGGTACAAAAACATCGAGCAGATTTTATAGATGTATTCTTAAATACTGCACGTAATCATGGAATAACTTTATGGGATTAAAATTGTTAATGATGATGTATATCGCTACCGTTACGCCAACAGCGTATCAACCCATACCCAGCCAAACTGATGCCACACCACTGATTGCTGCGAATGGTAAGACTGTGCATTCCGACGGGGTGGCGGTTAGTCGTGATTTACACAAACGTTGGGGCGGCCCATTAGATTTTGGGGACGCCATATATATCGAAGGCATCGGAGTTAAAATTGTAAATGATGTTATGCATACCCGGCATGTGAAAGCTGTGGATATCTTAGTGTGGAATGATGCACAGGAAAAGAAATTCTGGGAGCAGTGGAAAGGAAAGAAAGTCAAGGTGTGGAAGTTAAGCACATAAAGGTTGGACTATGTTTGACATTAGGAAAATAACTGATGATGACCACGATTCAATAGATGTTCTTCGTGATAGCAAAGGTAATTATTACGAAATATCTGATGAGTACTACTTAAAGTTTTTAAGACAGACGCAGTCCCGTAATATAAAGTTGGCCGCAGCTCGTTACCTCATCGGTAGTAAGTTGAAGATTCTCACAGACCGACAAAAAGAAGTATTGATTAAACGAATGGGCGGGCAAACATTACGTAGCATCAGTAAAGATTTACGGTTGGACGTTTCAACTGTGAAAGAGCACCTCAATTCTGCTATACGTAAACTAAAAAAATTAATTAAGCGTACGGAAGGAGTGATACTAGATGACCAATACAACAATAGTTAAAGAGCAGTTGACTGTTAAGAGAATGATACCTGCTGCCAAAGCGAAGTTCGGTAAAGGAGCTATCATTGTTACGTTTAACGGTAAAGATGAATTCATAAACTTCAATGATGGTGTCAATGAATCCGATATCCAAGATGGCAAAACATATCTTTTAGAATTGTCAATCTCTGACAAAGGTAAAAGATACTTGAATAAGGTAGTGAAAGAAGTTACACATTCAGAACCTGTTACATCGAAAAAAGAGGTCCACTCGAAAACGAAAAAAGACATGAAGGCCGAAGTTACAGACAAAGTGGATTGGGCAGCGAAAGATAGAGCTATGGCTGCTGGCGGTATTCTACATGACGCCGCCGCTCTCGTAGCAGCTAATGCTGGTGGTCTTAGCCATGATGAGATTGTGGGCATGGTTCGTAATATGGCGGTAAGTTTAGTGGATGTTAAACATGCTGTGGAAGAGGAATTGCAAAAATAATATGGGGCGACCAGCTCGGTATAAGCATAACTACCCTAGTGTCACAGGGATTGTTGACATCATTGACAAACCTGGCCTAAGGTATTGGTACGGCACCCATGGCACGGCACATTGTGAGCAGGTCAAACGAGACAGTCAATCAATTGGACATAAGGTTCATTCCGGTATTGAGAAATTCCTGAGGGGGAAGCCGTTCGGCCAGGCTAGTGAAGGTATGACTAATGACCAGATGGTCATGCTCTCACACCTGGTCGAATGGTGTAACTCTAAAAAGATAAAACCAATATCAATGGAGGAACCGTTGTATTCTAAACAGCATAAGTTTGCTGGAACACCAGACGTTATTTGCACATTCAACGGCGGTAAGACAGTGACACTAGTGGATTGGAAAACAGATTCTACGCCCAGAGATAAAGCGGGAGAAAGAGAACGGGAGGCAAAGTATCTTTGGCAAATGGCGGGGTATAGTATCGCTTACAAAGAAACCTTCGACGTGTTCATTAACAAAGCGTATGTAATTAGGGCGGGTAAAGATTTGAAGTTTCAAGAGTATTACTTCCCGAATCTTGCCGTTGGACGCAAAGAGTTTCTATGGTTGAGGGAAATCTATAAACGAATAAAGGGGAAATAGCATGGATGCTTTTTTAGTGGTTATGGGCTTATTTATGCTAACTATACTAATTGTGGGTTTAGTTTACATTGTCACGTCTATCGTTATGGCGGTATATAATACAGTCAAGAAACAAAAAGAAATTATTTCTATACTTAAACTCTTGGGGGCCTATGAAGCCTACCATGGGTTATACATTAATCGAGTTGATAGAGATTGCATACCTGATATTAATTTGATACTGAACAGATTAGTTACGGTGGAAACATACGGTACCAAAATACAAAAAGCCATTAAGCGGCAAGCTGCTCGCATAAAGAAATTAGAACACAAACGGAAGAGTAAGTAATGGATCTGTTATTATCCCATGTGAAAGCTCATTATGAATTACTGCAACATTCTGGCTATTACAGTCAGGTTCATGCTCAGGATAAGCAACGAAATAAACTATTGGATCGGAGGTTACTATATGGATACCAGGATTTTGAGAGGTGGGTTAAGACCTATAATGGTAGAGCTGATCTCTACATTGGAAGAAACCCACGAACAAAAGATGGGAAAGTTGTTGGCGTTCATAGTATTTCTGTGGACATCGATCCAGTCCGGCCTAAAGATACTGCATCTATTGCACAGCAATTATCTGAGGCAGTTAGCGCTGGAAAAAGATTACTCTCGCTATCCATTTATTCTCAAGGATTGATTGCCTCGAGTGGTAACGGTTGCCATATTTATTGGCCACTGAAACCAGAGTGGGGTATTACTCAAGATCAGGTCAAGCAGTTTGAGGACGAAGTAAGAGAGTTCATAAAGGGGAAGTATAATGTTCGAGTCGACTCAATATTTGACAATCCAAGACTGGTTAAAATCATTGGAACAAAAGCTACCAAAGGTGATGTTCGACTACATCGAGTCTCAAAATTCTTATGTCCTATCAATTCGAAGTTTAGATTCGATGATCGCCTTCATCAAAAACTGTGTTCTTATTCATCATTACAATCCACACCACCAAGCACTCGAATCCCTTCCAAAGAAATTACCGACCGCAGCGGGGAAGACTTCCGTTTGGCTGTTCACCTTCTCCGAGGGGGACTTAGCTTTGCGGATACATGCTCCTACCTTAAGAGTAAAGGATACAAGGCTCCCGAACGGGAAGACAAATACACAATTGAAACAGTACGTAAAGCTCAGGAAAATTTGCCGTCCGTCACAGGAGATTTAGCCCATGAACAACACATCGAAGTTTTCACACCAGCCACACACTACGAAGAGTTCACCAAACGACTCAACCGATCCGAAGACCAAACAACTGAACTACCTACGGGAATTCCTACACTTGACAGCTATACCGGAGGACTTAAAAAGGGCGGTATTTGGGTTGTGGGTGCTCGGACGGGAATTGGAAAGACAAGTTTCACTATTACGTTGGCTGACCACTTACTACGATTGGGAAAACGAGTACTCATCTTCAGTACGGAAATGGACTGGGTTGATACCTTCGGACGATTCGCATCCATGGGCACCGGCATTAGCCTCCACAATATTACAAATGCGAGAGCAAACCTTACAGAAGACGATCGTCGAACCATTAAAGACTACGCAACAAAAATTAAATCGTTACCTTTATTTGTCGTCGAAGAACCTGAGCCGAGCCTCCGAGCAGTTACTCAAGAGATATCCCGAGTACGCCCCGATGTTTTTATCTTTGATCACATTCAACGTGTCGCATCTGAGCGCGACCAAAGATATTTAGAATTGGCCAAGTTTATTAAAGGCTTGAATACTGTTGCACGTCAATATGATTGCGCTGGTATAATCAACTCTCAGTTAAACCGTATGGCACAAAATGAAACACCGGCCCTGCATCATTTAAAAGAGTGTGGAGCACTAGAGGAAGAAGCCCATGCTGTATTGTTGTTAAGCATGTTAAGTAAATCACCGGATGGTACATCTTTAGTAAACTTAGACCTTGCTAAGAATCGCGGCCCCAAGGGTAAGATAGAATTAACCTTCAACGAGGTAATCGCGAAATTCGAGGAATGGAGACTGAACAATGAAAGTCAGAGTATACCTGGCCCAGAAAATGTCTAATCGTTTCTGCGATGAGATGGTCAAAGAGGCAAGACGGATCAAACGCATCTTTCGCAAGGAAGGCGTAGAGATCATATCACCGGTCCTTGAAGAGCGCATACCTAATGTCCACCGTAAGCTTGACTACGTTACCAAAGCCAAGCTATTAAAAGAATGGGACTTGGATAAGCATGATCGGATACGTAGGCGGGCGCATGTTATATATAACGCTAACGGCGACATGCACAGTAACGGCGTTACAATTGAGAGGGGATGGGCGAGGTGGTATCTTTGGCGACCTGTGATTACCTACATCCCAAAGAAAAAATACTTCTTTTCGATTACGGATATTGAAGAGGACAGTGTGCAACATAGTCACAGACAAGCCGCTAAGTTTATTCGCAGGCGTTGGGGTAGTCGCCAGAAGTGGTTGTTGTTTAAGTCACCCCACATAGTATTCGGCGTGCCTAAGTTTATTTGGAGACAGGTGGTCAGCTTATGGCTATGATGTTCTATTTAACGCCAGAGGTTGCCATGGCATTTTTCGAACTGTGCCTTGAGAAAGGTATTGATAGTGAGAAGGATCGCACCGAACTATTATGGAGAATGGCACGAGAGGGGAAGGTGTCATCTGTTGTGCAAACAGAACGTACACGTGAACAGATCTTAGATGACTTACGCAAGCACTACAATATATTGCACATTAAGGATAAAGAACATGAATGATATTGATGATCTTGAGCGACATATTATGATATGGTTCGTTAATAAAAATATATTGAAGACGGAAATTATACATGACATGTTATTAGACTTATTGCGAAAATTTAAACACGATATTGGTTATAGATCTTAAGGAGGTTAGATGGATACACAAGAATCATCTCAAGATATTTACTGGTTTGATACAAGCAGTACAGAGAAAATAAAGCCAGAGTCACAGCCAGAGTCACAGCCAGAGTTGGCTGGTGCAAAGCACGACGCAGGGAAACCACCAATGAGTTTACTGCCATGGGCCGCCCTAAGAGAAGTGGCTAAAGTATTAGAGTTTGGGCGCCGTAAATACTCAGCGCATAACTGGCGAAAAGGCTTTGCATGGAGTCGTTTAGCCGATGCTGATATTCGTCATTTAGACGCATGGATAGACGGTGAAAATTTAGACCCAGAAACAAAACTAAATCACTTGGCCCACCATGTGTGCGAAGGGTTATTTCTTTTGGAGCATGTCCTTAAGAATTACGGAACAGATGACAGGTATAAAGAATGAAGAAGCTTTACATAGACTTCGAGACATACTACAACAAAAAAGAAAAGTATGACTTGGCGTCTATTAGCATTGTTGAATACGTTAATGATCCTCAGTTTTCAATACAAGGTTATGCCTATCGTATTGATGACGGTCCTATACTTTGGCAATCTGGAGATACTGGGCTGTCTGATCTTGTCGCCCTGTTAAACAAAGAAGACTATGCAGTGGTCGCCCACAATATAAAATTTGATGGTGCTATTCTTGCATGGAAGTATGGGGCTACTCCGAAAAGATGGGTTGACACACAAGGGCTAGCTAAGGCGGTATTAGGCGCCTCTGTGCAATCTGTGGGCCTGCGATTCCTCGGCGAGTATTTAGGCTTGCCACCTAAGGGTCAATTGAAAACCAATGGACTTAAAACTCTTACAGTACAACAGGCCAAAGAATTAGAGACGTACTGTAAGAGAGACGTTGAAATTTGTTTTCTTATTGACAAGAACTTGAGCCCTCATTTACCACCAGCCGAATACCAACTAATGGATTGGACTATTCGTGCTTTTCTAAACCCTCAGCTCACAGTTAATGGAGACATTTGTCGAAGTGTTTACGAAGCGGCGGTAATGGACACGCAGTCTAAGATTAAACAAGCTGGTGTAACCGAATCAACTTTAGCGTCTAATCAGCAATTCGCGGACTGGTTACGTGATAATCACTACATGGTCCCCACGAAGACTAATAAAAATGGACAGACGATACCGGCTTTGTCCATCAGTGACAAAGAGTTTCAGGAGCTATATCATACAGCCGATGATCGATTAAAGCAAGTATTAGACGCACGTATTGCTGTGAAGCAAACACTGGAACAAACTAGGTCAGAAAAACTAGCACGTATTTCTGACATCAGTAATTACTGTTTTGACGTAATCTATTCTGGGGCACAACAAACTCATAGATTCTCGGGTGGTAATGGTTGCGCTGGAAACCCTCAAAACTTTCGGCGAGGATCTAATCTAAGGCAGGCTATCGGCGTACCGGATGGCAAGTCATTAATCTGTGCCGATTTTAAGAACATTGAATTACGGGTATTAGCGTTTTTATCCCGCGATATAACTTTAATGAACGCTATTTGTAATCACGATGATTTGTATTGTCAATTTGCATCCCGTATATATAAACGAACAATAACTAAAGAAGACAAGGTAGAGCGGCACGTAGGAAAAGCTGCGGTATTAGGGTTAGGCTATGGCATGGGCTACAACAAATTTGCCAACACCGTCTATACTCAGACAGGGGTGGAATTAAAACCAGATTTCGCCAAGGAAGTAGTGGACATGTACCGCAAAACCTATACTGGTGTTACACGTTTTTGGTACAACTGTGAACAGGCTTTAGACTTGATATACAAAGGTAAAGCTGTTGAGTTTCCGCAAGTACCTTTTCTGTGGTTAGATCCAGAGGGTATTAAACTACCATCTGGATTAAAAATTAAATATCCACATCTAGAATACAAATGGAAAAAATATTACGGTAAGTCCCGCAAAAATTGGACATATGAACGGTTTAAAAGTCGTGCCTCACAACCCGACAAGGTGCATATATACGGCGGGTATGTCACAGAGAATATCTGTCAGGCTCTAGCCGGAGAAATTTGCAAACAAGCCATTAAACGCTTGATTGATTACGGCTATCCCCCTTGTGGACAAGTGCACGATGAGTTATTGGTGGTATGTGATCAAAAGGATGTTAAGAAGATTGAAGCAATAGTGACAATGGCCATGACGGCTGCTATGCCGTGGTGGCCACAGTTACCATTAGAAATTGAAATGGGGGTGGGTAAGACATGGCTAGAAGCGAAATAAACGACGGAATGAAAACGATGTTCATAACAACATATGCCTATGAAGGACAACCAAAGTCTGTAATAACACATGAAACGGATGCAGTTACATTAGATGAGTTACTTGAAGCGTTTGAATGTCATTTGCAAGGATGCGGGTTTTCTCTGCAAGGTAAACTAGATTTGATAAAAGAAGACATGGTCAAGGTTAATGAGGAAGAGTAAAAAACGCATACACGGCAACGATAGATTTTTAATGATGTTGTGTCGTGATGCCCGCCGTAGGTGGATGCAATATGGTGAAAACAGGAAAGTTGCTAAGGCTCAAGCTAAATGCGCCGTATGCAACAAACGTGCCGCTGAGCAATGGGACCATATTAAGCCGTTGGGACCACGCCCTCGCACCCTTGACGAATTGCCGAAGTGGTTGTATACTATGATTGAAGGGGAATGCCAAGGACTGTGTAAAGTCTGTCATCGTAAGAAGACCGATTTAGAACGGAAAAAACGTAAAGGGAGTAATAACAATGGCTAAAGAATCACCGAGACGTCCCAAGATCTTAGTATTTGATATTGAGACCGCCCCTATTACAGCGTATACATGGGGGTTATTTGACGAGCGTATTGGGCTTAATCAGATTAAAGAGGACTGGCATCTGTTAGCATGGGCCGCGAAGTGGTATGGGGACCCGGCTTCTAAAGTAATGTATATGGACAATCGCCATGCTAAAAAAATAAGCGACGATAAAAAGCTAGTGAAAAAACTATCTGATTTATTAAACCAAGCTGACGGCGTCATTACACAGAATGGTAAAAGCTTTGACGTTAAAAAGGTCAACGCCCGGGCTGTTATTAACGGACTACCGCCCATTAAACCACCTGTGAATCATACAGACATTCTAAGAGAAGGACGTAAAGTATTTAGTTTTACATCCCATCGGTTGGAGTATATTTCCAATACCATCAACAAAAAGTATAAAAAATTATTGCACAAAGAATACCCCGGTTTTGAGCTCTGGAAGGCTGTGCTGACCGGAAATAAGCATGCTTGGGATGTTATGAAAAAGTATGCTATACATGATGTTTTGGCGACTGAGGAAGCAGTAGAAAAAATACGCGGGTGGATTAAGACTCAGCGGTTATCAACTTACACTAGCAACGATACGATGCACTGTAAGTGTGGCAGCACAGATCTAGAAAAGCGCGGTTATGCACATACTGATTATGGCAAATACCAAATCTATAAGTGTAAAGCCTGCGGTAAATGGCCTCGTGGATCAGTAAATCTGTTGTCTACAGAGAAAAAGAAAAATATCCTACGGGATAAATAGGGGTAATTATGGAGTCGAAATACGATAAAAGTTTCATACTTGTTTTAGAGCGGATCAAAGAGCAGAGACTAAAGGCCGTGCGTACCTCTGACCCGACCGTCGAGAACCCTGTGCTAGATGGGTACAGACGTGGTATGTACCAAGACATATTAGAGGTGATTGAAGCCTACAGGAGCTTTTCTAATGACGATTGATCCGTTCGAGCAAAAACCCGTCTACGAAGAAGAACAAGTGATAACACCGACTGATCTTCAGCACCTGTTTCTGGCATATCAATTGGCTGAACAAGAAATGCGGAACCAAGGTCAGGATAAGCAGGGGATGATTTGTTGTATTTCCCATAATGTTATAGAGGCTATCATGATATGGTTGGAAGATGGTAAGCCTAGTTTATTTGATAAGGAGATATCATGATTAAGTATCTTAAAAGTTTCTTCGCCGTATTTATTGGTGTACGGAAATTTGTATTAGCCCTGCTGTTTATCACTTTAGGGTTAGGTTTGATGCTCTTTAATTTCATCACTGGTAATGAGTTCATTATGACTACTCGTGATGTAGTAGTGGCGTTCATTGGTGCTAATATCGGTGAGCATGTAATCGAAACGATTAAGGACTGGATTAAGGTTAATAAGAAAAAATAATGGATAGCGCGTTCGAAATATTCGGGTGGATGAGCGGTGTATTGTTCGCCTCTTGCTACATACCACAAATTATACGGACCTATCGTCTAGGTACTGTTGACGATCTGAGTATCTGGATGTTCGTGTTTAATGCTGCCGCCTATATTTGTGGACTGCTGTACGGTATCTACTTAGATAAGTACGCCTTGATGTTTAATTACGCGGCAGGATTAATTCTAACCACAGTTATTATTCTGCAATGGGCGGTGAAACGAGACCCTCGCAAAGATGAAATACGAAAGATAGTTAGTAAAGAAATTAAGATAATTAAAAAACAGATTAGGGAGAAACCATGAAATTGATGTGTATTCATAACGTACCCTTTAATCATAAATGCGATCGTTGCACACCCCCCATTAAATACTACTGTGTAGACTTTGTGTATGAAACACAACAGGAAGCATACATTGAGGGCACCAGCCCCCGAGAAGCTGTGAAGAAAGTCAGGCAAGTTATGGGTGAGAAAGTCCGCATTAAAAGAGTCCGAGAGATTAAAGACTAAAAGGAGGGTGCATGCCATTTATCCCACAAAAACGTCGTGATGCTTTGAAACAAGGTGGCAAACCTGAGACGGTTGGAGATATTACGTATATGGCCTATAAAGTTTTTATCGAGCGTTGGAAGGAAGAACGCCGATGGACTACAGCCCATAATATTCTGAAAGACATCGAAAAGATATCCGAGACGATTTATAGGCACGTAATAGCCCGCTCTCCTGAGCTAGCCAATGATGTACCATTAGCCGTTGCTTTAGCCTGGCAGGTATTTTTTGCGAAAGAGGTTATTAAATATGAGAACGAAAAAGAGAAAGAGAACGGTTCGATCCAGTAAAACTCCTTTCTATCAGGATGTTTTAAAGGGAGTTGGTTCTTGGTTAGGACGGTTAAGTGAGAAGCTGTTGATTATAGGTTTGCTATTATTCGCGGCAAACTATGCCATTGATCATAAGCTCAATCTTAAGTTTTTGAGTAAAGTGACACAGTCTGATAAGTCAAAACTCAAAACTGAGGACGGTGAAGTAGCCAAAGCCAATGTGTATATGGATCGTAATATCGTTGTAATCCAACAAAAAGACAAAGAGCCAAAAGTCTATGTGGGCGTTAAAGAAGCACATCTAACAAAGTTCGACGATAACGAGATTAAGGTAGATATCAAAAACAAAGGACTGGGCATTGAACCAGGCTTTACCGTAGCTGCTGGAGATGGACTACGCATGGGATTAGATATCGAAGCCATTTACTGGCGACGTTGGGGATTACTCACAGGGTTCACTGTGCCCGTACAAAGACGCACATTCGACGGGTTACGCGGACATGCTGGTATAGGTTATGACTTACCGTCAGCGTGGTTCTCCAATACTTCTATTTGGGGTGGTATTGATACTAATCGTACACCGATGATTGGCTTACGAACTAAGTTTGGGGCTGGTAAATGATAAGGAGAGGAATGATTATGTTACACGTATTGGCGTTTATTTTAGGTATTGGATGCACTCCTAATGCAGTGACAGTTGCTAAGAAAGCATTGCCAACAGTTGTTAAAATAACTGTTACAAAGGATATGTATCGTGCAGGAGGATCGGGAGTATTCATTAGTAAACATGGCCATATTCTCACTGCCGCTCATGTTATTGAGGGTTATGTGTTCCCGCCAAGTGTACAAACCTATACGGATAATAACTGTTGGTACGCTGCCACAGTCATTTATATAGACGCAACACGTGACTTAGCATTACTCAAAATCAACTATCCGTCTGACCGATACGCACGTTTGCGAGTACTTCCGCTGCTAGAGATAGGCGAAAGTGTAATTGCAATAGGGCATCCATTGGGATTAGACTGGACTGTTACACATGGAATTATCAGCCGCTTAGAGCCTGACAGTCTCTGGACACAAAATGACGCTGCCGTTAATCCAGGGAATAGCGGAGGGCCTCTGTTTGATATGGAGGGGCGCTTAATCGGCATTAATACGGCGATGTACACGTCCTCCATTTTCCCTGTGAGCGTTGGTTTAAGTATTGCCGCTTCTCCGTTATCTATCGCACAATTCTTAAGTACATTTGGTGGGTTATGAGAGAACACGAACGATTAGAAAAGATTACGTCTCTAATTAGACGGTTAGAATACGATCTTCATGCTAGTTCTTTAACCACTGAAGATAAACATTATGTAATAATGAGACTCTTAGAATATGCTTTAGAGAATTGCTATTTAGAGGAGGAGGTTTAACGTGGGATTAGATATTATTGCTGCACATATAATTTTTACTGCTGTACTAATAGTGGTAATCGGAGCGTAAAATGAAGATTAATGAGATAGAATATGACACTTTTTCCAATTGTTTTATTTATTTGGATGGCTGTATTTATGAATTCGATGAAACTACTGCTAAATTAATTTTAGAAGATAAAGTTGATATTTTAATTAAGGATAATGCAAATGCCTAAATCTGCTTTACCTAAACATTTACAAGATAGTGATTGGTCCGGTACAGATAATGCAAGCTGGATAATGAGACAGAAAAAGAAGATCCAGTATTTATTAGCAGCCGGCCCACGTGTGCCGAGTGGATTTTTTAAATGGAGAGAGTTACCGAAACTTTTATATGTGGCTTCGGGTAAAGGATCACTTCGTTGGGAGAATACGAACGGAACTAAAATTGTATCGAGTTATACATTACTAGATAGTGAGTTCGAAAACGCTGATGAATATTATTTGTCTCGCATTCAGCCATGGTGCAGATGGGGTATAGTTTTACAATGGCCATTGTTCTTTAATTGTTGGTTTATTTATCGTAAGCAAGATGTAGTATCCCCTCCTAGGTATAAGTCAGCATTTGGTATTACGAGAATGTTTACCGGTGGAATAGGATTTAAGCGAGATGCGGATAAAGTTTACTGGTTAACGGCTAATTTAGGAGGCAACTTCGAATGAACTTTGTTAATTTACAAAAAATAATTAATGCTGAATTACGGAATACCGAAGGTTTAGACACTTGGACGAATAATTTTATTCGTTACCAAATCATGCTAGTTTACATTAGCTATTGGGCACCACATTTATTTAGTACAAATTAGGAGGTAATTTCGAATGAACTGGTTGCAATGGATTCTTGTTCAGAATATGATAACTCAAGGTCTAATTGATCTTGGTTTCTACCTCACCGTTTGCCTATCATTAATTTTTTTATTATGGCTGGTCTTCTACATATTAGAGCAAGTCGTTAATACGGAGCAGAGGAAGTGAAGACATGGAGAGTATTAACTCATGGTTGGAGCACTGGGAGCCATTGTGGCTATGTGCAATATTATTTTATGAGGGTTTAATTGGAAGTTTAACTCTGTGGATATTGGTAAAAGAATGGTACTACGATAAGAATATTGAGGAACAGAAGTATAAGAGAAGATTGAAAAGAGCAAAGGAGAAATGGGAAAATGAATGAGAAAGAGGCGAGAGAAATACTCTCATCAGGCGTGATACCAGGAGATATTGACTCAATAGATTTACGAGAAGCCAAGGGCTACCTCGAAGCCATAGAGAAGGCGAAGGTGCTGGAAGAGGGGTTACAAAAGATATTAGAACTCGTAAACTATGAAGGTTCTAGTGCATTTTACCCCATCCTGCAATTAATAACAGACATACAGACTGATGCCAAAGAAGCCCTCTCCCCATGGGAGAAAGTGAAATGACCAAAGACTGTAAACATCCTGCTGTTTGGTTTAGCCGCTGTATTGAATATTGTGAGCACGACGTAGAGGGAATGCACTATTACTGTACAGAGTGTGGGAAGTGTGTGGATTCTCATTCCCTAGAGACATGTGACGATGCACAACGTAATAAGGAGCAGAAATGAATGAGGTAATAGCATCCATAGGGGGGGCTTGTGTGGTTCTGGCCCTATTTCTGGACTCTATGAGCTATTGGAAGCAGATTGCTAAGACTCTCCGTACTAAGCGATCCACTCAAGTTTCTTCCTCACAGTATCTATATAAGATAGGCAAAGCCCTGTGTGCTTTGATTGGGCTAGCTATTTATTCGAATTGGGTAGGTGTCGGTATCGAAGTATTTATGATGATAGTTTACGTTGCGTCATTACTCGTAATTATCAAATACAAACCAAAAGGTTGGAGGTTATTTTCATGGAGGAGCCCAAAAATCCAGAAAGGTATTACATCGCCGTTATACCCGGAGAAAAGAATGGGAAAAAGGGTAAGATTAAAGTCAAGAAGTGGGCGTGGGAAGGAAAGACCTACGAGAAAGAAATCGACTTTACGCCCTACCCCTGGGAGCTAGACGATGAAGAACCTACTAATTAAACTGCTTAAGCTGTTATTTAGATCACAAGTTAAGGAGGATTACGTGCCGAAACAACCGATTCTAAAGCTTCGTTTAGATAGAGAATGGTTTAGTCGTGAATGCACTATCGGCAGCCTATACATTGACGATAAGTTCGAGTGTTACATTCTAGAGGACTATGACCGTTTGCGCTTTGGACAAAAGAAGAAGTACGGGGAAACGGCTATTCCTGCTGGAACGTACGAGATTGTTATTAACTACAGCCCTCGTTTTAAGAAGAAACTGCCGCTGTTAAAGAATGTACCAGGTTTTACAGGCATACGTATACATGCTGGCAATACTGCTACCGATACAGCGGGGTGTTTATTGCCAGGTCGTGTTAAAGGTGTGGATCGAGTGGGGCAGAGTAGGCTGGCGTTTAATGCACTGTTTAAGAAATTGCAACAGGCTAAGGAAGCCAAGAAAAAAATCTTAATCAAAATAGAGATCTAAGGAGAGGATATGCAAGGACGAGACATTAAGAGTATGACTGAAACCAATAAGCTGAATATTCTAAATAAAATAGGTTATTATGACATGATGTTGGATAGCCTTGGCAAGGTTCATGAATCACATCAGGCTAAGGTGGGAGAGTTAGTTAAGCAATTTTCTGATCGTAAGATTACTTTGATGGAGGAGCTTCATCGGCTTCTGAGCTAGTTTCTTTAAGATAAGGCGGATAGTCGCTCCATTGCATGCGTCCCTTATGCTTGGACAGTATGCGTCCGTGCCTATTAAAGCGAAAAGTCCAATCACATGCATCACAGTAGAAATGCACGAGATCGGACTTGTCACGATATCCTAAAATGGAATGACAGACTGGGCACTTGCAGGCCACCCATTTCCGTCGTCTATCCCGGAACATGGTTACGGCCTCTGAGATTCGTCTATTAATCTATCTAGCTTATGGTCAATTGTGTCTAACCGATAAATTACATGCTCCTTAAATTGTTGGAAGGTAGCCATAGATATAAAATTATCACTCATAGCAAACGCAGTAGCTACAATGCCAACCACAGCTGCGATCATCGTAATAATTTGACCTTTTAAATTTTTCATCTTACACACCTACCTTATTAGGTTAACCAACCCTGCCCCACCGCCCAGTAAAGCGGCAGCTGCGGCTGCTCGTTTTCCATATTTTTTGGCGGTCTGGCCCAGTTCTTTTTTCCGAAAGCTGGCCTTAGATTCATCTAACGCCTGGGCTACTTGAGGATTTTTCCTAAGAGCCATAGTGGCTTCGTCAGCCAATCTACCCGCTACTGTTTTGATCTTCCCAACCGCTCCCCTATCTAGAACTTCTTTAGCAATAGCTCGAATCATTTTTAGATTCTCGGGGTTCGTGGCTGTACCAACCCCTTCTTTTATTTCCCTCCCTAGAGTTTTGGCTGTCCTTAGAAAGGATTGGGCCGTATCACCCGCCGCGTTTTTTACAATATCATCCGCTGCCCTCACTACTCCTTCTATGTCTTGTGGGTCTATTACGCGGCTTAAATTTCTAGATGCCACGTTTCCTTCGGGAGCAAACAAAGCTGTAGTTCTTAAGGCTGCTGGTGCAGATTTGGCCGCTTGCACCGCTGGTTTAACCCCCGCTATGGCGGCCGGTATATCTCCGCCAAATATAAGACTAGCAAGACCGCCTCTAATGGCGGCTTCTTTTTCACTTACACCAGGAACACCCGTATTTATATCTTGTGTCATTTCCTGAGCCAGATCCCCTATATTACCTAATGTTTCTAATCCCGCCATAGCCGTAAGTCCTGGAAGTACAGCATCGGCCACTCCATACTGTCGATCCACTATAGGTGACACAGCTTGGCGTAATCTGTCTTTAAAAGGGGTAGTGGGTTGTACTTCTCCCATAGGGGCTCTACGCTCAACTGGTTGATTAGGCGTGGTTTGGCCAGTAGCCCTAGCGTCTAATTCTTTTAGGCGTTTTAATTTTCGTAATCGTTCTAGCTCTTCTCTAGGACTGGGCATCTTATCCTCCTAATTCCGCTCTTAAGGCTTCTAGTTCCGCTTGCTCCTCCGGGGACAACTCTCCACCCCCAGGTGTCTGTTGAGCGTCTACTGCTCCTCCTACATCTGTGAAGGCTTGGTTAGCCAATTGACCATAAGCTTCCTTAAACTCTTCTTCTGAAATAACTCCGTTTTGTAATTGTTTTTGAAGTTCTTTGACACCCGTTTCCATGCGCTCTGAGAATCTATTCAGCCGGTCAATTTTTGCTCGTCTACGTTGTTCTGTTTCTCCAGCCCTAGGAACAAAGGCCACAGCGAAGGCACCTTCTGAGAACGCAATGTTTCCTACGTCCCCGGAAATTGTTTTGTAGATTCGTCGGCCTAATGAATCAGCTAGTTCCTCCTGGGTGGATATCTGGGGGTTTACTTTCAAGAAGTTTCCGATTATCGGTAGTCCTTTCGTGGCTAGTTGAAGTCCGCCACCAGTTAATTTATCTAAAGGGACAGCTATCTTACCTTTGGCCACCCCTTTCAATCCTGTAAAACCAGCTTCCCCCAGATTCTTTTGGAACATTTCAAACTCGTCAACTAGACTGGACAAGTTTTCCTTTTGCCCCAAAGTACGTTGAATAATCCCCTGTGCCGTACCCTTTTGTTTAGGATCTCCCGCAGGTATAAGTTGCCTATTCCGCGGGTTAGTAGAGTCCACGTACATAAAGAATCGTTTGCCGTCTTGAATAACTTCTCCCGCTGAGGTAAACTTAGTAGGCTTAGGTTCTTTTGGTGTTAGTAATCGTTGTGCAGCGAATCTAGGTTCCAAAGCCGCAGCTGTTTCCTGCGTAGGGCTTTGCACAAACTCTTTCTCTAATCCGAGTTGACGTTGTTTTTCAGCGATTTTTCTTTCTACCTCTGCAATTGCCTGTTCCTGGTCAAACTTAGTTTTCTGAGCAGTGGCTTGTCTATCTTCCAAAGCTCCTATCAAATCCACTGTTTGAGCAGTATCAAGAGGTTTAATAGATTGCACAGGGGATTGAAACATCCTCTGCAGTTCTTCAAATGAAATTTTAGGTACCATTAGCCTGCCCTCCCTGTACGAATAAACGCTTCATTTATACGACGTTCTGTAGGATTACCAGGGTTAAACTGTGGCTTGTTTTGTTGTTGAAAAGCACGTAAAGCTAATATGCTTCCAAGGTCCACCGGTTGTGTACCACCTCCTGCTAATCCTCCTAATCCACCGCCGACAGAGCTACCTATCGCTGCCCCGTATGGATTACCGCCGGTTAAACCCGCACCTAACGCGGCTCCGCCTAGACTACCCACAGTACCCAAAATGGCCCCTAATTGAGCCCGTTTTTGCTGATCAGCAGCAATCTCTTGCTGTTGTCGTAATGTTTCAATATCCAGTAATCCTTGTGTTCTTTGCTGTTCAACATTAGCCAATTGCATGGCACGGTTGAGAATATCGCCTCTACCAGTGTCTAATAGTGTACGCGCAATGTCTTGGTCGATTCCTAAGCTTTGAAGGGCAACTCCTTGATCGGTACTATATATTTGATTCAGAGCTTGTTCTCTGCGTTGAATATCTCGCCCCATCGCCGCTTCTTGCAGCGCAAAACCTTGATCAGCAGCTGTTTGTTGGGCCTGCAGCACAGGTTGCTGTAATGCTCTAACGGCCACTCCCCGTCCTAAGCCTCCAGTGGCGGCTAAACTTTCTCTAATTTGCTGTTGGGCGGCTGGCAGATCCCGAAACGCTAACTCACGAGATTTAGCTTGCTGCATTCGCAAAAAGTCAGGAGATTCAACATTTTGCAAACCTTGCGCTAAATTCTGAGCAGCAGCTCGTGACGCCTCACCAAAAGCCTGTCCAGCCTGTTTTTGCCGCTGTTCATATTGTTCCGACATTTGTGGGAGCTCTCTAAAACCTCCCTTAATAACTTGTTCTTGCCTACCTAAACCTTGCATTAAAAGATTACGCAAAGCGCCGGTATCCATTTTTTTAGATGATCCACCGAATAAAGCCATAATTATCTCCTTAACTAAGTGTTACGCTTTTCCATCCAACAGATGGGAATTTAGCATAAATAGAATATGTACCACTAACATTGACTAAATAAATATCTCCCACTTGCCCTTCATTAGAGGCAGGGGCAGTAGTTTTTACTGCGTGGGTATGTCCTGCTTCAAAAAGCTGTTCAAAAATCCCTTGAATAATCGCACTATATTGGTCCAGACTTTCACGATCTGGAGGTAATGGCGTCGCTAATTTATTACGTTGAATAAGCATGTTTATCCTGTTATAATTGGTGGCTGAAGTGTTAGATACACTGTAGCCTTTAAACGATGTAATTTAACATCATATTCGTCATTTGAATTCACTCTAAACATGATTGTTTTAGCACTCACAACCTGCCCGTCAGAATGATCCGCATGAAACACTCTGGCGAATAACCTATCGTCATCGGTTGTGGTAAAGGATGTGGAGCCGGTCTGAATATCAATAAGATTCGTAAACGTGTTTCCCTCATCCAGTGAGTAGGATACCGTATAGGCTGTTCCTGTGCCCCGACCTTCAATTGTAACAGACTCTAAAACCTTCGTTAGATCGCTATTATCAAAGATTTGATTACTAAAGTCGAAGGCACGTGTGCGAATATCAACTTCAATATCACTGCCTAAATCTTGCAACCCCTGTAAAAACTTCCCAATTGTTCCAGCAGTAGAAAGACCAAAGTAGGGTTCATTGAAAAAGAAAGAAAAAGTGCTAATACCAAGTCCACGTTTTAGCCTCCATTTACCATTCTCATCGAGTTTCAGTATAATATTATTTGCGTCGTTACCAAATTCAGCCAACGCCACATAATAACCTTTGTCATGAAATATAGATGCAGCACGAATTGTAGATACGTCACCTTCAAACCATCGAATAGTCACAGAACGTGTTTCTGGTACGTTCCCATCGGTGCTAGTAAGAGTGACGCGCCACTGCACCCATTGCTCTGTTGGCAATGAAGATGTCGGAAAATTACCATTCGTGACGGTATACCAGGTAGCCCCTGTTAAACCACCGGAAGTCGTGGCTGACCGCATTTCAAATACCACTGTACCCCCGTTGGTGTCAAAATCTGTCTGAAAAATATCCCACCCAGAAGGATTGGCAGCCGTATCAATAGCGGATGATACTAAATTAGCGACAATCGTCCAATCGAGATTTAACGAGGTCACGGTTGGTGTTAAAAGATAGGTAGCATCTTTTGTCAATGTCAATCGTATTTGTGCCCATTGCCTTACCGTATGGCTTCCAAAGCTAACCCATGGTGCAGAAGTTAAACCACCAGATGTGGTAGCCGTACGAATCTCCGTCGTAACCGAAGTTCCTGTAGGAGCACTGGCATTGGTAGTAAGGTCATTATAGACGGTTGAGTCACCCGTCGTATCAATGGCTTCACTAATCCATTCTCCAGTATTGTTAAAGTTTAATTCTATCGGCTCGAGAGTAGGTCCTGCAACTCTATCATCATCCTTTTGTAGCTCTACAATAACTTGCCAATATCGGCGGGATCCTAAAGTAACTGTAAAAGCAGGAGACGGATTAGCAGCAATAAAGGTTTCTGATTCATCAATGTTAATATTATTAGATATATCTAAACTATCACCAGCGATTAGTGTAAAATTAACTGTTTGACCGGTCGTAAAACTTACATCGGCCAGTAATGATATCGCATCCGCAGAATCCGATTGGGTGTCATAAATTTCTGATCGCCATTGACCGGAGGTAGCAATTGGATCTTGCACCATCGTATAATCCATAGCTGGAGCGAATTCTTGTCCACTAAATACATTTGTGACCGACTGAAAGCCTACCTCGTCGTATAAAACAGCTGCATCCCCACTAAGGTAACTTCCCTGTGGAGCAAACGGCATATTAAATACCGTTAAATTATCAACCGCTCGAACTTCTTGGTATATCCAATAAGCTGTGCCCGCTGTTACGTTATAGGATACAGTAGCATTAATGAACGTAGGCGGTGTAGTAGTGGGGCCAGTCGCTACCTCTACGGATGCCAGTTTAGTTGCTCTATCCGGAAGTCCACCAGCTTCAGCCATAATACCAATTTCAAAAGTTGTAGAAGGTTGTGTGTTCTTTCCACTGACCCGTACTTGTGTTATTTGACCACTTTTTTCAGGGATAATACGTTGGTAATATCCTCTTACAAGTTTTTCACCCGCAGAAACCTGTGTATATGATCCAGCAATAATACTGGTTTCTCCTGTAAAATCACTTTCAGCGTTAATAGTTACGTTTGATCCACTAACGTCTAAATTATCTCGTGTACCTTCTGTACCAGGAGATTGCACCAAGTTGGTAACAGCCTGCATAGTATTTGGCAAACCAATAGTGGCAATGTTCGTTAAACTAGAGCCGTTATCCCAGTCGTTGGTATCATTCCATGTTCTCCGGGGATTGGTACCGGTAGTCGATGATCCATCGTCATATCCGCGAGTAGTAACAGCTCCGCCTTGCACTAATATACCGTCGGACGCTGTACCAGCGTTAAAATCGGTGTTAGTGGTATCGGTACTCTCATTTCGTTGTATGACAGATTGCTGAATATCGCTGTTAATGATATTTTCAATGCTGTCACTTAAATAACTTATACTAGAGCCATTAAACCCATAAAAACCTTTGTCGGAGAGCCAAATTAACGTTGGCACGCCCTGATAAACAATTTCTTGGATCGTACGATTATCAACACAACCGACTGAGCCTTGGATAGGATCATAACGAAAGGTGTCCTTGGTATCGCCAAGAATTTGTCCCATAGAGCGGCGATTAAATACAACTAAACGACCGCGATAAACAGCCAAACCAGTAATGGGATCTTCTTGGTTACAATCAATAAAATTCGTGGATTCGACAATATCGGGCAAACCGACTTCGCTAAAAAACAATGTATAGGGATCGCCGGAAACTTGAGCAAACCATAAGCGGTCTAAATACAGCGTAATTTGACCGGCAACCGGTGGAATACCGTTATCCGTAGGAATGGGAGTAGTGCCGCCTATCGCAGTATCATTATAAGTAGTAGTGGTGTTATTAGACAAAGTATCAATAAGCACATAATTTCCATCATTATCATCCCTGTAAATTTTTCGAG
>Ga0272441_10004549_pt1 | contig 24966 bp, 29 predicted proteins | sample SSMProp6N_FD_193582 | JGI IMG/M metagenome (GOLD analysis project Ga0272441, IMG submission 193582) | Marine sediment archaeal communities from Little Sippewissett salt marsh, Falmouth, MA, United States - SSM-Prop-6N | ecosystem: Environmental > Aquatic > Marine > Wetlands > Sediment ...
CGGGGACGGCTTTCCGAACAGGGCCATAAATATGGTGCATCTTGAAGCACTCCAGCAAATTGCAGGCCATTACAAGGTAATAGGCGACGGAACAAGGTTCAACGACCGTGTTCCAATGCTTGGCAGGGACGGGGTGCAACGCCTCTGTGACCGGTATTCGGTCTCATACGTCCGGCCCCTTCTCGGCTTTGTAAAAAGGGAGATCGACAGGCTTGCAGACAAATACCTTGTTATCAAATACGGTGAAACCGGAGAGATCAGAAACGGGGACTACGAGAGTGAGATCCGGAATAAGATCCATTCTCTCGGAAGGGAACCGGCCGAGTTCTTCCCTGGTACGCACAGACAATCACTCGTGGTAGGCATAAACTGAGATGGTGACAAAATGAGCAAAGTTTCGAAAGGCCGTAAAATCCGGCTTGGGAAGGCATGCGAACAGAACCGCCGCGTGCCCGCATTCGTAATGATTAAGACAAACCGCAAGGTGGTCTCGCACCCGAAGCGCCGCAACTGGCGCAGAAGTACACTGAAGGTGTAGAAAAATGGTGGATGCACTAAAAGAACAAATATACATTATCCCTCTTCGTGACGTGAAAAAAGCGGCACGGTACAAGAGAGCAAACAGGGCGATCAAAGACATCCGCGCATATCTTGTAAAACACATGAAGAGCGGGGACGTCAAGATCGATAAAAGCATCAATGAGAAGGTATGGGAGCACGGAGGACAGAAACCCCCAAGGAAGATCCGTGTCCGTGCCATGAAGTTTGAGGATGGCCAGGTACAGGCTGAATTGGCAGAAGAATGAAATCACCCCTTATTGCAATCTCAGGAGATCCGCATATCGGAGTATTCTCACGGGCGTTTGAAGATATTGCGATAGTACATCCGGAGATCACTGATGAGTATGCAGAAGCCCTGAGTAGTGAACTCTCGGTTGAAGTGGTAAAAACCACAATACAGGGCAGCAGGATAGTGGGATCCCTCTGTGCAGGCAACAGCAATGGAATCGTTGTCAGCGGAATGGTTCATGAGGATGAGCTGGAACTGATTGCCGAATATAAGGACGTGTTCCTGCTGAGAGGCGGGATGAACGCCGCAGGCAATGTAATACTTGCAAACGACTCTTTTGCAGCAGTGCACCCGGACATGCCCCTTGCTACGGCGGAGGAGATCGGTTCGTTCCTTGGAGTTCCGGTAGTGAGAACCACATTTGGCGGCATAAAAACAGTGGGCATGGCAGCGTGCGCCACAAACAAGGGAATTCTTCTCCACCCGCGTTCAACAAAAGAGGAGATCGAATCACTCGAACGCATCTGCGATCTGCCCCTTGGTCTTGGAACGATTAACATGGGCAGCGGCCTCGTAGGTGCCGGACTTGTGGCAAACAGCAAGGGTTATCTCGCAGGAATCGAAACAAGCGGATACGAGCTTGGCAGAATCGAAGAAGTGTTTGAATTTATGGAGTGAATTTAGATGGAAATGCAGAACTATGAAGTAAAAGGCACCATGATGCTCGGTGAAGAATGGGTACCGTATACAAAGATCGTCAGCGCTCCAAACGAAAATCTCGCTAACGAGCGCATATATACCATCTACGGGAGCAAACACCACCTAAAGAGAAGATACATTAAAATCAGCGACATTACACTTGTAAACGGTGAGTGAAGTGGAGCAGCTCAGCCAGCAGGATATGCAATCCCTCCAGATGTACCTGGAGGAATATGGACAGCAGTCTGAAATGCTTGCAGGTCAGCTTGGACTTATCGAGCAGAGGAAATTTGAATCCCTCTCCTCCATTGAAGCCCTTGAAGCATTGGGTGCCGGCGATGAACCGGTGCTGCTTCCAATCGGAGGAGGAGTCAGCGTTCGCGCCAAAATCACGGACTCCGAAAATATGCTCGTGAATGTTGGTGCGGATGTGCTAATCGCCAAGAACAGGGAAGAAACCATCAGCTACCTCAGGGACAGGATCACCGAGATGGATGCAGTCGCCGGCAAGGTCTCCGAATCACTCTCACAGGTGCAGGCCAGAATAGAAGAGATCAACCGCCGCTTCAGGGCAGCAGGTTCACAGATCAATCCGGGATTGCAGTGATGGAACAATGTTCGACTCCCTGCGCAACAGGCTTTCGGGACTTCGAAACAAACTCGAAACAGATATAGACAGCTCATCCGGGCTTCTTCCTGAGACAGAAACCACTGAATCAGGTGCGCCAACAGCAGCCCCTGAACAAAAGATACCAAAATTTTCAGAAAAAATAAAAACCCTTGTCACCGAACGCGAACTGATCATATCTGAAAAAGATGTGGGAGATACTCTTTTTGATCTTGAAATGTGCCTGCTGGAAAATGACGTCGCCCTCCCTGTTACCGAAGAGATCATAACACTCGTGAAATCGGATCTCACCGGCAAGACCAGAAAGATCGGAAGTTCGGTACACACGATCGTCACCGAAGCACTTAGAAACGCTATCCTTGAAGTGCTTGGTGAAGGTTTTGACATCTCCGAATATATCAGGGGCCATGAAAAACCTGTAAAAATTCTTTTCACCGGAGTCAATGGCACCGGAAAAACCACTTCCATTGCCAAAATTGCATTTTCACTCAAAAAAGAAGGATTTTCTATTGTAATTGGCGCTGGAGACACATTCAGGGCAGGCGCCATCGATCAGATCGTTACACACGCTGAGAGACTTGATATCAAGGTCATCCATCACCAGGAGGGGGCTGACCCCTCCGCAGTGCTCTTCGACAGTATAGAGTACGCAAAGGCCCACAGTATGGATGTGGTTCTGGCCGATACCGCGGGCCGGTTCCATAATCGCAAGAACCTGATGAACCAGCTTGAAAAGATCCAAAGGGTGATGAAGCCAGATCTCATATTTTATGTCGACGAAGCTGTTGCAGGTAACGATGCGGTGGTTCGCGCAAAAGAGTTCAATTCCGCCGTGGGCACGGATGGCGTGGTGCTGACCAAGGCCGATATGGATATGCGCGGCGGAGCGGCGATTTCAATCGCGCATACTGTTGGAAAACCGATAGTTTACCTGGGTACAGGGCAGGGTTATGAAGACATCATCCCCTTCATACCAGGGATGATCATCGACGAACTGCTACCAAAGGAGTGATAATATGCTTGGAAATCTGGGTGGTAATCTCAAGGATGCGCTGAAGAAGATCGCGGGAAAGACTGTAATAGACAAAGCCTCGGTGGAGGAACTTGTAAAGGATCTTCAGAGAGCACTTATCCAGGCCGATGTGAACGTCAAGCTCGTGATGAACCTGTCACAGACCATCAAAAAACGTGCACTCGGTGAGGAGCCGCCCAAAGGTGTAACCGCAAGGGAGCATGTGCTCAGGATCGTATACCAGGAGCTAGTCGGGCTGATGGGCGGAGCCGGGGAATTTTCTCTCGTTTCACAGACCATCCTTATGGCAGGCCTGCAGGGAAGCGGCAAGACAACGACGACCGCAAAGCTTGCACGTTACTTCCAGCGAAAAGGGCTGAAGCCCGGTGTGATCTGTGCCGATACGTTCCGGCCTGGTGCATATACCCAGCTTAACACCCTGTGTTCAAAGATCAACATTCCCTGTTTTGGAGACCCGGATGAACATGATGCGCTGAAGATCGTGAAAGAGGGTCTTGAAGGCATCTCCTACTGCGATGTAATTATCATTGACACGCAGGGGCGGCATGCACTCGAAGATGAACTCATCGACGAGATCATCAACATCAACAAAATTTCAGAGCCCGATCACCGCTGGCTTGTGATAGATGCTGCACTCGGGCAACAGGCAAGTGAACAGGCGCGGCGTTTCCATGAGGCGATCGGTATCGACGGAGTGATCATCACCAAGATGGACGGTACCGCCAAGGGAGGGGGTGCGCTTTCGGCGGTATCGGAGACCGGTAGCGGGATTATATTTATCGGACAGGGTGAAACAATTGAAGATTTCGAGCGTTTCGATCCCGACGGGTTCATATCCAGGCTTCTTGGGATGGGAGACCTGAAAGCGCTTGTCGAAAGGGCTGAGGAGGCGCTCTCGGTAGAGGAACTTGACCCTGAAGCGATTCTCAAGGGAAAGTTCACGCTCAGGGATATGTACAAGCAGCTTGAGGCGATCAACAAGATGGGACCACTGAAACAGGTAATGGGTATGATGCCTCTTGGCAATATGAAGATCCCGGATGATGCATATGATATCACTTCAAACAAGATGGACCGCTACAAGGTGATCATGGACTCGATGACACCCGCGGAGCTTGACAATCCTTCCATGATCAACAGTTCACGCATACACAGGATCGCACATGGCGCCGGGGCCGGGCCGGAAGAGGTTCGTGAACTCCTGAAATACTATAAAATGATGAACAAGACGATGAAAGGACTACGCGGCGGAAAATTCAACATGCAGCGCATGATGAAGAAATTCGGCGGCGGGGCCTAGCAAAGTGAAAAGATTTGCGATAGTCGGCCATCAGGCCCGGACATCGGGCGATTTCAACCTCAATGATCTTCCGGGAAGCGGAGGGAGGATGGATATTCTTTGCAGGTGCATTAATTCGTCCCTCCTCATCTCTCACGGGGTCAGGGATGATGTGGAATGCTACCTGGTTCTGGCAGGTGACAACAGGCACCATAAGACCATCAGGTTCTCGGGCAAATCCGTCAGGAGCCTTAGCCCTGACGAGAGAAGTACGGGAGCACTGATCAAAAAGGCGCTTTCAATACCGTGCGGTGACATGTTCAGGGAATCCTCACCAGGGATCTCTGTCAGACAGGGCGGTGTAAAAGAGCTACTGGCGGAATTCAGCTTTGCTATACTTGACGAGAAGGGGAGCGACATCAGGGAAACAGGTCACCTGCCTGATTCGTTTCTTCTGTCAGACAGTAAAAATTTTACAGAAGATGAGGTTGAGCTCATGAACGACATGCCCACATATTCGGTCGGTCCGGCAGTGCTTCATGCCGAACAGGCAATCACAGTTCTTATGAACGAAAAAGACAGGAGAGATACAGGATGGATATAATCAAACTGGTAGAAGAGATTCTGGAATACGGCCCTGTCTGCAACAGCTGCCTTGGCCGGTTTTTCGGCAAGAGATCATTTGCACTATCAAACAAGGAGCGCGGGAGGGCGCTAAGGATCGCATATTCGTTAAAGAAAGACATCCCCTATGAAGAGGAAGAGAATGTCTGCTGGATATGCAATGATATGCTTAAAAATATAGATCCATGGGCTGAACGGGTTGTGAATGAACTTTCACCATATGAATTTGATACATTTCTCATCGGAACCCGCCTGCCCCCACTGATCTCAGAGAGCGAAGAGATGATCTGGAGCGATCTGTCCCTTCTGTCACCTGAACCCTTCAAAGCCGAGCTCAACAGAGAGGTCGGGAAAAAAGTCTATGAAATGACGGGATGGAAGTTCGATCCGGAAAAACCTGATGTCGTTGCAATTATTGATCTGACAAACGATGAAGTTGAGGTTCAGCTCAATCCCCTCTTTTTCCGTGGCAGGTACCTGAAATATGTACGCGGGATACCCCAGACTCACTGGGACTGCCGGAAGTGCAGGGGTGAGGGATGCGAGGAGTGCAACTTCACTGGCAAACAGTATCCTGAGTCTGTGGAGGAGCTGATCGGCAAGGCGGCCATCGTGGCGTTCGAGGCCGAAAAGATCATACTGCATGGTTCAGGCAGGGAGGATATCGATGCCAGAATGCTTGGCACCGGGAGGCCGTTCGTTATGGAGGTCCAGAACCCCCGCAAACGAAAATACAGCCTTGATAAACTGGAAACGGATATAAATGCTACCGCAGAGGGTAAAGTTGAGGCCAGGGATCTCTCATGGTGTACAAGGCGTGACGTAGAAAGGGTTAAATCCAGCAAGGCGTATAAAAAATACAGGATTCTGGTAGATATCGATACTTTAAGTTCCGTTAATGACCTCGAATCTGCAATCAGCAACCTGAAGGGCATAGAAATCAATCAGCGCACGCCTGTAAGAGTCTCGCACAGGAGAGCGGACAGGGTAAGAAAGCGCAGGGTTCTTGACATCAGCCTGGTCGGCAGAGAAGAGGGCAGGTACCTGATTGAAGTGCTTGGAGATGCAGGACTGTATATAAAGGAACTGATCTCCGGGGACGAAGGCAGGACCAAACCCAACCTGTCGGAACTTCTAAACGCCAGGGCCGAGGTTGTCACGCTTGACGTGATAGAGGTCATTGAAAACGAAAAAGCGGTATCAGTACCGGATAACCCGAATTAGGACAAGGAGAAAGAAATGGCTCATCACAACGGACCACGGAAAAAGACACGCTATAAGTTCAAAAAAGATCTTAGAAGACGCGGGCTCGCGCCCGTCACTTCCCTGATCAGGAAGTACGAGGTTGGTGATAAGGTTCACATCGTTTGTGAACCCAGTGTCCAGAAGGGAATGCCTCACCGCAGGTTCCATGGCAAAACAGGCACGATTATAGGTCAGCGCGGACGCGCATGGGTTCTTGAGATCAATGACGGAAACTCCAAAAAAGTTGTCATATCAAGACCGCAACATCTAAAACCCCAGAATATATAAAAAAACGTAGGTGCGTCTGTGAAAATCAAGGGTATTGTTAGCGAAGAAAAAATCTCGCTTCCTGAAGTCCGGGAAGAGCTCCTGAGAGTGGAAGCCGTAAGACAGGAAGCGGGAACTGAGCTCTCATATGAATTCAGGAAAAGCGTTGAGCACTCCAACCTGCTTGCCAAAACAGACGCAGGAAAGTCTCATCAGCTTGTTGAAGAGCTGATCAAGCTCGATAAGATGAAAGAAGAGATTGCATACAGGATTGCAAATCTTATGCCCCGCACGAGGGACGAGCTAAGGGCGATATATGCAAAAGAGCGGTTCACCCTTACCGGGGAAGAGCTTGACGAGATCATAGAACTTGTAATCACCCACTTCTAGAGGAAGTGTTCAGGGGTAGTATCAATGAAGAGCGATAAGAAGGAAGTTTATGCAATAGTTGCGGATGTCCTCCCCCAGGGGAGAGGAAACGCATCACGTCCCACCTTCAAACACGAGCCACTTATTCTTGCTATCGGCACAGAACAGTTCAAACTACTTGAACTGGTTCCCAAGACCACCGATATCAGCATAGGCGAAAAGGTGTATATAGGAGATGGAGAACGCAAAAAGATCGAGCGTGTCAAGCGTAGAGTGAGCTATGAAGAGCTCTCGATCTCGGCCAAAAAAGAACTTCCTTATATCGTCGAAGAGATTGTCAGGGATAATGAAGCCCGTTTTATAGACTTCTTCAACAGGGCCGTCCCAATCACCCCAAAACTTCACATGCTCTCCCTGCTTCCGGGCATCGGAAAGAAACTGATGTGGGAAGTGATCGAGCAGAGAGAGAAGAAACCCTTTACCGGATATGAAGATATCAGGGAAAGAATAAAATCCATGCCTCACCCGGAGCGTCTGGTCATGAACAGGATTGTGGAAGAACTGATGGATCCTGATATCAAATACCACATCTTCACTTCAAAATGAAAGCTCCCTTTGATCAGCATTTTTTAACGGATTTGAAAACCGTAGATCGCATCGCGTCTGTTGTCGATGTCAATGGATCACATGTTCTCGAGATCGGCCCGGGCAGGGGAGTTCTTACTTCCGCACTGCTTGCAAAGGGCGCTATTCTTACTGTTATTGAGATCGACAGTACGCTGACCGGTTCTCTTGAATCAAGGTTTAGAGAAGAGATTGCAGAAGGCAGGCTAAAGATCATCAACGCCGATGCGACGAAGACCAAAATTCCTGATTTTGATTATGCAATATCCAATCTGCCTTACTCGGCATCATCAAAAATTACATTCAGGATACTGGAGAGGGAATACAAGGCGGCCGTGCTCATGTACCAGAAAGAGTTTGCACAGCGTATGATCGCCATGCCCGGAACCCCTGCATGCGGAAGACTCTCGATCATGGTCCAGACGTATGCCAGGGTAAAACCGGTCATGGAGGTCCCGCCTGAGTCATTCTCCCCTCCGCCGGAGGTCTGGTCATGGGTTGTGAAGATCACCCCTATCGAACCACCCTACCAGATCAATGACCACGAAATATATGCCGATTTGGTAAAGTCGCTCTTTTCAGCCAGGAGAAAGACGGTCAGGAACGGTTTGAAGGGTGCTTCAGGTGTATTCGGAAAGGACAGTGTATTGAATGCAATCGCCACCCTCCCTGACGAGATCCTCTCCGCACGCCCGGAAGAGCTGGGGCTACGGGACTTTGCATTGATCTCAAACGTGATCTGAATGAAACCTGACTTTTCGCAGGTCTATCAGCCTGAGGCCGATACCGATCTGCTTCTCAAAACAGCGATGAAAGAGGCGGGACCTACAGACAGGGTGCTTGAGGTAGGCGCCGGTTCGGGAATCATCGCCGGGGCGCTTATGGGATCGGTATCTCTTGTTGTTGCAACTGATATCAACCCTCATGCCGCAATTTGTACGAAACAGAGGGGTGTGGAGGTGGTGAGGACCGATCTAATGGCAGGGATCTGCGGTATCTTTGATCTTGTGATATTCAATCCTCCTTATCTTCCCACAACCCCCAAAGAGAGGATTGATGACTGGCTCGAGTATGCCCTTGATGGTGGAGCAGACGGAACAAATGTGATCCGGAGGTTCGCCGGGATGGTCTCAGAGGTCATGGCCCCGTCGGGACGCCTGCTGGTACTCGTCTCCTCCCTGAACCCGCTCCACAGGGTGCAGGAGGCATTCACCGAAAACCACCTTATACCCTTCATTGTAGCAACGGCCAGGACCGAGGACGAAACACTCTACGTTCTCAGGATTACACATGATCTCCATTGCATGCGGTGTGAAAAAAAAGATTGATCCGCCTCTGCATAAGGAATTCCTAAAAATACTTTTTTTATCTATTCGTTTTTCCCATCATCCGACTATTGAAATATCTCAAAACGGGGAGGGACCCCCCGTCCCCGCCCCCTACAGTGATATACCATACATCGGTGTAATGTATAGGAATCCTACCCAGGTGATCCGGAAAAAATGCAAGAAATCATCCATATGATCTCCTCATATAGCCGTTATTCGTTTGCCAGGGCTTCGATTGGATCAAGATTCGATGCTTTCCATGCCGGGTATACCCCTGACACGACACAGATGATAATCCCAATGCCCATCGCATAGGGTATGTTGATCAGGCTCTGGAAACTGAAGAAGTACTGTGTATCCTGTACCATCATCAATACAAGGACATAACCCCCGGCAAGGCTGAGAAGACCCCCCAGGGCAGATCCCACAAATCCCAGGATGAACGCCTCGTATATGAACATCCTCCTCACCCATGCCTTTCTTGTTCCGATACTCCTGAGGATGCCAATCTCCTTTATCCTCTCCGTGACCGACATCATCATTACGTTGAATATGCTCACTGCGGCAACCAGTAATGATATTCCTGCAATCCCACTCACAAACACCGTGATCGTGGAGAGCGTGTTGGTGATCATCTCCAGTATAGAGCCGGAATCTATTACATTGACCTCATCGTCCCTGCCCTTGTTCAGTTTCCTGTCGATGCCTTCCTTGATCTCCTCGATTTTATCAAGATTCTCAACGATGACATTTACCTGATCATATTCATTCTCGCCGCCATACTGATCGGTATACCAGTTTTCCGAGACAACGATGGCACTGTCGGTGTACATCTCCATCGACATGCCTCTTTCTTCAAGCACCCCGACCACCCGGATCGTCTTCCTGCCGTCTTCATCATCCCCGATCTTTATCCTGCTGCCGGTTTTCAGTTCGTAATCCTCGGCAAGCAGGGGGCCGATGAGCGCACCCGAAGTGCCTGATATGAACTTGCCCTCCTCTACGTTCAGCTGAACCCGCATGTCATCGGTATCAAGGCCATATATTGTCACCCAGCCCTGTTTTGACCCCACTTCGATCTGGTCTGCCGTTGAGTGGAGGGGTATGACGGCGTTTGTCCCCGATACCTTCTCGATATCCTTAACCTGGCGATCCGTAATCACATTGTCGGACGTGGCAGACTGGGAATGATCCCCAAAATCCCCGCCTCCGCCCCCGGCAGGCGTGACCATGATCACGTTGCCCGAAGAAGAGAGTTCCTCCGTAACCGCCACGGTGAGGTTTGTGCCCATGATACCCATTGACGCGATCGCGACCACCCCGATGATGATCCCAACGGCGGCAAGCACGGAACGTAAAAAATGGAGCCTGACATTCCTGACCGAAAGCACGAAGAAGATGTCATCGAATATCATACGATCCTCCCGTCAGAGATTGTGATCGTCCTGCGGGCGTAGTCGGCAATATTGGGATCATGAGTGACCATGATCACGGTCATCCCTCCTGAGTTCAGGTGAGCGAGCATCTCCATGATCTGCCTGCTGGTCTTTGTGTCCAGGTTGCCTGTCGGTTCATCGCATAGCAGTATGCCGGGTTCGTTAACCAGCGCACGGGCGATCGCAACCCTCTGCTGCTGCCCGCCCGAAAGCTCGTTTGGTGTGTGGTACATCCTGGACTCGTCGATCCCAACCTCTTTCAGGAGTGATGTTACCCGCCCGGTCCTGTCTGTCTTCTTGTGCTTCAGGAGATAGGGGTACTCCACGTTCTCATAGGCGGTCAGCAGCGGGATTAAATTGAATTTCTGGAAGATGTATCCGATCTCGTCCCTTCTGAGATCTGTAAGTTCGTCATCATCCATCTCCCGGATATTCCTGCCGGTCACATATAGATCACCTGAGGTGGGAACATCCAGGCTTCCGATCTGGTTGAGAAGTGTGGATTTGCCTGAACCGGATGGACCCATGATCGCAACAAAGTCCCCCTCTTCAATAACAAGGGAAACGTTGTCAAGAGCAACCACGTCTCCGGAGGGAAGTGAATAGACCTTTGAGACATCAACGAGTTCTATTACAGGACCGCTCAATACCGCACCTCATCCGTTTCTTCTGCCATGCAGGTATAAAGCAGCACGGGAGATATAGCCGAATCTGTACAACAGGAGCACTGCCACCACAATTGCTGCAAGAGTGATTACGATCGGAATTAAGAGACCGTCATCTCCACCTGCATTTCCCCCGTTCTTTTCGCCGCCGGATTTGGATAGCGCCATGAGATCGATCATGACGGTCTCTTCGTACCTGTTTCCGTCTGTATCCTTGTACCGGACAACGACCGGAATAAGAGAGGAGCCGTTGGGATCAAAGGTGATCTCAAAGTCCATGAAATCATCTGGTTCAAGCGCACCGGCTACATACGAGCGATACGGGTCAACAGGCACGGCAGGTTCACCCGATGTGATGATGACAGATTTTGCATCGTCAATGCCCGCATTGTATACATCACCTTCCAGTTTGTAAGGCATCCCGGGCGTCACTTCAAGGTTGTTTAAGATCATCCATGGGCTGGTCTTGCTATCCCCAAAATTCACATCAAGAACCGCTTCGGAGGCATGTTCGTTCATACCGTTCCTATATTCGACCCTGAATACTATCTCGCCTTCCTCTTCGGGCGTAATATCGAAAGCGATCGTGGTAGAGGAGTCTGCCCCAAGCTCCCCGGTGAAATAACTCTCGGGTGATACTGTAAAGCCCTCTCCTACCGGCATCACCCTGACTGCACTCACACTGTTCTGCCTGGGGTTGCCAATTATCACGCTGATCGTCTCTTCCTTCCCCTTCGTGAAGACATCCGGTTTATCTTTTATCGAAACCAGAAGCGGGGAGTTCTCGATCTTTAGCGGCACCTGGTACCTGAGGGGATTGCTCTCCTCACCCCCGTATGTCATGATCATCTGGGGATAATAGATTCCACTCTTGGCGTTTGCTTTTATGGTGAATGTAAAATCTCTCGTGTGGGTAGGTCCGATGTCGCCGATCATCTGGTGAGGGTTTTCAGTGATCGTGAGATCGTCCGAGTCCGCATACATAATGGCGCTTTTCATTGATACGGCGTCAGTTCCGGTGTTCTTCACCGTGATCTTTACCGTTGCCTCGTCACCGAACATCAGTACAGCCGGGTCGATCTCATGTGTCTGCACTGCAATATCAGCGGTAGCTGCTAATGCGGGAACCAGAATTATGGCGAAAGATACAAAAAAAATTGCTATTATAAGCTGAAAAGACTTCATATCATCACTTTTCGGATATATTTGCTTTCTCTCTGATCTGAAAATGATCTTGTATTGACCACAACGAACATTCGTGTATGAATCTCCGGAGAGATCCATGCAGGTGTTTCGCCTTTTACCTTGTAAAATAACTTTGATATGATGCAGTATAATGATTGTCAAAGATAACATTTACCCGGATTCCATTACCTGTCCGGGCGATTACTCACCACAACCAGCCACCGTTAATCATATATGAATATCTCTTCAAGCCGAATGTTGAAAAAACGCGCCATCCTGAAGGCAAGTTCAAGTGAAGGATCATACTTGCCCTTTTCGATCGCCAGTATGGTCTGCCTGGTGACACCGAGTTCGTTTGCAAGTGCTTCCTGAGTCAGGTCATGCATGGCCCTGAAGACCTTTATCCTGTTTTTCATCCTCGCCCCATATTCCGCATCTTTAAATAAAACATCTCCTGAAAACCCACTGATATACATATTGCCCGAGATACAGTGATCGGATAGGAGATGTTTGGCTTCATGCAATCAATGTAATCATTGTATTACATTTGGTTAGTTAAGATTTACGAAAGGTAAATTTCAGTCTTGTAGAAATCCTTTCGGAAAAATATTCATTTATAAGTAAATTCTCTGTATCTTCTACGCCAGGTACGATGAATATCACAAACAAGGTATAGAGGTTTTCCACAGGGCTACAATTTCATTCTTTTTCAATAAAAGCAACGAGTTCGATCTCGTAAAAAAGGTCCTTTCCGGCAAGCGGGTGGTTTGTATCCAGGATGATCGTCTTCCCTGATACTCTCTTTACCAGTGCATACGCCTCCCCATTCTCATCAGCGCTGAACCTGATATAATCCCCCGGCCTCGGTTCCCCCTCGATATTCAGGCGGTCCTTTTTCACCCTGATGACCAGTTTCTTATTATATTTCCCGTAGGCCTTTGCCGCAGGAATAAAGACCGTCTTTTTCTCCCCGGACTTCATGCCGATAATCGCTTCTTCTATCAGCGGGTTGATCTTCTTCTTCCCAACCCTGACCTTGTCGGGTTCACGATCCCCGGAGGATTCAACAATCGTCCCGTCCTTTAGCGAGGCGGTGAAATGAAGCAGTATCAGATCGTCTGTTCCGACGGTTTGCATCTCCAGTCTTTTTGACGGGATACGATAAATTCCTGTTGACGATTCGGCGTGCCCTATTTTACCCTTCGGCGAGAAGTAATAAGGAGAGATGTCACGAATTTTTCTCGGCAAAATACACCTGAAATGGTGCGACCGGTGCCATGTCCCCGTGCTCGGTAAGACCTGCTCCTGCGGGAGTGCGACAAGGGAGGTGCAGCTGACACCACCCGGGGACGCACGTCCCGCGTTTGAAGGTGATATCAGGTTTATTAACAGTATATATGAGGATGCTTTCGGGGCCCCGCTGATACCGGAGGGGCATATTGCCCTGCTGAACAAGGTGCCTGCCGATGACCGGATGGACGAGATCATCATGGGAGGGGCGGTTGTCGGCGCAATACGATACAGCCCGGATACCAGAAAATGGGAGGCGATGCCGCGGGTGGAAGCAGGACTGTACATGAAACCCGTGAAAAGGACGATCACTGTCAAGGACGATGCGATCCCTTACGTGCTGGAAGGAAACAGCGTCCTGGCGCCCGGTGTTGCCCATGCGGACACTGCGATCATGGCAGGTGAAGAGGTCTTCATCACCGATAGTTCCGGCAGATGCATCGCGGTAGGCAGGGCAAAGGCGGACGGGGAGGAAGCGAACAAGATGACCAGGGGGAACGTGGCACGGACGAGAAAGAATGCCGCATCTCCCTGCGTACCCGGAGAAGCCACATGGGAGTATGCCGTCGAGGCCAACGAAAAGCATCTTTGCAGGTCGGAGGAAGAGGCGATCGGCTTCGTCAGGGATGTCTACGAGAGGAACAGTCATCTCCCTGCCACGATATCTTTTTCAGGTGGTAAAGATAGTCTCGCAACGATGCTGCTCGTGTATACGGCAATTGGCCGTGTCCCGCTGATCTTCATCGATACAGGGTTGGAGTTCCCGGAAACCCAAAGGAATATAGAAGAGATCGTAAAAAAATACGGTGCGGAATTGATCAGGCTAAGCGGGGCGGAGGAATTCCGGGAAAAGCTCAGTGAGATCGGGCCACCTGCCGTGGACATGAGGTGGTGCTGCAAGGTCTGTAAGCTCAACCCCGTGAAACGCGAGATCGAGGAGCGATGGGGAGAGTGCCTCTCGTTCATTGGCCAGAGAAAATACGAGTCGATGCGGAGAAAGAATACCCCGCGGGTATGGAGAAACAGCAACGTGATGTGCCAGCTTTCGGCATCCCCGATCCAGCACTGGACCGCACTTCATGTATGGCTCTATATATTCAGGGAGGGTGCACCCTATAATATCCTATATACCAGACAGATGGACAGGATCGGTTGTTTCATGTGCCCGTCCACCGACCTTGGCATGCTGAAGATCATCAGGGAGCAGCATCCCGAACTATGGAAGTGGTGGGATAGTGAACTCGGAAAATGGAGTGAAAAGATGGGATTTACAGAAGAATGGATAAGCGAAGCAAGATGGAGATTCAGGGGGGGATCGTTTGAAGAAGACAGTTATAATTGATTATGGGCTTGGAAACCTGCGAAGCGTGGTGAAAGGGCTTGAGAAGGCAGGTTCCACCGTCTCTATAACATCCGATGCCGAGGAAATCGCAGCCGCGGACGGGATTGTGCTCCCGGGGGTGGGTGCATTTCGTGAGGGGATGGAGATGCTAGGGGGGCTGAAGAACGTGGTCACCACTTCCGCTGACTCTGGGGTTCCGATCCTGGGGATCTGCCTGGGCATGCAGATGCTGCTTGAATCAAGCGAGGAGCACGGGATCTCCAGCGGGATCGGGCTGGTGCCGGGCACGGTAAAGGAGTTCCCACGGAAAAAAGGTTTCAAGGTACCACATATGGGCTGGAACTCGATCGGGATTGAGCAGGACTCCTCCCTGTTCGAAGGGGTTTCAGACGAATCATATGTATATTTCGTCCACTCCTTCTATGCATGCGCATCTCCGGAGTATACGCTCACATCCACTGATTACATCACCCGTTTCGCCTCGTCGGTGGGGAAGGGCTCGGTCTTCGGGGTGCAGTTTCACCCGGAAAAGAGCGGGGCGGTCGGGCTGAAAATTCTTGAAAATTTCATCTCCATGATATAAATCCTATATTGTCCTCCCAATTGGCCTATTGATCCTGAAATCTGATTTTTCCCCTACACATATATTTTTATGCTGACGTGATGATCCTCACACATCAGAGGAGGTTACAGATATGGGATACAGATGGAAGAACCGGATGGCTGTTGACGAGGCGGTCGTTGTAGTGATGAACTCAATGGACAAGGAAGGGGAGCTCAAACCTTGGCTGATCAACACGATCATGCAGTCCATCAAGGATTCGGACCCTGAACTTGGGACCTACTTCTACAAGGAGATTGCAAGCCACGCTCCAAAAGCAAGGAATTATTTCGAGATCGGTCAGTATTAACCCATTATCAGCTCGTCCGCAAAGGCGGTGAGCTGCGAGAGCAGGATCGGATCAAGGCCAGGGTCAACCGCAAGATATACCCCGGGAATCTCCATCACCCTGAGCTTCGTCGTCAGGAAGTGAATGAACTTCGAGACGTTGTGCGACGGGAGATGAATGAGCATCGCATTTATAGAGTCCAGGTACACGAGCAATTTATTCCCGTTATATTTTTTCAGCGTCTCGGTCAGTGCAATGCCGATTGCAGTAAGGTCACCGGGATTGTTTACATACGTGAAGCCGGGTTCCTCTTCCGGCTTTTTTCCGAGTGCATACCTTGTGACAGTGTCGATAAACATGATCTTAGAGGTGTCGATGCCCTTCTTATCGAACGAATATTTCAGGTACTGTGCGGGCTGGTTGATGGAGATGTACAGGATATCATAGCCTTTCTCAGAGATTTCCGCTATGATTTCTGCGTTTGAGGCCTGTGAATCCTCAGGTTTTAGCAGTGCGACTATGATCTTGTTGTCCGTGATGCTAATTGAGCCCTTGGCGATCATTTTATATCAGCGCTTGAAAAATTTCCTGAATTCTTCCGGTATTTCTCTTCTCTTTTCTGCGATCGAACTATCCAGTTCACAGATATTTTTTATCGTGCAGCGGAGGTTGTTGAGCTGCACGGTTAGCATCGTGACAAGTTGCTCCTTGTCGATCTGTTTATCCAGTGCACCTTCCTGAATCTCCCTGATGGCATCGTCAAGGAACTGACTGACCATCTCTATCGGGTTCCTGATTCTCAGTGCCGCCTCCCTGATATATGAGAGCAGATCGGTCTCCGCCTCTTTCCGGTCGGTGATATCCAGGACGATTCCCTGATAGTGTGTAATCTCCCCATTCTCATCGCGGCGAATGCGGGTAAAATCTTCGATCCAGTATTCATTGCCATCTTTACCGAAAATCCGGTAGGTCTGGGAGTATTCATCGATATGATTCTCGCTGTTATACTCAACTTCCCCTGAGACATGCTCCTGGTCATCGGGATGGATAATGTTTCTGTATACGATTCTGCCGGAGAGAAAATCATCCGGTGTGTAACCGAAGTGAGTAATATTGTCGCTGACCATTTCCACCGGCCAGTTCTCCTCCGCCTTCCAGAGGAAGGCAACAGCAGGACTGTTATTGATGATAAACAACTGCTCTTCCTGTTTCCTGAGGAGTTTCTCTATGCGTTTCCGTGCGGCAATCTTTTCAGAAATGTCCCTGCCCATTACCTGAATTCCCATGAATTCGCCGTTTTTGGTTATCGAAGATACCGACATCTCCATTGTTGCGTATTCGCCGTTTTTCTTCTCTATCCTGTATAGCGTCTCCTCTACACTTTCACCTGCGGAATTTTTCCTGATTGATTCATACGCTGCTTCAAGGTCTTCCGGATGTACGAACTGATCTGCGGTTGTTTCCAGCATTTCTTCAGGTTCGTATCCAAGGATTTTCTTTACCGAAGGTGATACATATGTGGTTTTACCCTCAGTGTCCGTGAGCATGATGATGTCGGAACTCCGTTCTGCAACTCCCCTGAATTTTTCCTCGCTTTCCTTAAGCGCTTCCTCTGCATTTTTCCTGTCAGTGATGTCTGAAATCTGCATGATATAACCATTTATCCTGCCTTCAGTCACCAGCGGGGTGATCACCAGCTCTATGAATATCTCTCCGGATCTGTTTGTCCTGTATAGGTTCTTCTCCTTCACCTTCCCAAAGTCAAAGATGGTATCATAATGGACTATCTGGCAATTTATGAGGCGTTCCTTCATTTCGTCGCTTATATTGGGATCTTCGAAGAGGTCGAATCCGATTACTTCACTGGTATTGACAAGTCCGAAAATATCCGCACATTTCCTGTTGATCCGGGTAAGTTTTCCTTCGTGATCGTAGATCTCCATGCCCAGCGGGGATTCCTCGAAGACGGACCTGAACATTTTTTCAGATGTCTTCAACTGCTTCTCCGCCCTGACCCATTCGGATACGTCCATGATGATCAGGACGATCATATCCTTCTCAGGGAGTCCGGCAGTGGAGATGAGCGCCTCTCTCACTTCCCCGCTCTTTGTGAGCATCTTCATCTGGAATCCAAAGTGACCGATACCGACAGACCCCGGGCAAATGCATTTTTTGATCGTTTCGATCTCCGCCGGACCAAAGAAATCATTGATTGAGAGACGTTCCTCATTGCCGTAACCCGATATCCTCTGCATTTCCGGATTGATCTCCCGGACATTCATATCGGACGAGAGGATCATCATCCCTGCCTTTGAATTGTTGAAGGTGGTCCTGAATACCTCTCTCTCGTCATAGAGCATTTCTGCGATGATGTAGACGATATATGCAACGCCGATGAAGACGATCGCCCGGATAAACGCATAGCCTGTTGCCGTCCAGTCGGCAGACGTGAATGCCGCGACCATCAGGAGATAGATGGCAGCGAGCATTGTGGCGATATATACGCCCTTACGCCGGTAGAAGTATGCCGCAAGAATGATTGGAATGTAGTAGATGTGGACATGGACCTCCTGGATTCCATGGAATAGACATACAAAGGTGACGATGAGCACGGCGACAAACGTTCCTGCCACCAGGTATTTGATCGCTGGATCGGCATAATCCAGTTTTTTCATATTAATCGATGATTTTTGAAGGTATAAAAGATATCTTTTCTAAAAAGAGGATTTTTCAGGATTGAATGGTTTTGAGGGTTTCCGGGTATGCTGCATACTCTGCCTGCATCAGGATCAGCCCATGGGTTCCGATCGTCCCTGTGTACGGAAACCGTTATCTGGCAGTGATCTCCCACTTCGTTTCGATCATTCCTTCTTGTAACCTATTGCCCTCAGGAACGATACCCGGTCGGCAGCCTCGGCTTCTCCCTCAATCCCAAGCGGCGTGAGGCCGTCGATGACACCGAGTATACCCCTACCAAGATTCGTTTCCGCGATCACAACCTCGATGGGGTTTGAGGTGGCGCAGTAGATCCCGCAGACCTCAGGCACGTTCTTCACCACGTTCATGACATTTATCGGGAAGCAATTTTCAAGCAGGATGATGAACGAGTGCCCGGCACCGATCGCGAGTGCGTTTTCGGCGGCAAGTTTCTTCATATCCCTGTCCGTCCCATCTACCCTCACGAGCCGCTCCGCGGAGGCCTCGCAGAAGGCGAGCCCGAATTTAACTCCGGGCACCGACCCGACAATTGCTTCATAGAGATCCTCCACCGTCTTGATGAAGTGCGACTGCCCGAGGATGATGTTGACCTCTTCGGGCTTTTCGATTATTACCGTGCTGATTTCCACCTTTCCCGACATCTTATCACAATTGGGAGATGGGAGCGGGAGGAATATAAATGGATGGGGTGTCGGCGTTTTACTATTTTGATAAAACCTTATTCAGCAATGAAGGCTTCTTTTTTATAAAAAAGATAAAGTGAGGTTTCAGTGTTTATTTCTAAAAACAAACACGCAGAACACTGCGATGAACCCAGCCATCAGAACCGAAACAGTATTCAGCGGGGTCATGGTGCTTTCCGGTTGCTCTGAGGAGGCAACTGTGGTTTCGGCAGGAGTTTCATTGGTCTCTGCTAACGTCGGCTCCTCAGTCTCCAGACCATATATCTCAAGCGGTGCTTTCAGATCCTCTTCCCTGATCTGGAGTTTCAGAATCACATACTCTGGGGTACCACTTCCGGATGGTTCAATTTTTAGTGTCTGGATGAACTGAATGCCGTCCGGAGTATTCTGCACGAGGGCATAATCGCCCTTTTCAAGATTATCGGAGCCTGCGGCAAAGATCAGCCTGCCAAGATTGTTTGTGCCCATGAACAGGGTGGGCAGGGGTTCAAGATCATAATTGTCCCCGACTTCAATCATTTTGCAGAAATATACATTGGTCTCAACACCGGATACGGCATCAGCAGTCTCTTCTGCACTTGCAGTACAGGTAATCGCCAGCAGAATGAATGCTGATAACATGAGTATTGCAATTTTTTTCATTTTATCACTCACCTACTTCCATGTTGATGTCATGGCATATCCTGGTGATGAACCTGGCGAGAATTCGGACATATGAGCCCTTGAACAAAATTCATCCAGTAGATCCTCATAACCCAATGTAGGACTGAATGTATCTACTGCTTCTTTTGAATCCGGATCTTCTCCGGTCAGAGTTACTCCTTTGCATGCCTGACTTAATTTCCCATACTGTTCTCGGGTCAGTTTATCCGAATATTTGTGCAGCGCATAGGCCAGGTAATTGATATTCTTTGGTTTCGGTTTATCCGCCTCAGGCAAAAATACGTTAATTCCGGATACACAGGTGGTTGGATTGGTAATCTGTTTCTCATAGACCTGACCGCCATAGGACTTCCCAGATGCGGCGGGAGTTACAGCGTTCCAGTTGGTGTATAATACGCTTGAAGAATAAGAATCTGTACCACTACCAGTACGACCATCAGAAACAACGGTACCGGTGGCTGATACCGTGCCAAAAACCCCGAAACCGGTCAGCATGCACACTAAAAGAAGTATGTACGGGAGTCCGGAGATTCCTCTACGGATTTTCTTTTCCGTCATAAATATAATAAAACATCGGGAATACTTGATTCTTTTTAAATTATTATCGGACGGTATTTTAGATGTTTAAATCATGAAATCCTGCAAATATGCCCATGAACCATGGCAGGAACAAACAGGAAAGATGATCTTCGCGAACTCCTGAACAATCTTGAAAGCATAAGTGATGAAATATTAAGTACAGGAGATTTGAATGACAAGATCAGATGAAGCCGTTGAAAGTTTCAGGTCAGGGTTCTGCTGTTCGGCAGCGGTATTCTCAGCCTTCTCGGAGGAGATTGGGCTTGAAAGCAAGACCACAAAAAAGATCGGATGCGGATTTGGTGGAGGCGTGTCGATGACAGGGAATATCTGCGGTGCGGTATCGGGTGCGATAATGGCCATCGGGCTAAAATACGGAAAGACGGAAGAGGGAGACGATCAGGCGACAGAGAAGACCAGATCGTTTGTCCGCGAATTTATCAACGAATTCACCGAACGGAACGGCTCTATAAACTGCACGGAACTGCTCGGGTACAACCTCAGGAATCAGGATGAATATGAAAGGGCATGCGATGAAGGAGTCTTTAAAACAAAATGTCCGGAATACGTGCGGGATGCCACAGATATTCTGGAAGATATACTCCGAAAATAGATTCTTTTTCTCATTCCCTTAATTCCCCGGGGATTATGTTTAACTCCTCCAGGTTTTCGATCCTTACCGTGCTGATTTCCATCGTTTCGGCTATGTTGTCACGGTAGAGGGGTGAACTGAATAATACAGGCGAATTTACAATTTTGAAAGAATAGGATTGTCTAATACAGCAAATCAATCATATACACTGGCCCCTTCCCCATAATATGAATCAAATACGTGCTGGTATATGATTTCGCATTTTTTTGAATAAATTTCAGGTGTATAGGCTCTGGGCAGCTGATCGAGGATCTCATCAATGCATACCTGAACTTCTGCCCGTGTTTGCTGCCTCTTTCGCCAGTCAAGCACGAGCTTGTTCTGCTTGAGTCTCAGGAGCAGATCCTTTGCAACCTTCTTGACCTGTACTTCTTCCTTTTTTGAAAGTGTCATCTCAGGTTTGATAAGCAGGTCAAAGACGATAAGCTCCTCTTCGGTAAGGTTCTCCTTGATGCCGCGTTTCTCCTCTTCCTGAAGCTTTTCGGTGAAATTACAAAGGTCCTGGAAAAATTCTTCGATATTTTTGCTGCCGTTGTTGTAGGCGTCGATCATCTCCTGAAGTGTTCTGAGAAAATCCATTCTGGTCCTGTTGATACTGATCATCTTCCGGGTCTTGGAGTCAAGGAGATTTTTCAGCCGTTCGGCTTCGGTTCTCTTCTCTTTTGTCTTCTTAAACCGTTCACGCAACGCTTCGACATCGATCTGGCCAATATATACCGGCGTGCCCTCCCTGATCTCGTATCCTTTTGCTGTTGTTGACAGGTCAAGTAGCTCCTCCACCTGCGCCATCACCTTTGATATGTCTGCCGGGGGCGTGAGCGCCCTGATCTTTTCGGCAAGAACGAGGTAGAAGGTGCATATGGGCTGGAGTTCACCTACTGCCGGGTCCGGCTTGATCGCCTTAAAGAGCCTTGAGATCCTGGCTGCAAGGCTTAGATACTGGAGCTTTGACTTATCGTTGATCAGGATGGCGTCGACTGCCTCATCGAGCATCCTGATCTTCGCGAACCCTTCAAGTTTCACTGCGGCATCAGGATCGATCCCTTTTTCCCCGCAGAACGATCCGGTTTCTTCGATCGCCTCCCTGAGCTTTTCAACAAGTATCTTTTTGTCCCCGATGGGCATGGCATCGTCATCTTTCCCCGGTGCATAGATGGCGAGCGCCTTCTGGAGGTTCCTGAAGATCCCGATGTAATCAACGATCAGCCCGTTCTCCTTATCAGGGAAGACACGGTTCGCCCGTGCGATGGTCTGCATGAGGGTGTGGTTGCGCATCGGTTTGTCGAGGTAGATGGTCGAGCACGACGGCACATCGAAGCCGGTCATCCACATGGCACAGACAAAGACGATGCGGAAGGGATCGTCTGGGTCCTTGAACTTTTTGTCGAGATCCTCGTTCACCATCCGCCTGCGGTGGGGCTCAATCTCGATGCCTTTCTCACGCATCTCCCTGATCTCGTTCTGAGACTGCGAGACGACGACCGCCATGTCGGTCCCCTCCATGTATGCGATGGCGTCCTCGATCTTCGGGCGTTCTTCTTTTTTCGTGGTGGCGGCTTTGACCTTCAGCCTGTCGAGGTGCATATTCCAGTACTTCTGTACCTTGTCGTACATTTTTACGGCGGTGGCCTTGTCGATGGAGACGACCATCGCCTTGCCCCTGATGCCACGGCCCATGAAGTGATCCACGAGATCCTCGGCGACCTTCTCCACCCGGTCGTCGCGGGTGATGAGGTGGTACTCCTTTGCAAACTCGCGTTCGAGTTTCTTCTCCTGCGCTTCGTCGAGTTCGGCCTCGTCGATGATCTCGGCCATCTGCTCGTTGAGCCGCGGGTTGACAATCTGGAGTTCGGGCCTCCTGTTCTCGTAGTAGAGCGGAACGGTTGCACCGTCTTCGATCGACTGCCTGAAATCATAGACACTCACGTAGTCGCCGAATACTTCCCTCGTTTTTTCTTCGCCGACCATGAGCGGCGTGCCGGTGAAACCGATGAACGATGCGTTGGGTATGGCGCTTCGCATGTTGAGCGCGAAGGTGTCGTACTGCGAACGGTGGGCTTCGTCGGTGATGACGATGATGTCGTCGCGGTCGGAGACCCTGGGATAGGTGTCGCCTTTCTTTGTCCTGAACTTCTGGATGAGCGTGAAGATGTAGCGATGGTCTTCCGACAGAAGCCGCTTCAGATCCTTTCCGCTCGATGCCTGTGCCATCGCCTCGGTGATTGCGCCGGAGTTGGCGAAATTTTTGTAGATCTGTTCGTCGAGTTCCTGGCGGTCGGTGACGACGACGAACGTCCAGTTGCCTGGCACTCTCCTGAGGATCTTCTGCGTGAAGAAGATCATCGAGATGCTCTTGCCCGACCCTTGTGTGTGCCAGAAGACACCGAGCCGACCCTTGTTCTCCTTGATCTGGTGTAGCGACTCGATGGCGTTGTTGACGCCGAGGTACTGGTGGTTCTTTGCAACGATCTTGATCGTGCCGCCGCGGACTTCGGAGAAGAGCGTGAAGTTTTCGACGAGGTCGAGAAGTTTCTGGTGGTCGCAGGTGCCGCGAAGCATCGTCTCCAGAGAGATTTCGCCTCTTTCGCCCTCGCTGTTGATCCTTTTCCAGTCAGAGAAGTGCTCCCACTCCGAGGTGATGCTCCCGATCCTGCTCTGGCTGCCGTTGGAGAGGATGATGAACGCATTGAACCAGAAGAGGTGCGGGATGGTCGCCTTGTAGTCGGTGAGGTTGTCGTCGTAGGCGTTCTTCAGGTTCTTGTGGCTCGCCTTCAGTTCGATGAAGACAAGCGGGATGCCGTTTACGAACCCGAGCAGATCGGTGCGACGCTTGTAGAGCTCCCCCGTGATCCAGAACTGCGAGGCGAGGAAGAAATCGTTATTCGCCGGATCATTCCAGTCGATCACCTTCACTGTCTCGGTCACGTGGCTGCCTTCCTTGTCCCTGAACCTGACCTTCACCCCGCTTTTGAGGAGACCATACACCTCGCGGTTCGCCGCGACAAGGCTCATCCTCGATCTGTCGCGGGCGATCTCCTCGACAGCAAGACCGATCGCCTCCTCCGGCAGCTCCGGGTTCAGCCGGCGAAGAGCGGACTTCAGGCGGGGTGCAAGGATCACCTCCGCCGTCGTCTCCCTCCCTTCGCTCCCGCCTCCCGGCGAAAACGTCTCGTCGTAGCAGTTTGCCGACGGCCAGCCGAGCTCATCATCAAGCAGGCGGATGGCCGGTTGTTCGACGAGGGCGTCTTCGGAATAATCAGTTGCGTTCATGGATTCTGGAGGGGGAGAGTTCAATCGGTCGTTATGGATTCTATCAATCTTTGATCATTACACTGTTCAGCGGATGCACCCGCTGAATTATTTTGTAATTGAAGATTATTTCTGACAATATATAAACGGGTTTGAAGAATTGGATCTAATTGCTTCAACGGCAGCGGAAGATTTCTCATCCCTTCTGCGAATACAATATATTATAGAAGAAGAAAGAACCGTGGAGGTCATGGTTCGATCCTTACAATGTTGAAAAATATTCTCTCCAAAATAACTGATAAAAAATGTTTCAGGAAGGAAAATTATCACTGCACGAGGCGATCAGCACAGAGATCGACAGAAATTATAGAATGATCGATCTCGTTGGGAAACACTATGCCTCAATTTTTATCGGCATTCTATCGTTGATCGGCATAATAGGTATTACGACATTTATAAATTTCTTTTCGGAATGGATATTGGCATCAAATATTTTTTTCGTGATAGTAGTGATGTTTTTCTTTTTTAACAAACGACTTTCGATTGACCAGAAGCAAGGAGTCGATGATACTACTAAAGAGGTATCAGAAAAGCAACAAATTATCAATTTATTTATGATATTCGATTCATCAATGACGTATCTTGAATCAATAGTCCGAACTTTGGGAGTTATTATACTCATAAATCTACTCATTGTGTTGCTTTATGCAAGCGAGAAAGCAATTGGT
>Ga0272441_10004551_pt1 | contig 24961 bp, 14 predicted proteins | sample SSMProp6N_FD_193582 | JGI IMG/M metagenome (GOLD analysis project Ga0272441, IMG submission 193582) | Marine sediment archaeal communities from Little Sippewissett salt marsh, Falmouth, MA, United States - SSM-Prop-6N | ecosystem: Environmental > Aquatic > Marine > Wetlands > Sediment ...
ATAATCGGGCCCATTTTCATAAGTCGGAATTGCCTCGGCAACATATCGCCACCGGATCCGGCCTGACGGTTTGTCAAAAGCGCCATATGCGCCCGGGGGGCGAAGAAGGGGGATGTCTGATCAAATGAATGTCTTCTCGTCCAATAGGAGTGGGGAGCATTGGCAAGGCGCCTGAGGAACACTCCCGGATCAAGGCCGCCACCGTTGAAGCGCCCGTCCACGACAATGCCCTTCTTGCGGGTCTGGGTAAAGAAATACTTGGGGAACACCATGGCCGATCCATTATAGGTATCGGGAAGGTGCACATAACCCAACTTGCCTCCGGACATCTTCTCAACGGTAAGTCGATTCCGCTCCACCCAATCCACGTAACGCAAGTAACCGGTATTGCCAGCCGGCATCACGGTTATTTTCCTGGCTCCCTGCAAAACAGGAAGGGAATTTATGGTCAGTTCGACGGGTTTGCCCGCAAGATCAACAAAGTAGCTGTGGATATTGCGGTTGGTGGTGACATTCTCGCCGTTGACGGCCAGCAAGTAGGTGCCGTCGGTAACGTTCAGTCCGGGCCGGCTCAAGGGCGGAACGGCTTTCACGGTCCACTCGGGGACTCTCAAAACCCTCTTGATCTTCCAGCGGCCCCTGTCGGTGTCGGCGATCCAGTCCACTCCCAGCAAGCCGACGCTTACACGTTTTGCCCTGCGCATGCGGTCGCCTCCGAATACATAGGTGTGGGAAGTGTTCAATTCACCAATCAACTCGCCGATTATGAAACGGATATCCTGTCGACAGGTGGCCCTTTTCAACAGGCGGCCATACTTCACGCGCATGGCCGGCCAATCCAGCCCGTGCATGCCCGGCTCGTAGTAAAAATCCCTTTCCATGCGCCAGGCCTCATTGAAGATCTGTTCCCATTCCCGGCGGGGATCCAGCTTCATACGTAAACCGGAAAGGTTGAGGGGCTTGCCCTTGGCTTTGCGGGCTGAGCTTGACGCCGTGAACAGACCATGACCCTGTCGATATATAATCTGCTTGCCGTCGTTTGACAGAGAGTACCCCGCCACACCCTTGGTCACTTCATCCGCCCGGCCCTTCTTGAAGTCAAAAGCCATCAGGTCCATGGGACCGGTTCCACGGAACTCGAAGCGGTTGAAATCACCCTTCTCGGCGTTCAGGAAAAACAGGTTTCCCGCGGCGGCGTTCAGGTTGCGGTAATTTCCTCCGGGAAGCGGAAACACTTCAACTCTATCCGCGATACCCGGAAATTCTATCTCGCAAGCGGGAGTCTTTTTCTTGTCGGCAACCGGAACGAGCGGCTCCACGCTTACACCTTTGGGAGGGAAAAGGGCGGGCAGGTTGTTTCTCAGGCTGAGGCTGTAGATACCGGCAACGTCCTTATAGACCATCTCCCATTGGAAATCACAATAGGTCGGCCGAAATCTGCGGTTGGAGACGAAGAAAAGTCTTTGGCCGTCTTCGGAAAACACGGGATTGAAATCATTGTATCCGCCGTTGCTTACGCAATGGGATTTTCCCGTATTGGTATCGAAGATGTGTAATTGATAAACCAATTCCCGGTTCATCTTGGAATACGCAAGGTAGCGGCTGTCCGGAGACCAGGAAAAATCGTATATGGGTTTGAGATCCAGGGATACATCCACGTGTTCGTATTCAGCCTTATCGACGGGAATGACTTTTTTGGTGGTCACATCGATAACCCTGCAATACAGTTTTTCGTCTGCGAAAGCTATTTTTTTGCCGTCCGGTGCCCAGCGCAGAGTATGACGATATCCGTCCTTATGTTTTGAAATCGTACTGTTCCCGGCGACTCCATTTGCGTCGGCGATAACGATTTCATACTCTCCCGAAGCATCGGAAAGATAAGCCAGATGCTTTCCATCGGGAGACCATACCGCATCTTTATCCCTGGCGCCGCAATCCCGGCTGACATTGCGGGTCACGCCATCTTTTACCCGTAAGGTGAACACTTCCCCTCGAGCGGTCACTACGGCTGATTCTCCATCGGGGGACAGCCCGAAATGGGTAATATATTCTTTTACGTCACGGATAACCGGGCGTGTTTCCGGAGCGTCCGCCCTCATGGTGATGGCAAGTCTGCGGTTCTCGTTGCGCTCCGTGTCGAGAAGCCATATATCCCCGCCCACCTCATACACAATTCGTTTTCCGCCGGCACTGGCGCGGCGGGCATCGTAATCGCGGTGATGCGTGATCTGTTCGATCGACTTTGCGGATGGATCATAGCGGAAAATGTTCAGGACGCCGTCGCGATCGGAGAGGAAATAGACCTGATCGCCCACCCACATGGGGGCTCTGTCTGTACCCTCAAAACCGCTGATATTCTCCTCACGCAATGTAGCCAAATCGAAAATATATACTTCCTGGGCTCGTCCGCCGCGATAACGTTTCCAGGTTCTGTCTTCACGCCTGGTCTTGTTGTACGCGATCTTTTTTCCGTCGGGAGAAAAACTTCCGGATCCCGCTTCCGGCATGGGCAACTCTTCGAGACCGGTCCCATCCGGCTTGATCAAGTAAATCCGCTGGAAACGCGAATAACTGTAACGGGATGAAACGAACATAATCCGTCCACTCGGAGCGTGCCAGCCCAACACCTGGTCATAGGCGGGATGCCAGGTAACCCGGGTGATCTCTCCGCCGTATAGATTCATCACGTACACGTCACCATTCCCATCGTACTCTCCGGTAAAGGCCACCCACTTGCCGCAAGGCGAAATACGCGGGTACCTTTCCTCACCGTCATGTACGGTCAATCGTACGGCTTCTCCCCCGGTAACCGGGACTTTCCAAATATCTTCCCCCGACACGAACACTATGGTGTCGCCTTGGATATGGGGAAATCTTTTCAGCATGTCCGGGCCGTCCGCCGCTTTCAGCGGCATGGCGGCGATAACGAATACAGCCGCGATGAAAACGACGGCCGTCGCCAGTAATCGCTTGGATTTCATTTTTTCCTCCTTGGATAGGGTTTCATTATCGTAAGTTGATCGTCCTTCTGCAAGTGCGGAATTTTCGATTCATTCTACATCCGTGCGGTATGGTCCGGATGGTATCATGGATATGAAGAATCAGAGATTTCACATTATATATGACGGTGAAATCGGGGATAAGGTTTAGTTTGCGGGGCGGAATCGTGGAGGATAACGAATCCCCAAGCTAGGCATCGCTTCCGGTACCCTGCAATTTCCGCAGCAATCGGCGGAAACGCCCCTCTTTGCCTTTGGGAGGTACCGGCGTCGTGGGCTTTTGCGTGGATTTGACTTGCGGCGCGGCCTGAGGCTTGCGTTTCCTCTGGACCGGTTTCTGGTTTGAGGATTTCTCCCGATCCCGGCGCCGGGAGAGTTCCTGACTTCTCTCCCCGGCTTTGTGTCCGGCGTCTCGATCCCGCCGGTTCCGGGGAGGTGGGGTTCTCCGAGCTTTTCCACTAGATTTCGTTGAATTGTCTGATGGGCGTCGCTTCGACGCTGATGGGGACCGTCCCCCACCGGTTATCCGGGTACTCCCGGTACCGGAAGAACGGCGATTGTTCCCCCTGCGCCGGTCAGGTGCATCCCGATTCGAAACCTTGCTGCGCACCAGCAACTTGGGATCCACGGGTTCGGTGGGAATGCGGATTCCGATGAATTCCTGAATGGCGTCAAGGTTGTAAATAAAGTCGTCACATGCCAGAGAAATGGCCTTACCGCTTTTCCCCGCCCTGGCGGTGCGGCCGATACGATGGACATAATTTTCACTATCTCCGGGGAGATCGTAATTCACCACCAGGTCAAGGCCCTCGATATGCAGCCCCCGGGCGGCCACATCCGTGGCGACCAGAATAGGGAGCTTGCCCTCTTTGAAGTCGGAAATAATTCGCAGTCTCTTGCGTTGGGGCAGATCCCCGATAAGGAATTCACTGTTGTAACCGTTTCCTCTCAAGTGGAAACTCACTTTCTCGGCCATATGCTTGGTATTGGTAAAAATCAGGGTATTGGCCGGATTATCCCGCTTCAGCAGTCCCAGCAGCAAAGCAACCTTATCCCGATGTCCCACGTGGTACATCAGCTGGGTGATTTTATCCACCGTTACCTTTTCCGGCTGGATTTCAATCTTTCTCGGGTGATCCATGAACTCCCGGGATATGGATCTGGCCTGGTATCCCAGGGTGGCGGAAAAAAGCATGGTCTGTCGATGCTGCGGAGGCATCATGCGACGCATCATACGGCGGATGTCCGGCAGAAATCCCATATCGAAAAGCCGGTCGGCCTCATCGATCACCAGGATCGCCACATCCTTGAAACTAAGTTTCCCGGAACCGTTCAAATCCAGAAGCCTCCCGGGAGTTCCGATTATGATATCTACATTGCGGCGGATGAGGGATTCCTGTTTCTGATATCCCACTCCGCCATAAAAGCAACCCATTACAAATGGCAAGTGGGCTCCGATCACCCGGGCGTCCTTCTCGATCTGCACCGCAAGCTCCCGGGTGGGAACGACAATCAATGCTTTTTTCCCTTTGATGCGTGAATCCTGGAGCAGTCTTTCAAATATGGTAATCAGAAAAGCGGCGGTTTTCCCGGTTCCAGTCTGAGACTGGACGGTTACATCCTTGCCTTCGAGGGTTACCGGCAGGGTGGAGGCCTGCACGGGGAGACATGCCTTGAATCCCGTATCTTTTATGCCCCGCAGCAGCAGTGTGTTCAGGTTCAACTCGTCAAACTTCATTATGATTCCTTTATTTCGGGAAAATACCATTCCAACGCTTCAATCCTGAAAGTTTTCGGCCCGGGGTGGGGCGGATAGAAGGTGGGTGAAACGGTAAATTCATTTTCAATAAGTAGAAGTATACCATTCAAAAAGCAATAAAACAAATTGGAGGACATTCGCTCACCACCAGGTCAACGATCGAACCGCGCCGAAAAGTCTGTAGAATGTAGACATAAGGTGGCAGGTATCAGGTGACAGAAGAGGTCTATCGACCTTCCAAGGAGATCGCTGGATTTATAGAAGGCAGATTGAGATTCGCCCTGAATGATGGTGCTCAAGACGCGGGCAGGCACGGGGGCCTGCCCCTACATCCGTATCGTTTGAATGATGGGCACGGCACGCCGTGCCCCTACGCCTGTTTGCCTTTTCCTGCCACCTGTCACTTTTTCTACTTCTTACCTCTTCAACTTTTCAACTTTTCAACTTATTTTAAATACACGGAACAAAAGATACTCCGATCATCAAATCCCGTTGATCCTTCCCTTTCCATCGTTTCACCCTCTGGATTCGCTGCAATCCGATTCCCACCGGAGCGACCAGAATGCCCGGATCCGCCAATTGGTCCAGCCATGAAACGGGTATATCCTCAGGAGCCGCGGTAGCGATCACGCGGTCGAATGGCGCTTCCTCGGGCCAACCTTTCCTGCCGTCTCCTTCTAGAAGGTGGATATTTGTATAGCCCAGATCCTCCGTCAATCTTGTCCGGGCTCCCCGGGCCAGTTCCGGGATTCGTTCTATAGAGTAAACGTCTTGGGACAATTCAGCCAGTACCGCCGCCTGGTATCCGGATCCGGTTCCGATTTCCAACACCCGTTCGACCCCACTCAATTCAAGCAGTTCGGTCATATAGGCCACGATATAGGGTTGAGAAATCGTCTGCCCGAAGCCAATGGAAAGCGGGCCGTCCCGCAGGGCATGCGGATGATCAACAGGGCGTACGAACTTTTCCCGGGGTACCTTGATCATGGCACTCAGGACCCGGTGTTCACGGATCCCCCGGGCCTGGATCTGTTGCGCAACCATGCGCTGCCTGCGCAAATAAGACTCACCCGCCATAATAGAAGATTCTACCCAAACGGGTTCCGGAATTCCAGGCACCCGGGGCGCGTTTCCGCGCCCCGGACAGTGAAGCTCATGGTGATTATCCGTCAATCAGGGTAAGCCATGGGCCGAAGTTCAGATAACGGGCGATGGCCGAGCGGAACTCCCCATACCCATCCACTTCGATTCTACGGGAAACCAACATATCCCACCGCAACAAGAGTTGGTTATCCTCTATCGGCTTGGCCGAAGAGGAAAAGATTACGCCTCCGGTTTCCACCACCGAATGATCCCGGACATATTCCAGGGATATCTGATCTTTGGTTACAACGACAATCTCAGCGGTTACCCGGAATGGATATAGAAGCTCCATTGGCGACAGGCGTTTATCCGCGGCAATGATGTCCGGGCTTATTTTTTCAATTTTTGGACTATCCAGGGTGTAAATCCCGGATGACAATTGATCCGTCCTCAGGGATTCGAGCCTGAATTTGACGCGCAGGCTGAGGGGCGTTATGCCACGCACCGTTTCGGTTTCAACTTTTTCTACCGGCAACATTGTTTTTAACAATTTTTCCGCGAAACCCGCGGGATCAGACATTGCCCGGGGATAGTCCATCCACGCACCGGAAATAGAGATCTCAATCCAACCGCGATTCTTATCCGCGGAATCGATCTCCCATTCACCCCGCACGTCGATCCGGTTGTCTTCCGGCGCGTCGGGGGCCAGGCGCTCGAAGCGGTCCTCCCCCACCCGGTACATAACCCTGCCCGCCAGGGAACCTGGATTGACTCCCCGCATGTTTCCCTGAGGATCCAGGTACCAACGCCTGTCACCTGCATCCAGGACCTCAACCAGGAAGCCGCCGATCTGAGACAGCGCCGGTCCAGCGCCGTCCATCCATCCCTGATTGGAATAGATGAGAATGGTTGATTTCAATCCCGCCGATTTCAGGGCGGCATGATAAATCAACGCTTTTTCGCCCGCGGTGCCGCTCCGTGCCAGCCATACTTCCTCGGGGGAACGGAATGTGAAACCGGAAAGATCCAGGGGCACCCGGCACAATTCCACGACATCATCAACCATCGAGCCGATCCGCACCATGCGATCAACTACCGAAGATGTCTCCCGGACGGCTTTCCGGATTTTGTCATGCAAGCTCTCCGGCAACGCGACCTTTTCATCCAATTTGCCCAGCAATGATTTCCACGAAGCCTTTTCTCCCAGAAGCAGTACCGGGTTATAGCCGGCGGGCATCATGTGTTCACCCACGGCCGGAGCCAGATTTTCTCTGGTCCAGGTCCAGGTCTTCATCCCATTCTGAGTGGAAATCCGCGGTTCCGCTTCCATCGGCGCCGCGTAAGCCAGGTTTGTTCCCGCCGCGGCCGTGACCCGTATCACCAGGCGGTCCGTCGGCAAGGGAAAGCGCAAAGGCTCAACCGCGGAAAAGCCCGGCTGAAAACCGGCAGCGGTAGTCAATCTGTATGAGAAATCCACAACGGCGCCTCGTTCCAATCCCGTGTGGGTGACCACCATCTCACGCAAATGGGAAAAACCCGCATGATTATGGGCGACCCGCGGGAGGACCGGATTGAGCGCGTTGTCCGGCAAAGGCACTTTGGTGCCGTCGGCCATGGTGGTTACGGAACCGATTACCTCGAGTTTCTGAAACCTTGGATTATACGCAATGAATGTTTCCCCCATACGCCTGGTGGCGGTATGGGAATTGTATTGCAGCCGGGTATGTACTTCACGTACCCATGAACCATCTGTGTTCAACGTATAATTCACCTCACGCAAAAGGTATCTGCCGTCGTAAGGACCGCCGGCAGCGGAAATTGTGAGGAATATCGCCAGCAGGATCACTCCTGACAGGATTAACCGTTTCATTGCTTACCTCCATACCGGAAAACCAGCATTCCATGTTCAGGCATGCGGAATTGCAGAACGCTTTGTCGGAATCCCGGCCAATCTTTGGCCTGATAAATACGTTTCTTGAGCTTAATCTCCCTGAACAGAGTCAGCCGCTTGCCCTTTTGCGTCAATTTGCCCGTAAATTCGGTTGCGTCTCCGTTAACCTTCTTCCATTCCGGCGCATTGACGGGAGACATGGCCCGGGGCAGTATTATGGTCTCACGAACCCGCACCAATTGTGAACAACTGGTGCGAAACGCGTTCTTGCGCTGCTTGAGCCCGGTATTGATATAGCTGAAAGCCAGGGCTCCATCCAGAGGCAGCCGTGAAGAAAGGGGCTGCAACAAGCTCAATTCGTCTCCTTTCCGAAACGCGCCGGGAACATGCACGCGGAATGCAATGACCATGGGACGGGACAGGTCGCCGGTATCGTGAACAGACAGATTGGTGACCCGGGCTCCGGGTAGGTTGCGGCACAGCATGGACCGCTGCATATCCGCCCGACGATGCAGGGGGCCGTATCCCATATAGCGCCGCAATCTGGAGTCACTTTGACCTTCGGCCTCGATACGGACATCGGCCACAAGAGTTCCATCCGTCATCACCCGGGAATCAATGGTGTAATATAGATAGTGATTTTCAGGAGGACTTACCGGAGTCGTCATCAAATCGGCGCCTTCCGGAACTCCCATAAGGTATTCCTGTTGTTGTTCCGCCGAAGACCACAACTCGCGGACTCCGGGCACCCAGGTAGGATCCAGCAGGTGATACTTTCCATCCAGTTTCACTACCGTCACACTATGGTTGAACTGGTCCGCCGGGATGCGGTCGATCCGTGAACCGGCCATGGTCATGGCTGGATATGACGTGAATCCCGCGGCCCGGAGCATGGTGACCAGCATACCGGCCTTGTCCTTGCAAACACCACAACGGTCACGAAAAGTCATTGTCCCGGGATGCAGGGTGAAGCCTTCGCCATCACCCATGGAGATGCCGGAATAGCGGATCTCTTCGGCGACCCAATGGGTCAGCCGTGATATTTTCTCCCAGGGGTCCGAAGCTCCGGCCAGGATTTCATCGACCTTTAATTTGATCTCCGGAGAGTATTCAAACGATCCAAAATCTTCGTTGACCCGATGGAACCAGAGTGATTTGGCTTTCCAGTCCGGGGACGTAGACAAAAGCAGCTTTGGAGCGACATCGGAAGGGCTTACCTGACCGGGTTCCCGTTTCGTGGGCTTGATGTCTCTCGTTTCCCAGAGGTAATGCACCCGGTCGCCTTCAATACGCGCAAAATGTCGGGCCTGACCATTATAAAACTCGTATTGCAGCTCCTTTTCCCTGGGAATTGTGACTTCATACCGCTTCTCCCGAATGTATCTCCGGGAATAAAAGGGCACAATGTCGTAAAAATGCCCTTTCATGGGCGGAATATACCGGCTGTCATCCTCCCCGGTTTCCTCTGCGAGCAAAGCGTAGGTGTAGCCTTTGCGGTAATCAACAATTTCCAGACCATCACCGGCTTCCAGAGAGCCGATGGGAAGCATCTTTTCACGCGCCCCCCAGTATATCGCCCGGGCGGGAGCCGGGTAATCCTGAACCTGCGAGAGATCCACTTCTTCCATCCCGCCGTCTTTTCTGAATATCCGGGCGGATCGTATCTCAACGTAAGCGGATTGGGGATCGTAACCGAATACGAGGGTTTTCAACTCACCGCCTCCCCGGTTTGTCAGCACTTTGTACAGAGTCCGGTGGATAACATGACTTAATCCTGAGTCCATTACCTTTACATCCGTATGATCCAGAACCACCAGAACCGAGGCTCCGGGATAACGATCCGCTCCGCCGGCTTCGCGTAAGAGCCGTGCACTGTCCGGTTCTCCAGCTGACAGGGAAAGGGACAGGAGTACGGTAAGGATACCGCTGACCATCATTCTGCGCATGATTTCCTCCCAATTTGGCTATAGGGGTCAAAGAGATTTGATACGCATGGAAGCATTAATGGTTTTTATGTTTACGTAACGTCCTTCAATTTCCCCGGACTCCCTGATATAATCATACGCATGAAAAGAGGCATACCGGTGATCGTCCTGCTGGCGTTGCTGGGTTTCCCGCCGGGTCTCCACAACCGGGGGCTCCCCCAGGACATGTCGCCCCCCGACAATTCTTCTCTCGGCATGGCCCTGGACTCCGACCAGGTGATCGACCCTTCCCGCGCCGAGGATGACGATTTTCTTTATGATCCGGAAATCGTCTCCCGCAAACTGTTCCAGAAGAAGTTGCCCGCCCTGAACGGACGCAACAAAGTAATCTGGTCTTTTCGTATGGCCGACACCGACCTTTTCCAATGATCCGCAAGTACCCCTGGCACTTCGTCTACCTCATTTTCGTGGTTATCTGCCTGTCCAATATTTTTCATAAACTCAAATGGTCCACCCCTACGGACATGATCAATTGGTCCCAGACGGAACAGGGGCTTCAATGTGCGTCCTCACCCGACCAGAGCCCCATCCGGCCGGGTGATATTCTACTCACGGTAAACAAATACGTGATCCATGACCGTATCGACCTGCAGCGGGTCATCGTACACCGGCACTATTGTCGCTACGAGATCGAGCGCGAAGGACTGCTTAAAGTCATCGGCATCGATATCATCCGCAAGTATACCCCTGTTTCCTATTACATCCTGGTATTCTCTGCCATTATCTTTATCCTGCTTACCCTAAACCTGCTGAACGCCCGTTTGGTTCAGCATAAGGAGGCTTCCGATCCGCCCAGTTTCTTTTTGGTGAGCCTTTCCTTTTCCGGACTGCTGATCTTCTCCCCCACCGGCGCATACAAAATGCTGGATTTCGGATTTCTCTTGCTGGACCGCCTCAGTACACTGCTTTTCCCGGCTTTCCTTCTGCATTTCGCACTGATCCATCCATTGAAATCATGGATGTATCGTCGATTCGGACGTCGCGTACTCCTGGCGGTTTACTCCGTTCCTTTTGCCATTCTGTTCTTCTACTTGTTTTTCCTGATCCCCCAACTGTTCAAACCGATTACCAACGTCCTTTCCGGAATCATCAGTTATTTCAACGGAGTCATCCAGATTTACATGACCGTTTTCCTGACTTTTTCCCTCGGGCTGCTGGCCCGCTCCGGCCTTGTCCTGGCATTCAGGCGTCATCAGCGCCGTTTCCTCGTCGCCCTGGCATTGACCGGAATCGGCCTCACTCCCCTGATCCTGTCTCCATTTATCAAAACCATCACTGCACGCCCATCTTCCCCGTCGGTGGTCATGCTCCTTTTCCTTACCGTCGCTACTCCGGTCGGACTGATCATCAACCTCAGCCAGCGTCGTTTCACCGACATCCAAGCCATCATCCGCAAAACCCTGTCCATCTCCTCGATTTTCTTTTTTATATTCGGCATATTCTTCTTCCTGGATATCAGTATGGAGAAGAACCGCCTGATGGGGCTCTTCTGGTCTCTGGCCGCTATTCTGACCGCGGGATACCTTTTCAAACCCATTGAATCCACGGTTCAGGAATACTTCGAACGCATTTTTCTCAAACGATCCTACAACTTCAAGCGCCGGTTGCGCCGGCTGATTCAATCACTTCAGGGTGAACGCAACCTCTCTCAATTGTCCGCAAACTTTCTGGACACCATTAACAGCGGCTTCTCTTTGCGCCAATCGGCCATGCTGATCCATTCCCGCAAGAACATCTTTTATTCACTCCCGGGCAAAACCAAACTGGTTCTATCCAAAGCCTTTCGAGAGGAGCTTTTCCAACGCGATCACCTGGTCATTCCCTCCAGCCAGGATTACGCCGGTCGCTTTCTCAAGGAATCCAAGACCCTGAAAGCCATGGGATACTACCAGTTCCTGCCCCTGAAAACCGCCGAAAAACTCACCGGAGTTGTGGCCATCGGCCTGAAAGAAGACGGCACTTACCTTTCCATTGAAGACTGGGAACTCCTGCTTAACATAACGTCATCACTTTCTCTGTCGGTGGAAAACGCTTTCCTCTACTCAGAACTTGAAACCCAATTGGAAGAAATCAACTGGCTAAAGGAATTCAACGAAACCATTATCGAGAACCTTAACTTCGGCATTGTCGTTCTCTCCCGTCTCAATATCATCTTGAGCTGGAACCACTTCATGGAGGAGCGTTTCGGTACACCCAGCCACCAGGCGGTCAACCGTAAGGCGTACAAAGTCCTCGGCAATACCCTGTGGAAAGAGATCCTGCCGCGCAAATCCAGGGAATCCGCCACCTTCCAGACCCGTATGCGACTGCGGGGTGAAGAGAAAACATTCGATATCCGCATCTCTCCTCTCCAGGACAACAGCGGAAACATCACCGGCACGATCGTGATCTTCGAAGACGTTACCGAGAAAGTACTGATGACCAAACAGCTGATTACAACGGAAAAGATGGCCTCCCTGGGAATGCTCTCCGCTGGAATCGCCCACGAGATCAATACCCCGCTGACCGGAATTTCCTCTTATTGCCAATTGATTCTTGACAAACCGGATGATCCGGAGAACCTGGAATTCTTCACCCGGATCCAGGAACAGGTCCTCAGAGCCAACAAGATCATCCGTACACTGCTTGATTTCTCGCGCCAAAAAGGTGAGGCCCCTCAGGAAGTGGATCTGGACACGATAATCAGGGAAAGTCTCTCTCTGATGGAACACAAGCTGAAACGCAAAAAAATCAGTGTTGAAAGCGACCTGCGGTTGACGCGCCGTTTCACCGGTTTCGTCACCCGGTTGCAGCAATTGTTCATCAACCTGTTGATCAACGCCGCCGATGCCATTGACCACGATCATGGCCGTATCCTTCTCAAGGGGACCGATGATGATGAGAAGATCACGATTTCGGTAAGCGATAACGGTAAGGGTATCCATCAGAGCGATATCCAGCATATTTTTGATCCTTTCTTTACCACCAAAGGCCCGGGAGAAGGCACGGGCCTGGGGCTTTCCATCGCTTTCAACATCGTCCGTGAACACTACGGAGAAATCAACGCACAGAGCAGTAGAGGAGAAGGAACGACATTCACGATTGAATTCCCCCTTTTCAATCCCCTGCGGAGTATACAATTATGAAAGAGAAAACCATTCACCTGGTCGACGATGAGAGCATCATTCACGATATTTTCAGCCGCATTTTCAAGGGCAATGAGTACCGCTTGATCATCTCGGAAAATATGAGCCAGGCCCTGTCCAACCATCATCCCGAAGTTGATGTGGTCATCATGGACCTGATGATCCCCGGAACTTCGGGGATCGAGATCTTCAAGCAACTGAAAAAGATTGATCCCGCTATCCGGGTCATCTTCCTTACCGCTTTCGGTACCATTGAATCGGCCATCGAGGCCATTAAACTCGGTGCCATGGACTACCTCCAAAAGCCCTTCAACAATGTGGAATTGCAACACAGAATTGACCGGGTCATCAGGGAGCGAGAAGTCGACCAGGAGAACATCCAACTCAAGAAAACCCTGAACCAAAGGTTTTCCTTTACCAATATCATCGGCAACAGTCACGCCCTGAAGCAGACCCTCGACCTGGTGGAAAACGTCGCCGCCACCAATTCCACCATTCTGATCACCGGGGAAAGCGGGACCGGCAAGGAGTTGATCGCCAAAGCGGTATTCAACAATTCCAATCGACGCAACCGCCCCTTTCTTTCCTTTAATTCCAGCAACATCCCGGCTACTCTTTTCGAGAGTATCCTTTTCGGTCATCGCAAAGGATCCTTTACCGGAGCCCACGCGGATCGCAAGGGAATTTTCGATGAAGCCGACGGCGGAACCATCTTCCTGGATGAAATCGCCAATCTGGATATGGAGACCCAGGCCAAGATTCTGCGGGTTCTTCAGGAAAAGGAAATCCAGCCGCTGGGAGCCAACCGGGTCCACAAAGTGGATGTGCGGATCATCGCCGCCACCAACGTGGTTCTTCATGAAAAAGTAAAGTCGGGCGAATTCCGGGAGGATCTGTTTTACCGCCTCAACATTATCAATATCCACCTGCCGCCGTTACGGGAGCGCATGGAGGACATTCCTCTGCTGGTTGACAACTTCACCCGCAAGTACGCCGAAGAAAACCAGCGTGATATCCCGGCCGTACAGCCGGAATTCCTGCAGAAGCTGATGCAGTATCCATGGCCGGGCAACGTCCGGGAACTCGAGAATGCCATTCAGCGTTCGGTAATCCTGGCATCCAACCAGATCCTCACTCCCGACCTCCTTCCCGACGAAATAAAATCCGGAGATTCGGCACATATTAAACCGTCCGGAGGAGATTTCAATCACCGGGTGAACCAGTACAAGCGGCGCTTGATCCTGGATGCATTGAAAAACAACGACTGGGTGCAGAAGCGCGCCGCCGACGAGCTCAACATCAAGCCCACCACTCTGTCGGAACTAATCAAGCGCCTGGAAATACGCAAATGAAAGCCTATACCCTTCATCGCCTGTTGCAGTCATCGGGATTTGACAGCCGCCGCCGTATCCGTAAGGGCATCGCCGACGGTGATTTCAGTGTAAACGGCAAAGTGATTACGGACCCGAACTTTCCCGTTGATCCCGAAGACGACATCCGCTTCCAGGGCAGTCGCCTGAAGCTGAACGTTGAATCCCGGGTCTACTTCCTGCTTAATAAACCCCGGGGGGTGGTATCCACTCTTGCCGATCCCGGAGGGCGCGCGACAATCAAGGACCTGATCAAGGGAATCCGGGAGCGAGTGTACCCGGTGGGACGCTTGGATTTCCACTCCGAGGGCCTCATATTGCTGACCAACGACGGGGACCTCATGAAAAAAGTGATCACACCGGCGAACAAAGTCCCCAAGCAATACCTGGTCAAGATTCGCGGAATCCTTTCCGACCAGGATCGCGAACGCCTGCTGGTAAAAGGGATACACATGGAAGGTTTGAGAATAAAACCCCTGGAAATCACTCCGGTTCGGCGAACCGCCAAAGGGCACTCCTGGCTGACCTTGACCATTACCGAGGGACGCAAACACGTGGTCCGCAAACTTCTTCGGTTCAGCGGACACCCCGTGGAGCGTCTGCGGCGGCTTTCCATCGGCAACCTGAGGTTGCAGGGCATTCCGCCTGGGCATTGGCGGGAAGCCACCGCGCAGGAGATGGACGCCTTCATCAAGGGCCTTACATCCGGGAAATTTCCAGGCTCTGCGGATCGTTCGCCTAAGTGATTATGGTACCATCCGGAATTTCAGCATTCTTGGGGACTACCACGATTCCATCCACGATGTGATAGTTCCCGGCGTCCACCCGCGACGTCTCCCCCTGGTAATCAATGCGCACATTATTCCCGATACGCACGTTTTTGTCCAGAATGGCTTTGCGTATAGAGCAATTGCGCCCGATCCCCAGGGGAACCTTGACGGAACTATCTTTACACTCGTAGAAGTCCGCTCCCATCATAACGACCTGTTCCAGCTGAGCGTTTTCGTTAATGATAGAACGTATCCCGATTATCGATTGTTCTATTCGGCTGCCTTCGATAATGGAGCCATCGGAAATGAGGGCGTTGTGCATGTGGCAATTGCGGACCTTTGATCCTGGAAGAAACCGGGCATGAGTAAAAATCGGATTCAACTCATCGTAGAAATTGAAACGGGGCACCGGATTGGCGAAATCCAGGTTGGCCTGAAAAAAAGACTGAATGGTACCGATATCCTCCCAATAGCCGGAGAATTCGTATGCATGTACGTGGCGATCCGGTATGGCCGCGGGAATGATCTCTTTTCCAAAATCCTGACTGTCGCTTTGATCCAACATGTCGACCAGCACATCCCGGTTAAATACATAAATACCCATGGATGCCAGAAATGCCCTGTCATCAGGGCGATCCGGCAACCGCATGCTTTCTATCAATCCATTTTCCTGCGGCTTTTCCGCGAAAGCGTTGATACGACCGTCATCCCCCAGGCGCATGATTCCGTACCTGGAGGCCGCCTCCCGTGATACCGGGGTCGTAGCGATGGTGATTTCCGCCTTATTCTCCTGGTGTACCTTCATCAGGTCTCCCATGTGAATGCGGAACAACTGGTCTCCCGAAAGGACAATGACGTATTCCACGTCCTGACCGCGGATATAGTCCAGGTTCTTTCGTACCGCGTCGGCGGTTCCCTGATACCAGTTCTTGTTTTCCAGGGTTTGCTGCGCGGCCAGTACCTGCACGAATCCTCGGGAAAAACCATCAAACTTGTAGGTCCCGGTGATGTGGCGATGCAACGACTCGGTGTTGAACTGGGTCAACACGAATATTTTCTTGATGCCCCAATGGAGGCAGTTGGAAATAGGGATGTCGATCAAGCGGAATTTCCCCCCAATGGGAACCGCCGGTTTGGCGCGTTTTTCAGTTAGAGGAAAAAGCCTTGTTCCCTGTCCACCCCCCAGAATCACCGCCAGAGCGTTCTTCATGGATGCCTCCGGTCCTTGGAATAGAGTGAACCATGGTGATTTGGTTCATTCCGCATATGTCTGCATGGTAGGCGGCGCGCAAGGCAAAGTCAAGGGAAAGAAATTAGGGAAGTTAAGCGAGTTGAGCGCGGGAATACAGTTGAACAGTTGAGTTACTCTCTCTCAACTTCTTATCCTCCCCGCAACTTTCTCAACTTCCCTGTTCTACAGACTTACTTACTGACCCGTTCGATATAGGATCCGTCCCGGGTGTCCACCCGGATCACCGATCCCTCCTCAACAAAGGGAGGCACCATGATTTCCATGTCGTTGTCCAGGACGGCGGGTTTGTAGGAAGCCTGTACCGTGGCGCCTTTCAAGGCCTTCTCGGTTTCCACGATTGTAAACTCCATGGAGAGCGGCGGGGTGATATTCATGGGAGTGCCTTCGAAAAACTCAATCTGATACACTTCGTTCTCTTTTATATAGTAGGTCAGATCACCCAGGAATTCCTTGTTCATGGGAAGTTGCTCATAGGTTTCATTGTCCATGAAAACGTAGTTGTCTCCATCCTGGTAGGAAAAAGCGTATTCCCGGGTTTCCATGACAACCCGGTCCACTTTTTCACTGGATCGGAAACGGTGGTCCCGGATAGTCAGGTCCTGGATGTCCCGGATCTTGGTTTGTACAATGGCATTGCCTTTGCCGGGTGTGATGTGTTTCATTTCTTCGACCCGGAACAGCCGGTCGTTTATCCGTATCACCATACCTTTGCGGATTTGGGTGGCACTAATCATGGTCGTAACCTCCACATTGATCTGAGTGTTCCGTGCCGGGTGATTTCTGAATTCCGGACGGAGAAGGGAATTCAAATGGAGCTGATGGGAGTCGAACCCACGACCTTCTGAATGCCATTCAGACGCGCTCCCAGCTGCGCCACAGCCCCATTCGAAATTGGTTTATACCACATGCGTGCGGGGAAATCAACCGGTTGCACTCCAGATTCAATCGACTTTTTCCCCGGGCATCATCACGATACCGGTGGATACCCGTCCGTCGATCCGCACTTCCAGGGGTTCGGGCAGGCGGATGTGGATTACGTGCCGGGTCCTTCTGACCACCGGCATCTCCAGCAATCGGTCCCAGCGTATGAACTCCTTACCTGTTTCCCGGCGGATGTGGAAATACCCCATTTTCAGGGATATCATGTTGTGGAAGAAGTGGCTGCCCTGTGAGGGATCCACCATGAAACCCGGGCGGCCGGTTTCCACAACCACCCTGGCCTGGGAAATCTGTCCCCATTCCACCGGAATACCCAGCCAGGGATCATTGGTGCCCCAGCGCCCGAATCCGATCAACAGGTAGTTCCGTTGTTCCCGAATGCAATGGGAATTGATCTCCCCCACTTCAGCGGCTATTCTGCGGGTTTTGCCGGTATCGAACGCATCCGGATCCACAATGACCACGTCCCGCAAACCTTTGAGAACACCATTGCCCATAGCGTTCTCGCAACGGCACAATATCTCTCCGTTGGTTTCGGGTTCCAAGGCGATCTCCAGCTTTTCCTTGCCGGTTACCATGGGACGTATCTGCAACAGGTTGAGCTCCGGAACCGCCTCACCACCGGGGGGGATCTCCATGGCGAACTCCACCTCAACGTGAGAACCGAAAGCGCTTCTGCCGGTGCGCAACACTTCGCCCAGGGCTTCTGCCAGCGGCAGGCTCCGGTGCTTCAAAATCGGGGCGAAGGTAACCAGCCGGGGTCCCTGTTCCGACAGGGTATCCTGAATGCGATCATCCGCGGCGGAATAGGTGCTGCCTACGTACCGCAGGGTGCCATCTTCCTCGGCGGTGGATAAATCCAGACGTTGCATGGTCAGGAGTTCATCCGCCTGAATGCGGATATCGCTTTTGGCCAGCGACAAAGCCCAGAATGAATTCTGCGTTTTCTTGAGCAGCTCATCCACGCCCGCATAGGGAGGAGGCAGATGCGGGTATCCCGGAGAAAATCGCCATGTCCGGGCACCTTCCACAATGGTGGCACCCAATCCCAGGGCCAGTTCGACCGCGCCGTCATCGGGTTTTTGATACGACACGGGATAGAAATTGTATGATTGCGCGACACCGGAAACCACGGGGTAAAAGCTATCACCATGCCTCCGGCCCACCACCTGCTGAATAATCACCGCCATTTTCTCTTCCTCAATACGGAAATTGGTGTTGCGCACGTATTCCTTGGGTGAACGGAAAAAAACCGACGCGAACACCAGTTTGATGGCGCGTTCCAATTGCTGCTTGCGAACGGAAAGCTTCTCGTGGTTGTTGGGCAGCATGTATGTGGCGTAGAGACCGGCAAAAGGCAGGGTCTGCGAATCCTCCAGCAGACTTGAAGATCGTACCGCCAGGGGATATTCAATGTGATTCAGGAGAATTTCCAGATCCGTACCAATGGAGTCGGGCAATCTGGCGCGCAGGAACCGTCGAGCGATGCGCTGATTGTCCGTAGACGCGATGGCTTCCTTTACCAGACCGTTGGCTTCCATGAAGGCTTCAAAAACCTCACTGCATATCACGAATGTATGCGGAGTACGGATATGGATGCCCTTGAAACGATCGGATAATCCGGTTTTGGAAAGCATGGTGTTCAAAAATGCGATTCCTCTGGCTTTTCCTCCCAGGGAACCGGTACCGAGTCTGATGAATGATTCCCGGGAATCCAGGAGAGATTGCTGGAAATCCAGAATCACTCCGGAACGGTTGCGAACCATAAGGCCCTGTATGGCACGGAATATAAAATGTCTCAACGCAGCGGTATCGGCGAAATCGGATACTTTTTTCGGACGCAGCGCTTCAGCGCCTTCGAATTCCGTACGGGCGCGCAACCAGATGGATATGTGATTGCGCTCCGCGTGAAAGCGGAGGCATTCGTCGGGAACCATCTGGACCAGTTTGGAAAACTCGTTCAGGTTTCGCGCTCGGCCGACTTCGGTCCCGTCGGGCATGCGGAACACGAAATCACCAAAGCCGAAATTACTCAGGATAAAGCGACTGAGCTCCTGCAGCAAATGGGGGGAATTCTTGTTGAGAAAATCCAAACCGAGTTTCGCGGCTCTTTCCCGATTCTCTTCGTTAGAGGATTGAATCAGGAAAGGCAGGTCCGGAATATCCCCCTTGATCATTCTGGCCACCCGGAAACCGCATACCCGATCAATACGATCGAGCCTGGGGAAGCGGATGTCCGAAATTACGCCCAGCAGGTTATCCCGGTACCTCCGATAGAGTTCCATGCCCTCCTCAAAGGTCTCCGCCAGAAGAATCTTGGGCCGAGCCCGCATACGCAGCAGGCGGTGCAGATCGTTTACGCCCTCGGAGATCAACATGCGGGTTTGGGTCATGATTTCGGTATACAGAATGGGCATGAAAATCGAATAATATTTGGGGGAATCTTCAATCAGCAGAATCACCCGCACCCCCAGGCGGGTATCATTCTCAACATTGCGGCTATCCTCTATGTACTTGATAATGGCCAGGAGTATCCGGGTGTCACCGGACCAGAAGAATACCCGGTCTATGCTGGGGCTGCTGCGCAGCTTTCGCTGCATTTCCTGGCCGACCCATTCATAGGTCAGGAGAATGACCGGTATGTCGGGATTCATCGCCTTGACCCGGGCGCCGAATTCCAGAGGATCCATGTCGGCAATCCGGGTCATGGTGATCACCAGGTCAAATCGTCCGTTTTTCAGGGCCTCCAAGGCTTCCTCCGCCGTGGACGCCCGGTGGATCCGGGGTACGAATCTCAGGTTAAGATCAACATACTCACCGAAAATCCGCTCCGAAAGCCGGCCGTCTTCTTCCAGAACAAAAGCATCATAGTAACTGGATACCAGGAGTATTTCCCGCACCCGGAAGCGGATCAGGTCGTGGAAAAGGCCGAACTGGATTTCGTGATCCCCCGGTAATGCGGATTGCAGTTTCCCGTTGTTCTCCATGGGTTTCACTATACTGGAATCATTACGGGGAATGCAACTTATCCTTGAGAAAGCAATCCCGCCAACGCATCCAGCATGGCCTGCTTTTCAAAAGGTTTACTCATGAAAACAACGCCTGGAATCACTTCCAGGCGTTTGGGTGCTATCCCGCCATGGTGACCGGATATCAGCAGGCAGGGCAATTCAGGCCTCACATTTCGGCAGCGACGCAACAATTCGATTCCGTCCAGATACGGCATGTCCAGGTCGGCAACCACCGCGTCAAAATCACCGGGATTGCGATTGAATATCTTTTCCGCCGCCCGGGGATCACTTCGAAAGATTACCCGGTAACCATGAGGAGCCAGCATTCCCGCTACGCCACGCCCCATCCCGGTATCATCATCCACGAAAAGAATGCGCCGGGAGAAAGCTTCCTTCTTCTGATCATCCGTCTCGTATGTGGTGGATTTCCAGTCCAGTGCCGGAGGTTCAACCGCCGGAAGCAGAACCTCGAAAACAGCGCCCCGGCGCCTTCGGGAAGACAGATAGATCCTTCCTCCCAACCCCATCACGATTCCCTTGACCACCGATAAACCCAGGCCGGTTCCGCCACAATCGGAACGGGTAGTGAAAAACGGTTCAAATATCTGTTCCCGCAAATCGGGAGGTATGCCGGGTCCCGTATCCGATACCCGGATACGACAGTATTCACCGGCTTCCAGCTCGCGGAAACGTCCGGCGGTTATGTGGATGCGGTCCACCCTGAAGTCCACCCGCCCCCCGGCTCCCATGGCCTGAGCTGCATTGCTCCCCAGGTTGACCAGAATCTGATGAATCTGGGTCGGGTCCGCCTTCACCCAGGCGTCGACGGTCACGTTTGATGCCTCGAAATGGATGTTGGCGGGAGTCGTGGCCCGCAACATGTTCAAGGCCTCTTTCACAACTTCCCTGAGTTGCACGTGAACCGAGGGCCGGTCACCGGGCCGGCTGAAAGTCAGGATCTGATGGACCAGCCCCGCGCCCCGGCGCAGGGAAGCCCGGATTTCCGGCAACCGCACCCGGGCCCGTGAGTCAACCGGCAACTCGTTACGGATGATCTCCAGGTTTACGAACAGGGTCGCCAGCAGATTGTTGAAGTCGTGGGCAATCCCTCCGGCCAGAGATCCGATGGCCATCATACGCTGGTTATACTGCATATGCTGTTCCAGGAGACGGCGTTCTTCCACCTCCCGGTAAAAGGTATCCAGCAACCGGTTGACCCCCTCCACCACGGGAGCGAAATCGGGTCCCACCCGGCCGGGATTTCCGCGCATGGAGAAGTCGCCTTCCAGAGACTGATTGATCATGCCTTCGATCTGTCCGCTCACCCGGCGGAGATTCCGTCCAATCCAGAGTGTTACCGCCAGCGCCAGACCCGCCAGGGCGGCCAGAGCGGCCAGGATCAGGGGAAACACCCGGTTGTTCAGTGCCTTGGCTATGATGCTTTGAATTTCACTCCTGCGCACTTCGGCGATGATCACCCACCGTAACCCTTCAATGTTCAGAGGAGCGTAGGCGGATATGACATCGATGCCCATGTAGTTTATAACCTCTTCCACACCCCGGCCGCCGGCCAGGCCTTTGCGCGCTGGAATCGTATCCACTCCATTCTCTTCCACGCTGCCGAAGAAGGACGCCTGCAATGAATGGCTCCCGGGGCTCATGTACGAGTCGGATCGCATTTTATGATCCATACCGACCAGGTAGGTCTCGCCGGTCGGCCACATACCCGAACGCTCCGACATAATAGCCGCCACCGCGGAATTCGATATCTGAACCGCGACGACACCGGTAATCCGACCTGCGCTTAACACCGGAGCGGCAAGGAATTGAGCGGGGCGATTGCCCGATGGGGAATACGGTCGGGTGTCCGATAGGGCCGTGACTCCATTGCGGGCCTTGCTCCATGCATCGGCCAGCGAGGAATTTTCCTCACCCAGGCGTTGACCGAAATCCGCTTCCTTACGTACGGAGAAAACCACATCTCCCCGGATGGGATCCAGCAGGAAAATATCATAATACTGGTTGCGTTCAGCCCATTGCTTTAAATAGGGGAAGAACTTGTCGTGGATGCGCTGATAATCTTCGGGAGCAAGGAAATCGCCATCCCCGGTTCCGCTGAAATGTTCTCTGGGTGACGGTCCGGAGGCATAGAAGGCGCCGGTCAACTCAGAGCAGGCCTGGATAATGCGCGGGCTGCGTGAAAGAATCGCGATGTCCGCTCGACGCTCGGCAAAGAACTGTCTGATCTGCACGGCTTTCAATTCACGAATCGACTCAAGGTGTCGGAACATCTGTTGTTTCAACTGGCCGCGCACGGTGTTCATCCCCACCACCGAGACCATGAGCAAGGGTATAAGTCCGGAAAACAGGAACGCAGAAATCAAGAGGTTGCGAATGGATACCCTGGATTGAAGACCATCTCCTCCGGAATATCGGTATTCAGACACTGAACTTGTAACCGACTCCGCGGATGGTTTCGATGCACGCACCGGCTTCCCCCAATTTCCGCCGCAAACCCGATATCTGGTAGTCCACCACCCTCTCGGTTATCGCAAACTCGTCGTCTCTTACGGCGCCCAGGATCTGGCAACGGGTCAATACGATGTTCGGGCGTCTGGCCAGGCACACCAGGATGTCGAACTCGGTTTTGGTAAGGCTTATCTTCCGGCTGTTGACCGATACTTCATGAGATTCAAGGTTTATGGATACCGGGCCCCGCTCCAGCACCTGCAACGGTTCCTCGTCTATCTTGGCCTTGCGCCGCAACACCGCGCGGATCCTGGCGGTCAGGATCTGGGGATCAAAGGGCTTGGTAATATAATCATCGGCGAAACTTTCCAGTCCTTTGATGATATCCGTAGTCAGGCTACGGCCGGTAAGCATAATAATGAATATTCCGGATGTACGAAAATCCTGGCGCAGGACCCGGCTGACATCATATCCGTTTATTCCCGGAAGGCTCACATCCAGGAGGATCAGATCGGGCATGAATTCCCGGGCCAGTTCAAGGGCTTCTTCACCACTGCCGCACATCTGTACACTGAAACCGTCCTGCTCCAGAATATAGGCCAGGCTGCGCAACAGAGTTTGATCATCTTCAACCAGCAGTATGCGCGGTGCCATCAAAACTCCTATGGTAATCACATAAAGAGTAGAACCGGAAGGACTTCTTTTCAACTTCTGACGGATCACTCATGTCGGTGTGGCCATTTGATTTGTCTTTTATGCAAAACCTAAATGTTATCCAAACAAAAGTCAAATACTTTAATTGCATTCTCTTATGGAAGTCATCGCTTTAGAGCGGTAAGGAGGGTATTATGTCGGGTACATTACAATTGGATGTGGCTTGTCCGGAATGCCATACCAGCCTCATGGATCCAGCGCATCTCATCGACCATGTTCCCAGCGTGCGCGCCGCTATTCGAGTCGACGGCAAGCGTGGCTGGCTGCGTCTTTCATCGGTGTATGGCAGTTACGCCATTGAAAGTGACCTTGAAATTCCGCAGGGGGCTATCGCGGATTTTCAATGCCCCGATTGCGGATCCCCGTTGAACAGCGCTGAGGTCTGCGATCTCTGTGGAGCTCCCCTGGTTTCCCTCCGACTTTCCAGCGGGGGCCAGATCAATATCTGTTCCCGCCGGGGATGCAAAAAGCATTTCCTTGAGTTCCAGAACGGAGTAATGGCCCTCAGCCGCCTGTATGACGCCAACTCCATCGGCGGATCCACGTTGTCAGCGGCGCCCCACCCGGATCATGACGTCTACACGGATCATGACGCCGCCCGCCGCGAAGTCATACGCAACGGCGCCTTCCTCGATTCCTATTGCCCCCATTGTCAGCAGAGTTTGATTACACCCCGCGGCATCCATCTTCACGTTACGAATCGGGACCGTTCCGAAGGCGATCTGCTTTTGAGCCCGTATCTGAACGTATTCACCCACGAATCAACCGTCGAGATTCCGGACAGTGAAGAGGTCACGGATTTGAATTGTCCCCATTGTCATCATACCCTGATGATTCCGGAAGTGACCTGCGAAGAGTGTAACTCAAAAATCGCCGGCATTGATGTATCCGCCATGCACAAGAACATCACTTTTTTTATTTGTATGAAAAAAGGGTGTCAATGGCACGGCGTTTCCAGGGAAGACACATACCTGATCGCCCTGGAAGACAGCGCGGAGTGGTAACATGTACTCAATCATCGATAGACGCGAATTGGCCAAGGGAAACATGGTTTCCCTTACAGTCAACGCACCCGAGATCGCCCGCAAGATCCGCCCCGGGCAATTCATCGTATTACGCATCAATGAAACCGGCGAGCGGGTGCCCCTAACCGTCGCATACAAAAACCTGGCCCACGGCAGCATTACCATTATCTTCCAGGTGGTCGGGAAATCCACGGCCATGCTGGCGTCGCTGAAAACCGGGGACGCCATCAAGGACCTGGTCGGGCCGCTGGGATGTATCGAGCATTTTAAAAAGCTGGGTACCGTTGTGGGTATCGGCGGCGGTTCCGGTATCGCCGTTCTTCATCACCTCATGGAAGGTTACGCCGAGGCGGGAAATGAGTTGATCGGCATCATCGGCGCCAGGGACAAGGAAATGCTTATCCTGGAAGAACAGATGGACCGCCTGTGCGACCGGCTCATGGTGACCACCGATGACGGCAGCTATGGCATGCACGGCCTGGTCACCGACGCGCTCAAGCAGCTGGTGGAAGAACAGGTGCATATCGATCTTGTCATGGCCGTGGGTCCCCTGATTATGATGCGGGCGG
>Ga0272441_10004552_pt1 | contig 24952 bp, 19 predicted proteins | sample SSMProp6N_FD_193582 | JGI IMG/M metagenome (GOLD analysis project Ga0272441, IMG submission 193582) | Marine sediment archaeal communities from Little Sippewissett salt marsh, Falmouth, MA, United States - SSM-Prop-6N | ecosystem: Environmental > Aquatic > Marine > Wetlands > Sediment ...
CGACCAGGTCGATCGACCAGGTCAAGACATGGTTATCTGGAAGATTGCAGGTAGTGCGTGTGGAAACACGCACTACTTTTTTTGTATTCATGTGGTATACTATACATATATATAGATATATCATTAATATATTGGGGTAATTTGGTGCGGAAAGCGTTGAAACGTATTGCGCGGAATAAAGTAAGTATAAATTTTGTGATCATTGGGGCTGTTGCCTCATTACAGGCTGTCAATGCCATAATACTAGGACGGCTTCTTAGTAAGGGGGAGTTTGGTTTTTACAGTTTTCTCTTTACATCTATAGTCCCTCTGGTCAGCACAGTCGTTATATTCGGCCAGAATGTTTCCGTAGTCCGGTATTTTTCTAATAAAGACCTTTCGAAATACAACTGGAAGACATATTATCGCAACGTTACATGCCTTTTCGCGTTTCTCATCATAATACTGACCTCGGGGATATCATTTTTTTACAAATTGGACAGACAGCATTATATATTCTTAAGCCTGGCGATTTTCTCAGCGGCGTCATTAGCCTTTTCCTCAAGTTTTCTGAGGGCAAAAAAAAGGTATATCGCTTCCATCCTTGTTGAGAGGGCGTCGCCGCCTATATTCATCGTCATGATACTTATAGGCCTTAGCCTGGGAAGGACGGGGTTTTATAATTTCACGGTTATGAAGACCATCTCTTATGCCGCCGCTTTTTTAGCCGTGATGTTCTTATTCCTCTTTCGAGAAAAAAGCGGCAGCGAGGTTGTCAAACGCAATATATATGCGGACGGCGTGCTGCTCTGGGCGATAGGATTAACGCTTATAGCGATAAACAGGGTGGATGGTTTTTTTATCGCGAGATTCTTAAATTATGAACTGTTGGCTTTGTATTCGGCGGTTTTTGTACTTGTGCAGGTTTACGATTTCGCGGCGCAAGCTATATGGAGCGTATACTCCCAGAGATTTTCAGACGATTATAACGCGCGTGCCGGGAAGTTTTCTCTCATCCTGATAATCATATCTCTGGCCATAACCTCCTTTTACGCGATATTCGGCAAGTGGTTGTTGACGGCCCTGTTCAAAGGAAAATATGATGCAGGCAGTCATCTGTTGCTGCCGTTTTGTGTTATAGGGATACTGAAAGTAGTGTACATGTACCCGGCATGCTATCTGGTAGGGAAATCCAGCACAACGAGCCTTAAGACGTTCCTAAATTTCAATATTGCCGGGGTATTACTAAAGATAGTTATGATCACGATTCTTATAAAGCACTACGGCCTTGCCGGTGTGGTGTTGAGCGGCATTATAGTCTGGGGCTTCAGGAATATCGTGGGCTATTATATAGTCTATAAGGACAAAAGAAAGAAAAAGGCCAATCGGATGCCTAACACTGAAAGGTAGACCTCAACAATGAAAATGCTTGTAGTCGGTTCGGGAAATTTTCTGAACAATGGGAATCTCGCTATGGCCAAGGCATTTATCGATTCTTATAAGGATAAGATCCCGGGCCTTGAGGTAGTGTTATTATCAGAGGACGCCGAAGGTGATCACGCCAGATTACGGGACGATTCTGTCAGATTGATCACTATGCCGTGGCGTTCCAGAGCATTGAAAGCCGATAGGTTTCGAAAAATAAAGGTCAGGGCAAGGCTTTTCCTGTATCTTTTCAGATGCCTTATATGGCGGATATTTAGGGTCAAAGGCGTTTTGAAAAGCGAGATTTTATCGGAGTATAAAAGCGCCTCTTGCGTAATCAGCCTTAGCGGGGACAGCATCTCAGAGGATTATTCTGTCCAGGCATGCGTTTTTCAGCTCTACGCTATCTTTCTCGGAATAATACTTAAAAAGAAGGCGATTGTCTATGCCCAGAGTGTGGGGACATTTAAAAGCGGACTTCTTAAAAAGCTCGTGCCGTTTGTCTTTAACAGGTGCGCGCTTATAACCGTGAGGGAAAATATTTCTTATGAATACCTGCCTACCATAGGGGTAAAAGAAACTCTCTTGAGATTGACGGCTGACGCGGCGTTTCTCTTAAAACCGTCCCCTGATGATGAGCTGGATGAGGTATTGGTTAAGGAAAACATTCTATTCCCCGGGCCATATCTCGGCGTCTCTTTAAGCAGTATTATTGAAAGGTGGGCGTTTGTATCAAACTCATCTCAAGGTCCCCGTAATAATAAACAAATTTTCATTGAAGTCGTGGCCTCTATTCTGGATAGATTTATGAAGACCTACAGGGCCCATATTATTTTTATACCGCATGTCATGCAGCCTGATTCGGATGACAGGAAGCTTGCCTTGTATGTCCTTAATCGGCTAAAAAATAGGGGAAATGCCCATAACTTACAGGGTGAATATTCGGCATCCGTCATGAAGGCTGTGATCGCCAGGTGCACGGCTTTAGTGGGTTTTAGGATGCATCCGGCAATCGCGGCAGTATCGATGGGTATCCCTGTTGTTTCGGTAGCTTACAGCCATAAGGCAAAGGGTATTATCGGCCGTATGATGGGTCAGGAGGAGTTCGTTGTCGATATCAGGGGAATGTCTCCGGATGAATTCCGTGACCGTATGAATTATCTGCTGGGAAGGATCTGGACGGACAAAGGCAGAATAAAGGCGCGTTTAGAGGAGAAATTGAAAGTAGCGCGTAAATTGATCCATAACGCGGACAAAGAGATAGTGAAGATATTAAATGAAAAAAAACACAAAAGATAAAAATATCGAATGGGTCGTCAAAGACCGTATATGTACCGGGTGCGCGGCATGCAGTCTTGTATGCCCCAAGGAGTGTATATCCATAGAAGAGAATAAGAGATTAGGCATATATGAGGCAGTGGTCAAGGCAGGTGTATGCGATAACTGCGGCGCCTGCGGCAGGGTTTGCCCTCAGGTTGATATTATATCGAGAGGGGCTAAAGATTCGCGTACGTTCTTAGGGAAACACAAATTTTGTTTCGAAGGATATGCCAAAGATAATGATCTTAGGTACATGGCGTCTTCCGGAGGAATGGTCACAGCGTTGTGTAAATTCACGCTGGAGGCGAAATTGGCGGATGGAATTATATCCGTTGGGCCGATAGAGCGGGACCCAACACGTTTTGAGGCAAGGCTTGTAACAAAAACAGAAGAGATAACCGGGTTTGCCGGCAGTAAATATTGTCCTGTCCCGGTCAACAGGATCCTCAAGGGGTTTATAAAAAAGACAGATACAAGAAGGTATGTGTATGTCGGCCTGCCCTGTCATATATTGGGACTGCGCAGGTTTTTTTCCATAAAACCGGAATTCGCGTCAAAGATAAAGTATGTCCTTGGCTTATTCTGTTCGCATGCGCCGAATTTAAACGGGACTGAGTTTATGATAAGCAAACATGGGATCAACGTGAAAGATGTAAAAGGCATAAGATACCGTGGGCAAGGATGGCCCGGAGATATGCGCATTTCATCTAAAAAACAGGATCCCGTGAGGCTGAGGCCCTCATATTACTGGGGCAGGTATTTTGGCAATCATTTTTTTACCCCTAAATATTGCCTCGTCTGCGATGACTTTTTTGGCCTGGGCAGCGATATCTCTTTTGGAGACGCGCTTTTGGATAAACACCCTAATGAGACTTACGGGGTGAACGTTGGCATCGCCCGGACTGAGGAAGGCAGGGCTTTACTGGAGTCAGCGAAGGAAAACGGTATTGTGGCCTATAATAATATAGATATGGATGAGATGGTCCGGGCGAAATATGGCAATGTTTTTTTTAAGAATACGCTTTTCTGCCATAGGAAGGATATCTTAATGGGGTCGTCTCGATCTAAAAGGATTCCGTTAAAGTATAGGATGTATAATAGAATGGTCCTTTTTAACTCGTATTTATCCGGGAACAGGCTGTTCGTATGGTTGGCTGTCAGAATGCCGCGTTTTATCGAGACGCTATATTTCAAATGCCTGGGGAAGATAAAGAATACACTGACAGGAGGAGTGTTGTAGACCATGTTTTTATTTATCGTCGGGGTAAGCGCGGTGCTATTAGCCGTATTTTTTCTGGTATTCCCTAAGATAGGCGTCTGGACATTGACGTTTCTTTCGATCTTCCAGCTGACTTATTTTCACAGGTGGACAGTGGTCAATATCCCGAGATTTTTCGCGTGGCTGCCGTTTTTTGTCGCGATCCTGTTAATAATACCGCTTGTCATAGAGAGATTTTTTTACAGGCAGATATTCGCTAAAAAGGTCTCTCTCCTGAGGCTGCTTTACCTGTTTGTCCTCGGCATGATTATTGTTTCAACGGTTTCGTCTTATGTCAACGGGACAGATCTTTTGACCAGCCTGTTCGGTATAAGATACATACTGCTCCTTCTTATAATGGCGACAGCCCTGCATACATACAGGAATCTTGGGCTTGATATCAATAGTTTCATGAGATTCACTGTTTGGATAGGGATCGTTCAGATCCCGTTCGCTATTTTCCAGAGAGTTTTGTTCTCGAATTTTGGCATAATATTGACCGGCCAAAGCCAGGACCTTATCTCAGGCACGTTCTCTTCGTATTCGACCATGTGTTTCTTTCAACTCATGGCCCTCTCTATCGTTGTATCTTTTTGGGTAAGGACGGGCAAAGCGATTATAGGGAAGTTTATATTACCGTTGATAGTTGGATTGTGCGTGCCTATAGCTTTGTCGAATGCCCGGGCGATATTCCTGTTCCTTATGATATTGATCTTTTTGGTTATCGTCAGATTTCATTCAGTTTTAGTGAAGCGTTTCGTAAAATTCTATCTCTACGGGATAGCGCTGCTTGTACTGGTATATTTTGGGTCGATGTTTACGTTCTGGAGTTTTCAGAAGCGTGAGTTCGGGCGTGATATTAAGAGGCAATACAAGATAGATTATCTGTTGAATTATGTATTAAGGCCTTCAATGCCCGCGCACGTATACCTGGTAAACGGCGGAGATCCCAGGATGGGCAGGATACGGGCACTGACAACGTCAATTGACCTGATAAAGGGTGATTGGACAACATTGTTATTTGGTCTGGGCGCGGGAAGTACTCAACAATCACAGGTGTTTGCCTCAAGCGGTAAATATTTCCAATCATATGGCCCTCTGAGCGGGCTTGGCAGGACAGATATATCCCTGGTCCTGGCGGAATTTGGGGGGGTAGGCATTTTGCTTTATTTATATTTGTTCGCGGGTATGTGGAGGGTTATTGCCAGGCATAAGGCCAAGGGGGCAATTAAGTATTATTTTGTAAAAGACGCCTTTTTTTTCATGGCGTTTTTTTTCGCGATAAATGCCGTGTATTCTCAAGGCCTGAGCAATTATGCGGTACTTTTGTATATAGCTTATTTTATCGCGATGGTTGAGCATAAAAACGCGACGCCTCAGTTCGTGGGGACGCTATAATCTGCAGCGCACCTTTAAAGGTGCGCTGCAGATTGGAAAAGGGGAGTAAAGAAAAAAAGAAGGGAGAAGCACGGCGGACAATGGGAAACTACCACATTTCGGTTTGTGTTTGTACTTATAAAAGGCAGGGCGAACTGCTTCAGCTTCTAAAGGCCCTTGATGAGCAGGAGACCAGGGAGCTATTTACGTATTCAATATCGATCGTTGATAATGATGTGAAAAGGTCCGCCGAGAAGGTTGTGAGCGGGTTCAAGGGAAAAAGCAATGTAGACACATTTTATTATATAGAACCCGTCCGGAATATATCCTTAGCCAGGAATATGGCGGTAAGGTATGCCTCCGGAAACCTGATCGCCTTTATCGATGATGATGAAAGGCCGGAAAAAACCTGGCTCATGAACCTTTTTAACGCGTATATAAAATATAAGGCCGCGGGTGTTTTAGGGCCTGTCATGCCTGAATTTATAGAAACACCTCCCGAATGGGTCGAGGCCGGCGGTTTTTTTGAAAGGAAGATCTATCACAGCGGGAAAACCGCTGAATGGGAGGATTGCAGGACAGGGAATCTGCTGTTGAATAAAGATACCTTGAAGGGTGACTCTCTATTTGATAAGCGCTATGGTTTGACCGGTGGAGAGGACACGGATTTTTTTAAGCGGATGATGGAGAAGGGCCATAGCTTTGTATGGTGTGACAACGCCAGGGCGTATGAACGTATTCCGGTAAAGCGCGCTACATTTAACTGGTTGTTAAAAAGAGAACTGAGAAGAGGCAGTATATTCGCGAGTATAAAGCTAAACAATACGAATGTTCTGTACAGGATATATTTTTTGGCCAGGGCCCTGTTTACGTGCGTGTTGTTTGCGATATTTGTACCTTTCTCGATCCTGGGAGGGGTGACCTCGTCAATATCCTGTATATTTAGAACAGCCTGGAATATCGGTAAGCTATTGGGTGGTTTCGGAATTACCGTGAAAGGGTACAGGTTTTAATACAACCGGATCAGGATCATGAATAAACGATATATCATTATTACACCGGTCAGGGATGAACAGTCGCGTATTGAAAAGACCCTCGCGTCAGTTTGTTCCCAGAAAATAAGGCCGGCCAAATGGATAATAGTCGATGATGGTTCTTGCGACAATACTCGTGATATAGTCAGGGGGTACATCAGACATAATCCCTGGATCGAGTTGTGCGTGAAGGTGTCCCCGGATAATGAACGCGGGCTTGGACAGCCGGTAATAGAGGCCTTTAACCAGGGCCTTGAGAAAATAGATCTGGAAGGGATCGATTTCATAACAAAGATAGACGGGGACGTTTCATTTAAAGAGGATTATTTCAGGGCCTTGCTGTATAAGTTTGAAGAGAATCCAAGGCTGGGTATTTCAGGCGGCGTGACATATGTTAAAATCGGCGATGAACTTGTTCCGGAAAATACCGATCCCGGAACCAACGTGCAGGGCGCCGTAAAAATGTATCGTAAGAAATGTTTTAGTGACATAGAAGGAATTGTGCCGATCCTGGGGTGGGACCATATAGATCAAATAAAGGCCAGGATGAAAGGCTGGGATACGGGCAGTTTTCCGGAGCTTAAGGTGCTGCACCACCGCAGGATGGGCAGTTCCATCGATAATATTTTTAAAGGTAAAATGCGCTGGGGCAAGACCTCTCACGCGATTGGCTCCCACCCGCTTTTTGTGCTCGCTAAAGGCATGTACCATATTTTTCAGAGGCCATACATTATCGGAGGGCTGTCTTTTTTCGCCGGGTATATAATCGCGTCATTCAGTAAAATGCCGGTATACCGGGATAGGGGATATATTAAATTCCTCCATCAGTATGAACTGTCAAGGTTAAAAAAAATGGTAATAGGCGGAAGATTCAATGAAAGGATCTAAAAAGATTTGCCTGGTTTGTTCCTCCGGAGGGCATCTCTTGGAGCTTGTGAGGCTGAAAGACGCCTGGCGGGATATCGACCGTTTTTGGGTCAGTTTCGATACCGAGGACGCAAGAAGCCTTTTAAAGGATGAGAAAAAATACTGGGCGCGTTTTCCCACAAACAGGAATATATTGAACCTTATCAGGAATTCTTTCTTAGCGTTCACGATCTTGAAAAAGGAAAGGCCCGGGGTGATTATTTCCACGGGGGCAGGGGTGGCCGTCCCGTTCATCCTGGCCGGAAAGATGTTCGGCGCCAGGGCCATTTTTATCGAGTCTATCGCCAGAGTAGATGACATATCCCTGACCGGAAGGCTTATATACAGGTTTGTGGATAAGTTTTTTGTCCAGTGGCCTGACTTGGCGGAAAAATTCAAAAAAACAGAATATAAGGGCGCGGTAATATGATACTGGTGATCGTAGGCACAGAAAAATATCCGTTCAACCGGCTGGTTGAAAAAGTCGATTCCTTGAAATCGCAGGGAAAAATAGAGGATGACCTGTTAATTCAGACCGGCAGTACGGCATTTGAGCCAAGGTCATGCCAATGGCAAAGAGCATTCTTATTTGACCGGATATGTGAGAAAATAAGGGACGCTGACCTTATTATAAGCCACGCGGGGGCAGGGACGACGATCCTCGCCGTAGAATACGGTAAAAAGTTGATACTCGTTCCAAGGAAGAAGGAATTGGGTGAGCATGTTGACGATCACCAAGGGCAGTTGGCGGATAGGATAGCAAAACTGGGGTTGGCGAAAGTGATTCATAATATTGATGATCTTGAAAAATATATTGATCATGGACAAATGAGCGGGATACCCTCATTTGTCCATGAGAGGTCCGGAGAGCTTAAAGGGCATATTGCCGATCTCCTAAAAGATTGGATGTGAAACTCAATATGGGCAAGGCCAATTACAACAACTACCAGATATCAGGGATAACATTGATCCTGGCTTTCCTCTTATTCTTTGCCTTTTTAACGTGTAATTTAGCGGCGCATATGTATTTTATACAGGCCAGGACGCTTGACGGCCTTTACCGTTGGAAGGGCGCCAGGACAAGTTACGGAAAGGCATGCAAGTGGTGCCCTTTGAACACTGAATTTTTGACCGGATATGGTGATTTCCTTTTACGCCAGGCAAACATCAGCCGTGATCCATTTTATGACCTGGATAAGGCCCAAATGTTCTATAAAAAGGCATTGGCGCTGAACCCGAGAAGCGCTGAATACGCTGTCGGCCTGGGAAAAATAAAATTATCCTACCTGGAACTTTACAAAAAACACGCCGTAGTGACCGAAAAAGAAAATGATATAATCAAAAGCGTGATGGTGGATTTCAAACGGGCCATTGAAAACGACCCTAACGGGTTCAATACTTCATATTCAATAGGATATTCATCAATACCTGTTTTGCTAAAACTGGAAAAAGATGAGAGACAGATGGCGCTTAACGCGCTTAAACGCACGTTGTCTTCATGGCCGGGCTATGGGAAGTATATATATAAGAGGCTCTGGGAATTTACCGGGGATTTCGACATGCTTAAATATATAACACCTCAAAGCCTCGCCGGGAATATGATCTTATATATGTTCATCCGGTCCAATGGCCTGTGGCGATTCAGAATGGGACAGCAGGCACGGTTGGATAGTCTCATGAAAAAAGAACTGCCGGAAACTTATCAAAAGAAGAAAAAAGAAAAAGAGGATCGTATAATAGAGGTGTGCCGGGAATATATGCAGGGAAATGTGATCGGATGGTCGGGAAGATCCATTAGCGGAAAGCTCTCCTATGAATCCGGAAAAATGTTCTCTAACGGCACGGCATATAGGGTGCTTGAGCTTCCCGCAGGCAAGGCTGACATTATATTAAATATAAGAGGCACACAGGCCCTTGATAAATGGCCGTATATAATTGTTGAATTGGATGATGATGTTATCGGTGAAATGTATGTCGATAATAGTGAATGGGGGCAGTACAGCTTTCGTGTGGATACGGACGGCGGCCTCAAGGTCCTCGGGGTATCCTTTATGAATGACGGGCGCGATCCGTTGACGGATGAGGATAGGAATGTTTATTTAGGGGATGTCAGGATAGAGTAGGTCTTATGAATATAGTCAGTGAAAAAAGGCTCCATAAATTTGTCATTTGGTCAATATTATCGCTTATACTCGTCTATATGCCCATTGCCAGAGGGTGTGTAAATGTAAGGACTGCGAGCCCCTTTCTATTTATGACGGCCCTTTTAGTATTCTACTGGCTGTGGAACGCCAGGTATATTAAAGGATATATTATCGAAGGGACTGAACTAGACAGGCCTATCGGATTGTTTTTAGCCCTTTCGGTTATTTCGTGTGTTGTCTCTATTTATAAGTATGACAGCCTGCTCGCGTTGATTAGGGTATTCTGTTACGCGGGGCTCTTCTATGTAATCGTGAATAATTATACCAGGTCATTGAGAAGGTTTATTATAGGACTGATCATATGTATGGGTACCGGGTTGTCTCTATTTGGATTACTGCAGTATTTTGGATTGCTTGGCCATAATTGGTGGCATCCGGACGAATTCCTTGCCTCAACGTATGTTAATCACAATCATTTCTCCGGATATCTGGAATTGGCCATACCTATAGCCATCGGGTTGTTTTTGAGGTATAGGAGTGAAAGCGTTACTTTGAGGCTTGTATCACTTGTGTCGATTATTATCATGGGATGCGCTTTTGTCTTTGCTCAATCAAGGGCCGCCTGGGTATGCCTGGGACTATCTCTGTTTATCATGAATCTGATCCTTGTGAAGAGAAAGATCTTAAAACCTTTAAGTATACTGGTGCTAGTGGTCATTATATTCTCTGTTGTTCTGTTCGCCTATCAATATGACAGGGAGATCGTTTTTGATCGCATAGGGACTATTTCCGAATTCATGGATACAGACGCTTCTGTTGAAACCAGGATAAGCATATGGACCGGCGCCCTGGATATGATCTTTAAGAATCCTGTCTTTGGTACGGGTATCGGCACATTTGTATGGGGATTTTCAAGGTACAGGCCGGCTGGGCTGGAGGCAAGGGCGCGTTACGCGCACAATGACTATTTGCATATGGCCGCTGAATTGGGTATACTGGCGCCTGTCGTAATGATCTGGCTGCTTATTTTGGTCCTAAGGATAGGTTTAAAGAGGATGTCGGCGCATGCCGTAATGCTGGGGTGCGGTATAGGTATATTGAGTTTAGCCATGCATGGCCTGTTCGATTTTAATTTTCATATACCCGCTAATATGGTATTATTTGTGGTAGCCTGCGCGGTACTTGTCGGAGAAAAAAGAACAAAAGGGTAAGCCGCTATGCTGCGTGAAAAAGACGCTGTTATCAGAAGGGCGATGATCATTCTTGACGCCTGCCTATTGTCCCTGGCGTTTATATTGTCTTATATGCTTCGGGATAATTTCAGGGATTTCTATAGATGGGACCTTATACCATCTTATCATTTTGTGACGGGCCGGCCCGCCGCGTTGAGCGATTACCTTGTTGTGCTTTTCTTAATAATACCTACATGGTGCCTAATGCTGTACACAAACGGTATGTATGCATCCATGAGGACAAGGAAGGGGTGGGAATTAGCGTACATCATTGTCAAATCCGCGTTTTTGACGGTACTGGTATTCAGCGCTCTTGTATTTCTGTTCAAGCTTGAATTTGTAAGCAGGTTATTTTTCGGGATCTTCATATTCACGGGGCTGTTGGCCCTCATTTTGGAAAAGGGCATAATATTCTCAATAATGCATTATGTGAGAAAACAGGGGTATAATTTTCGCAGATTGTTAGTGGTGGGTACGGGCGATAGGGCGGCGAATTTTATCGCCAAGATTAGAAAACACCCTGAATGGGGGTTGAGGATAGAAGGCGCGCTTGATTATGAAAAGCGTTTGATAGGCCAGGTTGTGGAAGGGATTGAAGTAGTGGGCACTTTAGATGATCTGGCCGATATATTACATTCAAAACCTATAGATGAGGTGATATTTATCGTTCCGAGGTCGGTATTAAGCGATATTGAAAACTCACTTTATGTCTGCGAGACTGTGGGCGTAAATGCAACGATAGCCGTTGATCTCTTTGAGCTCAAAATAGCAAAGGCCAGGCAGACGGAACTGGAGGACATACCTCTTTTGACCTTTGAGACGCAGATCGCTTTAGAATGGCAGCTTTTTCTGAAAAGGGCCTTTGATATAGCGGTCTCTTTATTAGGGTTGATCATACTGAGCCCGCTGTTTTTAGTCATAAGCGCACTGATAAAACTTACATCAAAAGGGCCGGTGTTGTATATCCAAAAAAGGGTGGGATTGAACGGCCGAATATTTAATTTCTGTAAATTCAGGACAATGTACGTGGGTTCTCATGAAAGGGTCGATGAGTTGGCCGATCGGAATATAATGAACGGCCCGGTCTTCAAGGTCAGGAATGACCCGCGTGTTACTAAGATAGGAAGGGCGTTAAGAAAATTCAGCCTTGATGAATTCCCGCAACTCTTCAACGTCCTCATAGGCCACATGAGCCTGGTCGGGATACGGCCGCCCCTGCCGAATGAGGTCGAGCAGTATAAGCCGTGGCAGAGAAGGCGCCTGTCCATGCGGCCGGGCCTGACATGCCTGTGGCAGATAAGCGGACGGAATAATATTGACTTTGAGGAATGGATGAGGATGGACCTGGAGTATTTGGATAACTGGTCCTTATGGCTGGATTTGAAGATACTCATAAAGACGGTACCCATCGTTTTGTTCGGTATAGGTGGGTATTGAGCCATTTGGGCCTTGGGTCTTGAGCCTTGAGCTGTGCGCCAGTTGTCGCAAAGCCCAAAGCCCAAGGCACAAAGCACAAAGCACGAAGCAAAGGAGGATATTATGGGCGGCGCGAATAAATATGCTCTCCTAGGCATATATGTTTTAATATTGTCGATAGCGGGTTGCGGTAGAGATACCGGGGCCAATGGAAAGGTCATTGCCAGGATAAATGACTATTCACTGACTATAGAAGACTTTATGAGCGAGGCAGACGCCGCGTTCACCAGCAGGTACCTTCCCAAGGATCATGATCAAGCCAAAGAAAGGCTGCTTGATGAGCTGATAACTAAGAAGATCCTTATCCTGGAGGCGCAGGATAAGGGCTTGGATAAGAAAAAACAGTTCATGAAAGAGATCGAAAGGTACTGGGAGCAATCTCTTCTGAAATCCCTTGTGAGGGAAAAATCGAACGAGGTCCAAAAGAAGATCGGCGCGACGAAGGAGGAGGTTAAAAAAGAGTACAACCGGATGAATCGTGTGTTATTTGCCGAGCTTTATTTAATAGATGGTAAAATAAACGCCGAAAGGTTATACCAGGCCTCCCTGGGGTTTGATGAGACAAAAAAAAGGCTTGCGGAAGAGGGTAAGCTTCTGGAAGAGAGGACGGAATGGTGGCAGGCGGGTGACTTGCCGGAACATGTCGAGGATGTTGTTTTTGAGTTAAAAACGGGCAGATGGAGCCGGCCGGTTAAACTGGAAGATAAGTGGTGTGTGGCCAGATTGGTTGATGTCAGGGATTCAGGGATAGGGCCGTTACCAAAGGTATACGATTCTATTGAAAAGAGAATAGTTGACAGAAAAAGGGATAAGGCCCTGGAAAGATGGATGTCAAAATTGCGCCAAAAGGCATCTATAACTGTAAACAGGAAGCTCCTGGAGGAGATCAAAATAGGCAGGGGTAATCGGAAATAGGTCACGATAATAAGCAGGAGGCAGATATGCAGAATTCCATAAATGAGCGGAGGAAGAATTATTTCATTAAAAGAAAATTCCAAACAAAATTTATCATTAAATTTTGCGTCCTGGTAATAATTGGATCTATGATGTCCGGGGCTATTATCTATGGCATGTCCAAGTCAACAGTAACGACAACGTTTGATAAGGGCAGGCTTATGATCAAATCCACGGCGGATTTTATCCTTCCGGCGGTTATGCTCTCAAGCGCGGTGGTTATTTCTGTTGTGGGTTTTACCGCGGTCGTTATGATCCTTTTTACATCCCATAAAATTGCCGGCCCTATTTACAGGCTGGAAACGGATGCCAGGGAAGTCGCAAACGGCAATCTGAAAATTAAATTTAAGTTAAGGCAAGGAGACCAAATAAAGGCCTTGGCTGAAAGCCTTAACGTTATGGTTGAAAAATTGCGTTCAGACATGGGTGAATTGAAAAAATCCAGCCTTAAGCTGGAGAACGAGACAGGTAAAGACAAGGTCAAGAAAGTCGCGGCGGATATAAATAAGATCCTTTCGGGATATAAAGTATAAGGGGCGGCCTTGGTTAGATATCGTTTCAAAAGATATGTTCTTATGCTTGCATGCGCGTCGGTAGTTGTGGTTGCCGGCCTGCCGGCGGGGGCCTATGCCAAGGATGGTGGTCCATCCATAAAGTTGCCCGGAAAGAGTGGATGGAAGAGGATTGAAAGCGTGTTTTTTACCATTGACTATAAGGACGATATTGACATGCGCCTGGTGGAAAAAAGGCTTAAAAGGCGTTATTTTTTCAGCGCTTACACAAGAAAAAGGGATTCTCTGGATAGCGTGCCTATGAGAGTGGCGGACAGAATGGACCTTTTATTTAGGAGGGCGGGAGATATCTTAGATATGCATCCGCCGGATATGCATATAAACGTAAAAATATTCAAGGATAGAGATGATCTGGCGGATGAGTACCATCGGATATTCAGGCGGCGGGAAAGATTAAGGTCGTTTTATATATATAAGCTTGATACGATATTTACGTCTGAAACGGACATATCTGATTCTGTGATGGCGCATGAGATGGGGCATGCCATAGTGGACCATTACTTTGTGATCATGCCGCCTGAAAAAGTCAAGGAAATGCTCGCGTCGTACGTCGATCTCCATTTGGATGACTGAGGAAGTCACGAATATCCGATATCTTAATGACAAATTACAAATATCAAATGACAAATTAATTGCTAATGACAAATGACAAAATTGCAGATGTTGATTTATCATTAATAATTTGTAATTAATTCTATTTGTTATTAGCTTCTTGTTAAAACATAAAATAGTTGGATGTCAAATCATTGACTTTCTATATACTAGATGGTATCATCTAATTACTATACTAAGGAGGTAATAATGATAAAGAAAGTTTCAATCTGTGTGTTGGCTTTAGCGCTGATATTCGGAGCAAATGCTTTTGCCGATCAAGATAACGCGATGACAAACGCTGATTTCGCGTATATGCTGCTCGGCGCGATAGGCGCTCAGCTCCCGCAGGGGATCGAAGACCTTAATGAAGCGGAGGCCTTTGAAGTTATGACTAACGTACTGGCCGCAAACGGCATAGACACACTAGCCGGGGCGGATCCGGCGGAGCCTGTTTCATACGGGGAAATGGCGGATGTATTGTATGCTGTTCTCGGAGGCGGAGATCTCCAGGGACAGGACGCAAAGATAGATTATCTGGTCAGCAGAGGTTACATGGCGAAGAAAAACGCTGATGAGGTCGTTGTTCTCGCTGACGCTGGCGATATTATGAACAATCCTGATTTTGCCGGCCTGATCGCTGAAGCCTATAGCGAACCTGAGACTGGTGAAGATGCCGCCTCAAGGGCCGCGGGCCTGGTTGGGATACCGGGTTCAACCCCTGAAGAATCTGCCAGCAGGATATAAATAGGAAGTGTATAAAAAAAGTTTTTTTGCGAAAAAGGGGCGCGTAAAAAACGCCCCTTTTTTATATTAAATGTAAAAAAATTATATCAAACCCTTGACTTTAAGAAGTTCAATGATACACTTTATAATACCCCCTAGTTCATTTTTGAGCTAAAAATGGAGGGCAAATTCGCGGTTTATGGTATAACGAGCAGGAGTTACGATTCAAATATGAAAAAGATACTTTTTTATTCAACACTATCAGTTATATTTTGTTGTTTTTGTTCCCTGGCGGGGGCCCAGATAGAGTCCGGGGACCTGCCTAATAGGGAAGGGATAAATCTTGGCCCCGCCAAAGTACATGCCGCCTTTAAAACAAGCGTACGATTTGATTCAAACATATTTTTAACCAGTGAGGATGAAGAGTTCGATGTGATTACGATGCTCAATCCATCCGTCGGTATTGAACTGCCGCTTAGAGAACATAATCTAAGCGTTGAATATGACACGGCGATCAACCTATTCGGGAAGAATACCGATCAGAATTATGTGAACCATAGGGTGAGGGGTCTGGCCGAGTTTGATTTTACGCACTTCAGGATAAGCGTTTCAGACATGTACAGATATTTCTCGGATAGAGCGGGATCTGAAGATACCAACCGCATAAAGAGGCAGAACAATAGGTTGAGATTCGGCATTGACCATGAATTCGACCAATTGGGCTATGATCTTGGTTATACCTTTGAATTGGAAGATTACATAAGTAAGAAAGTCATAGTAGGGGACCTCACATATGAGGATAAGGATAGGTTGTTGAATATTTTTGACGCGCAGTTAAGCTACCGTTTCATGCCCAAGACAAAGGCCCTCCTGGAAACCTATCTTGGTTTTGTCAGTTATGACAGTTCCATGAGCTCTGATTCATGGTACATAGAGACGCTCGTTGGCCTTGAAGGAGAGTTGACCAGTAAGATAGACGTCAATTTCAAAGGCGGTATCAGGCATCAGGATTATGACAAGGCTGATTTTTCGGCGAGCAATGATTTTACTAATTTTGTAGCCCGCGGCGGGGTAAGATATAATATGACCAAAGATGACATCATAGACCTTAACTTCGAACGCAGTATCAATGAATCCACGTTTGACAGGATGAACTATTACACCATGGATTATGTAGGGGCGGAGTACACACATATGTTCACGAAAAAGATAAGCGGCCGCGTATTCGGCGGATACCAGTGGAACAGGTACCCGAGCGAGGCGACCGTCAGTGGGGTAACTAAGAAGAGGCAAGACCATTTCTTTTCAACGGGGACGCTACTCAGGTATGACATAAGGAAGTGGCTATCTATAGAGGCCAAGTATGAGTACAAGCACCGTGATTCCAACTTCTCCGCGTATGACTTCGATCAACACCTCACAACCTTAAACGGGACAGTGGGATTCTGACCGGCGTATCTTTCGTGTGTTTTAAATTTTTAAAGGAAAGATTAAGATGAAGAACAGTATATATATAGGTATCATTATTTTGTCATTATTAATCGCGTTTAACTGTATCGGGTACGCCCAGGGCGATAAATACAGGCTCCAGCCGACAGATGTGCTAAAGATAACCGTCCATGAACAGCCGGACCTTACCACCAAGACAAGGGTGACAGCTGATGGGTATATCTCATTCCCGCTGTTGGGCAAGGTCTATGTTATGGGCATGACCGTACAGGGGCTGGAAAGGGAGTTAAAGGCCCTGCTGGAAAAAGATTACCTCGTGAACGCGCAAGTGATCGTGTTCATAGAGGAGTATCACCCGAGGCAGGTATCTGTGATAGGTGAGGTCAACAGCCCGGGAAAATTCGATATGCCCGAAGAAAAGGATATGACGCTCCTGGAGGCGATAGCCATGGCGGGGGGATTTACCGAAGACGCGGACATTAACTCGACCAGGGTCATCCGCATAAAAGACGAAAAGAAAGAGACCATCAATATAAAGGTAAAGAATATAACCGAGAAGGGACAAAAGGAAGAGGATATTACCCTAGAGCCGGATGATATCGTTGTGGTCCCCGAGAGTTTCTTCTAGCTAGACTTTTCGAAGTAAGATAAGGCGGATAACTATGCAGGAAGAATTGCATTTAAAAGATTACATGGCGGTGCTGTCCAGAAGAAGGGGCATTGCCATTTTATTTTTCCTGGCCATAGTGCTTGTAGTGGCCTTGTTCAGTTTTATAAGCGAGCCCGTATACAGGGCGACGGTAACGCTTCTTATTGATATGGAGAACCCCAATGTTCTCACCTCTTCAGGGATGGTTGCCCTCGAGACCCAACACTACTATTCCTATAAAGAATATTACCAAAGCCAGAAGGAAATAATCACATCCTTAAATATTATTAAGATGGTATTCGATGAGTTTGATGTAGCCGCGAGCGCGAAATACGCCTCAAAGAAAGAGCCATTGATAAGTTTCTTGAAATCGATCAAGACCGAGGCGGTAAGGGATACTAGGCTTTTAAAGCTTCATGTGGAAAATGAGGACCCGGTGCTTGCCGCTAAAATAGCTAATCGTATCGCTGAGATCTATGTGATGCGCAATCTGTACTATATCTCCAGGGATGAGCTCATGAACCTTCTTAAGAATGAGTATTTGAAGCTTGAGGCAAAACTGTCGGAGTACAATAAGACATATAAAGATAAGCATCCGAAAATGATCAGGCTTAAGCAGGAAATAAAAGACATGGCCGGGAAGATCGAGAACGTGAAAAGGTCCCAGTTTGACGCGGGCTTTTTTAGTGAAAAGGCCCTGACCAGCACACTGGAGTATACTTTCGAGGGTTTTAAGGCCAACAATGTCAGCATCCAGGACCCCGCTGATATACCCATGATACCGGTGAGGCCCAGGAAGACGTTGAACATACTTCTGGCGATCATCGTAGGATTCTTTGGAGGTATCGGCCTGGCGTTCTTCGCGGAATATCTGGATGATACGGTAAAGACTTCGGAGGACCTCAACAAACTGGTGGGCTGGCCTGTTCTGGGAAGCATACCTGATATAAATAAGGTAACCGGAAGAATGAGTGAGATAGATAAGGATATGCTTGTTCATAAAAGGCCGAAAGATCCCGTCGCGGAGGCATTCAGGTCCATAAGGACAAGCGTGCTCTTTTGTTTTCCGGAGGACGCTTCGGCGAAAAGCATAGTCATCACAAGCCCCGGACCGCAGGAGGGAAAGACCACATCATTATGCAACTTCGCGATAGCGCTCGCGCAGAATGAGAAAAGAGTGCTTTTAGTCGACGCGGATATGCGCAAGCCCCGTTTACATCAAGTGTTCAGGAAGAAGAATGAAAGGGGCTTAAGCAATTACCTTATCAGGCAGGTTGAGCTGGAGCATGTCGTGCAGGAGACGAAGATCAAGAATCTGTATCTGGTCAGCGGCGGCCCGCATCCGCCGAATCCATCGGAACTTCTTTCAAGGCCCAGGCTGAAGGAGTTCATAGAACTGGCGAAAAATAAATTTGACTATGTGATATTCGATACGCCGCCGATAGCTGTTGTAACGGACGCGGCGATACTTTCAGGCATGACAGACGGCACCATTGTTATTGTCGAAAGCGGCAAGTCCAAGAAAGTAGTGTTTCCCATGATCTCAAATACGCTCAAGGACACAAAAGCGAATGTCCTCGGCGCCATCATAAACCGCGTATCCCTGACCAGCTCCAGCTACTACTACTATTCACGCTATTACGGACGGTAGACTATTTGTTTGCTCGATACTAGGAAAATTTATGTATGTGTATAACATAGGTTTGGGGCGCTCATTCGCCGATTGTAGTGGCCCTTCGACTCCGCTCAGGACTACACTGAGCTTGTCGAAGTGTGGCTAGAGATAAAGGATGGCTTGGCAGGGCACTTCCGCTTGCCGCTGGCAAAGAATACCAGCTCATTTTGCTCGCTTATGTAAAGTACCGCACATTAAAATGTGCTCTACCACTATCCCACATGTCAAACTATACAGGTTATGATTGACCAGGTCGCTTGAAGAGCGACATGGTCAGAAATAAAGGGGAGAGTCGAACCATGAAAAAAATTAAAATGATCTATTTTATCGTCTGTATCGCGTTTCTCTTCAATAGCATTTCTTTTTCCGAGCCAGTATTACAAAAACAGTATAACCTAGCGAAGCAGTCTTCATTTGCGCCCATCAATAACCAGTCACTGGTGGATATAATGAAGCTGACTGCTCACATAGTCGCGCGAAGAGTTATCCACAGAGTAGCGCACCTTTAAAGGTGCGCTACTTCATTGGGGTTGTTAGGAATTAAAAAAGTAGCCATGGAATGTGTCGATTTATCCCGCCATTTATGTTATAATACATATCAAGTTCGATACGAGTAAATGAAACAGTTGAAATAAAGGGGGATTCCGACGGGTAAGTCGGTATCTATTTTTTTCCTCACTTAATTTAACCATTGACAATGCCGGGTATTGTTAAGGTTTGTGATGAGCGACCAGGTCGCTCTTCGCGCGACCTGGTCGCGGATGGCGTTGTTGAGGCGGCGAGGAAATCCTGTTACACAATTATTACATTTCTTTGACATTTCTGTTACCTAAGCGTTTTCCATATATGATATAGTTTGTATAGGATAAATGATGTGGAAAATGTAATTCTAAGTGATTTTTTTATGCGGACTTTTTTAAAACATGAAAAAAGGAGAGAAAAAATGAAGATATTAAGAAAGATAGCATTTGTAACGGCCGGTATAATCGCGGTATATTTTGCGCTTGGGATAAACGTGGCATTGGCATACCCTATATACGAAAAATACGGCACCGGAAATTTAAAACGTGCGAAAATATCGGCCAATCAGATATATGAATACACGGATGAAGATATCCCGGGTGATCCATATGAGAAGCAGGGTAAACCCCTTTTATCTTACAAGGCAGGGACTATCAATATATGGGACTGGGTATCACAAGGGCCGGACCAGGTTGTTTTTGTGGAATACCAGGGCGCTTATAATCCTCCACCTAACGCGGATACATGGTATGGTTTGGACAGCAGGATAAGCGACAGAAGGGCATCTATTGTTTTTGACCATGACAACGATTGGAACGTTGACACGGGTGAAAACCGCTGGAAACAGAGAGAAAAAATAGTATACGATACAGACGGAGAAACGGTTCTCGAAAAGTATAAGAACGACGAGGAAGAGCTCCCTACTCATGAGATACATACGACGTCTAATCTATATATAAGATACCTATATCATGGCACTTCCGGATATGAAGACATCGTTCAGTATAAATATGAATACATCTATGATGAAGGAGACCAGCACCTTGCTTTATCCTACACGGATGTCGGGGTAATTAATACCTTATATGAATACAACACCGATGGGAATATGGTGAGGGAATTTCATGAGACAGCTTCACCGGGGCATGATGAAAAAACTTTTTACACTTATGAATATCATACGGGCGCGGGCATGGAAGATCTACAGCATTACAAGAGGATATTTGATTATGAGGGCATCGATCTGGCCGATGTGTTGAGCGGCGCTCTAGATGGGAACTTTGTGGCGTCATATGAATATATCGCGTCTGACTATATGGTAAAACGGGACGCGAATGATGTTGTTTCTACACTACTGCTTGACAACGGAGACAGCTATAATAATACTTATCTCGACCCCGCCAATGGTGTACTTGAAATATACAATTGGGATGATGACTGGAACCTTATCAATGTTGAAAAACGTTATCCGAGCGGCAAGATCGAGATCTATACCCCGGCAGACCCGTCTGATCCGGTATGGCCTTTACAGGAAGAGATATTTCCCGACGATAATTTCATACGCGGTGTTAATGTTCCCTGGATAGATGATCCGATAAATTACGGGTATGGATTGGGATTGAGCCAGGCAAGTGGTGAACACCATGGTTACTCAAAAAATCTCGAGGCCCTTTACGATACCATGGATACCAGAAAAGGCGATTATGTAAGGATATTCCTTTTCTGTGATCTTCGCGCGGGGATAAATATTGAGTACCTGCCCGGAGATGTGCCGAATTACAGTTTCACGGATAAGGTCTATGAGGATATGCGGGCCTTGCTGGATTGCGCCGAGGCCCTGGATATAAAATTACTACCTGTACTGTTCGATTATCTTATCGCTGATAACCAGTCGGGTACAAACCTGGGTGAATACGCGGATATTATCGCGGATCCTGTCAAGAGGCAGGCCCTTACGGCGCTCTTTGTGGATTTTTTCAGGGAATTCGGGGGCCATGATTCTATTTACGCATGGGAAGTCATGAATGAACCTGAAAATTCTGCCGATGTAGGCGCGGTTGACCTGGCGTCATTGAGCGCGTTCATGGAAGGTTTTGTTGACATGATACATGCCGAGGTGTCCGGCTCTGTTGTTACTGTGGGTCATCGAGACAGGATATCAATGGTCGATCCTATATGGAGTGATCTAGACCTGGATCTATTCCAGTTCCATTACTATGATTCGACCATGTCAGGGATTATTCCTCTGGATTATGACGTTTCTCTGTATGGCCTGGATAAACCTGTTATCGCGGGCGAACTTGCGTCAATCGATATAACAAGTAAGATCAATATAACAAGGGGCAATGGGCTTGAAGGTGTCTTCTTCTGGGAAGATTGGCAGGATTGGGTCGACCCCGAGATAGATGATGAGCGTTCGATAAGCGCGGATGAATATCAAGAGATACGGGACGCGTATCTGGCGTTCATATATGATCATTCCTACTACGGCGCGGAATACGGTAGAATATTGGAATCCAAAACAGCCAATCGCTCGGATACGTGGGGCAACCTTTATTATCACTATGAGAATACGCCTTTTGATCACGACGGCAACGGCGAGATCGATCCGTATGAACGATACGGCAGGGTAGATTCACAAGTTAGGGCCACCCGGGATGAGGACGGCGTCATAGGATATATATATGAGCATATGGCTCCTGACAGCAGCCTGGTATTAAAAAAATACGGATACGCGGAAGCGGAATATGACGACCGTTCCAACCCTTCATTTTCCGGCCTTTTAGTTACATATACCTATGATGAGCTTCAGAGGTTTATTGAGAAGAGGATGGCCGCGGGTGATTACACGACAAGGGAATACTGGGACGATACATTCAACGCCAGGGCCGATAGGTATTACTATACCGGTGGAGACTGGTATAAATCCATATATTACCAGACAGACGGCTATACGCTTGATTATCAGATCATTGAAGACCCTAACCCGTCAGAAGATGGTGACGAGGTCTACCTGGATTATGATTCACAAGGCAGGCTCATAAAGAAGAAATATGACACAGAGAACTATTGGCTGACCGATTATTGGAGTGATTCTATTAATAAGAGAAGGGACAGGTATTATCTCTATAATCCCGCCGGTGATGATTTCTGGCAGCAGTCCATTTATTATCAGAGTGATGGGGTAACACTTGACTATGTGTGGTTAGTGGATCCTGACACCAACGTCGATGGTGACGAGGTATATTATGATTATGATGTTTTAGGCAGGCTTTTAGAGATCCTCAGGGATGATGGTTTCTATAAGACAGTATCTTATCACGGCGATTCAGCTAGAGTACATAAAAGAGAGGAATGGGATCCGAGTGATGCCTTGATAGTGGCGTATAGTTTTTACGATGATGATGACAATCTGCTTGAGGCTACGAAGATGGCCTCGCCGGATAATTTTGAAAACATATATTACCACTATATGAACGGCGAGCCTCTGGATGACAATGACACGCCTCATAATCCCGATGATGATTTCGGCAGGGTCGATTATCAGGTCGCGGCCGAACAAGACGATGATGGGGGTGTGGCTTATTTCTACGAGCACCATGGTGATACGGAAAGTATACATAAGAAATATGTGTACGCGGAGTATAATATTTCCGACATTTCTAACCCCAGCTTTTCAGCTCTTATAGTGACATATGAGTACGACACGTTGGACAGGCTTGTGAATAAGACGCTGGCTAACGGTGATTATATACTCACGGAGTACTGGGATGATACAACAAATAAGTATAGAGAACGTTTCTATCAGTCCGGTATAGGATGGGTCCAGTCTATTTATTACCAGGAAGACGGGATCTTGTACAATTATCAGATACTCAAAGACTTGAATCCTACCGTAGATGGGGATGTTGTACAACTGAATTATGACGCCCTGGGCAGGCTGGAGAGAAAGAAATTTGATACGAATGAATATATATTGACTGAGTATTGGGGCACATCGGACAGGAAACAGAGGGACAGGTACTACGCGCCCGGTCCGTCAGGTGATGTCTGGCAAAGGTCCATATATTACCAGGCGGACGGTGAAACGCTTGACTATGTGTGGGTTAAAGATCCCGAGGAATTCATTGATGGGCATGAGGTCTATTTTGATTATGATGGATTCGGCCGGCTTATAGAGATCCTTAAAGATAATGACCAGACCAAGGAATTTTCCTATCATAGGGATACTGAAAGAGTTGACATGATGGTTGAAAGGAATTCTGAAGGCAGAATATCGTCTGAATTCGCCTACTATGATGACGATGATAATTTACTAGAGGCAAGAAGGCTTCCGGCAGCTGATGGATTTGGCAACCTGTATTACCACTATATGAACGGTGAACCTTTGGATGATAATGATACACCGGAAGATCCTAGCGATGATTTTGGCAGGATCGATTATCAAGTCGCCGCGGAACCGGACAATGACGGGGCTATCGGCTACAGGTATGAGCACCATGGCGATACGGAAGTTGTGTTCAAGAAGTACGCGTATTCGGTTGTTGATGTGGATGATATGAGAATACCTGTATTTTCAGACCTTGTGGCTACTTATGAATACAACACTGAGGGACACCTCGTATCTATAGTACGCGGGGATTTTTCAATAGCCTACACATGGAATACCCCTGAAGATGGACAGGTTACGGGAGTAACAAGCGAAGAAGAGACTTTTGTGTTCAGTTACTATGAGGATCAAGGGGAACGGGTCATAGGCGATATGCTCAGTAAGACAGTAGATGGAGTTACAACGACGTATGAATGGGATATACCTGATGTAAATCAGGTAACAGCGACAGAGAGTACAGGGGAGATTATCATATCCGGTTACAGTGTGGTGGATGGAAATAAGGTAATAGGCAACATGATACAGAAGACAGACACATCAGGTGTTACTACTGTATACACTTGGGATGTGCCTGATGTAAACCAGGTGACAGCGGTGACGGATGAGGTACCGCCTGTTACATACGTGATGAGTTACAGCATAGTAAATGGTAGCGCGCAGATAGGAGATATGCTGAGTAAGACAGTGGATGGAGTTACAACGACATATGAATGGGATATACCTGATGTAAACCAGGTAACAGCTACAGAGAGTACGGGAGAGATTATCATATCCAGTTACAGCGTAGTGGATGGGAACAAGGTAATAGGTAACATGATACAGAAGACAGACGCCTCAGGAGTTACTACTGTATACAGCTGGGATGTGCCTGATGTAAACCAGGTGACGGCAGTGACAGATGAGGTGCCGCCTGTTACATACGTGATGAGTTACAGCATAGTAAATGGTAGCGCGCAGATAGGAGATATGCTGAGTAAGACAGTGGATGGGGTTACAACGACATATGAATGGGATGTGCCTGATGTAGATCAGGTGACAGCAACAGAGAGTACAGGAGATGTAATAGTATCCAGTTATAGTATAGTAGATGGGAACAAGGTAATAGGTAACATGATACAGAAGACAGACGCCTCAGGTGTTACTACTGTATACACTTGGGATGTACCTGATGTGGATCAGGTTACAGCGGTGACGGATGAGGTACCGCCTGTTACATATGTAATGAGTTACAGCATAGTCAATGGTAACGCGCAGATAGGAGATATGCTGAGTA